>Ga0185342_1000015_pt1 | contig 147290 bp, 132 predicted proteins | sample ConPoolayeEmetaG_FD_128045 | JGI IMG/M metagenome (GOLD analysis project Ga0185342, IMG submission 128045) | Hot spring microbial mat communities from California, USA to study Microbial Dark Matter (Phase II) - Cone Pool mat layer E metaG... ... | reverse complement strand
TTCTTCAACCGTCTCACCATATCCTATAAAGGCCGCCTTCCCGAGCTGAGGAATGCGCGCCTCATATCCTCCGCCGTCTTCTTCCGGAATAGGAACGACTTCTATTTTATATTTTAGTTCCATGTAATAGTTGATATCTTTCTTTTCAGCTTTCCTTTTCACTTTTTTCCTCCATTAATTCGCATGATTTTCTAAGACAAATTGAACATCCTTTAATTGCTGGCCTTTCTTCTCTAAAAAAAATAAACCCATTGGTTTTTTCTAATCCCCTCATACATCAAGCTTCCAAGAGATCCCTTTTAATGATATCATATTTGATATCATACAAACAAGGAGTATTTTTAGAATATCAGTAAACAACAGATTGATATTTGAAATGCTTTGAAAAATTGGGCGAAAGGAAGCAAAGTTAGCTTTATTTGAAAAAGCAACCAAATAAATAACTAGCCCATTATTTCTTTAGCGACAGAAACTACATTATGGGCTGAACTGATACCTTTTTATTTCCTTTATGGTGAATCTCTCTATGGCAATTAGCACAAAGAAAAAGACATTTATCCAGCTCTTTTTTAATCTTTTCCCAACTCCTGGTATAACCCCTGTCAGAAATTCCGAAGTCCTTCACATTCGAATCCAGATGATGAAATTCCAGGGCTTCTATACATCTATCATATCCGCAAATCTGGCAGCGTCCACCTTTATAACTAATTGCTAATTGTCTTATTTTTTTCCTTCTTTTCTGAACTGCTTTGATGAGATATTCTTTTCTATCCTTATATTTTCTTTTTTCTTTCATCGCCCCCCAGCTTGAAAAAGAATTTAATATAAAATTAGCTTTCTAATTAATAATAGTTTACATAGCTTGTGAGGTAGGGTTAAAAGTGTTTTCGCCCTTTTGCCTTAAAGTGAAAATGGCTCCTCGGGAGGGACTCGAACCCCCAACCTAGTGGTTACAAGTGCCCCAGAATTTCTCCTGGGCTTGGACCATCTCATCACCCACGTCAGTTGCCTGACGGGAGGGTGCCGGGCGCTTCCCCCGGTCGACCTTCAGAATACAAGCCAACTTCAAGTATTTGCAACACATGTTAAGACTAGCTGACCCTAACATTACATAATACTATCGCATTATGATATTCTATAATAAAAGAGCATACTTATTGGCATTAATCAAGCTCTAACTCTCCTAAAGATGAAATCATTGGTAATAAGACGGGAGAAAGAGCTTTGCTCATGGTGAATATCTGATCATATATAGAAGATTCATTGTTATCTCTGCGAGAACAATCTTTTTCATTCTTCTCGTAATAATTTAAGATTGAAATCCCTAGAAGTACTGTGCCATAATTAAACCTTGCCTCTAACAACTTTGCGTCGGTTTTCTGGTTATTCTTTATTTCTGTTTGGAGATATAAATTATCCATATTTATATAAAAGTCATACCCACCTTCGCCCGTTTCTTTAACAGCCAGGGAATCCTCATCTGATTTAAAATGATTAGCCCAGTTCTCATCCGTCTTTCTCAGTTCAATAATATTTGGTAACGATATTTCTGAAGGCATTTTCCTTTCTTCTTTTGATTCTTCTTCTCCTGGCGGCTCTATTCTTTTTCTCATACCACCACTGGCTGTTTTTTCTGCAGGTTTGACGATTACATAGAGTTCATTAATAAACGGCTGAACTCTTGAATTATCTGTTATCTCAGTAATAATCTTCAATACATCCCCAACCTTGACGTTTTCTGGCAATGAAACCGTTAAAGTAGCCCTGCCGTTCCATAAATTTAATGTGTAATCTTTTATAATTTGATTATCAATGAATATAGAAAATTGTCCTGCTTCCGTGTCCCGGTTAAAGTATTCATTTTCTGCGTCAGTTTCAAAATAAACCCTAAATCTTCTATTAATGGGCGCATTCTTAGGATTATTAATGGAATAATTTTGTGACAGCGTGAAATAAGTAGGAAACCTTTTACCTTTATACTCTTGTGCTGTTCCCACACTTATTAAATTAAAAGGATTTGGAACTCTTTCTCCCATAAGGAAAAGTCTTGATAATGTGGGTGAGGCTTTTATAATATTTTCAAGAACCTCAGCCAGCGGTTTTGCGTCCTTTAGTTTATTTGCTATTTCCTCCCTTCTTCTATGTTCTCTTAACGCCCTTAAGCCATCGTGGTTTTTAATCAAATCTTCTAGTTGATTTTCAATTTCATCACGAATTGGGCTTTTCCTTAGTCTATCTCTGCTATTCATAAAAAGGTCTTCCTGAATTCTTCTTTCAAACTTAGAGCAATCTACAATAACTAAAATACTATCAGATAGATATGACATACCCACGGATTTTCTCTCAAAAAAAGCCTGAGATAAGAAACCATGAGCTTGGCCATTTACGACAAATATAATGCCTTCTTTCTTGGCATATTTCTCTCTTTTATTCATCTTAAATGCATAAATAAGAACTTTCATCTCCTGTCCCTCTACTTTCATTTCACTTGAACTCGGAAATCCAGGCTCAAGATTCTCCTTTTTATCTTCTTCAAGTCGAATACTCAGGCCTGCCATGGTAGCCTCATATGAATGAGCTTCATATCCTTTTCTTCTTTCTACCATTCTTACCGGTAGAGCCATACTTGGAAGGAGCAAAGAAAGCCTATTATAAAGGTCGAATAGAATATTAGTTTTATAACCAGTTAATTGGTATTCATATAATTTAACAAAAGTACCATAAGTCATATCTTTACCATAAGGCAGTGGATATTCTCCCGGTAATATTGGCAAGCTCTGAGCATCAAACATTAATATTTTCCCTTCGGGTGCAAGACATTTGAAACTTGAGCTTTTCATATTTCCAGTAGGATCAATTCTTCGAATAATTGTAAAACCCCACTTATCCTTTGTATCATCGAATATGCTAGTCTCTATTTTGGCTATCTCAGGATCTCGTCTTGATATAATCAATTGCAAATTATGTTTTATACTGCAAAATTGTAGAGCCCCAGTTCCACCCATATTAAATTTCCCTTGCACGAATTGAATTTTTAGCTTGTTATTTTTATTTAACGATAAAAAAGTGTCTGGCATCTTTTTAGGTGTCTGACCCTCTCCGAAATCAATTATCGCATAACAGGGTTTCGATTTTTCTCCTGTTGCAACAAGCAGTATATTGTTTGCTAACTCTGCCCTTGCGGTTGAATCAATAATGGATAATTTTCCATCATAGATATTAAAATAAATTTTTAATGCTTCTTGAATGTTCTTTGGAGCTAATTCACTATCTGGCTTTACACCCCTGCGCTGGCACTCCCTCATAAGAACGGCATCTACAGAATTTACAATTTTTTCTACTAGAGCTGCGTCAGGACTGCTTTGTTGATTTCCAATGGTAGAAAAATTATTTGGATTCTGATCATAGTCTATTCATATATTCGGATCATCCCAAAAACTGGCAGCTTTTAGTATATCAATGACCTCGTCCTCGCTTTCTGCCTTAGCAAGATTAGTACAAAGATTTCTTAAATTATCATTATTCATAATTAACACCTCTTGGCGCTCCATTTTTTATATCATTTCAAACATATTATCAAGAAAACTTTTCTCACCCTTCTTTATCCTCTTGAACCAAAGCTTTTGCATTATATATATGTTTAGTATATTTATTAATAACTAAAGCGCGTTAACTAGCATCTCGCACCCTTTTATAAACTCGTCCAATTGATCTACCGAGAATCTAACGCCCTTTTTTGTGAATCCCTCATATTTTGGAGATATTATATATTCTCTAATATCAATACAAACAGGATTATTATCGACAGTAGACTCTCGCAAAGATATTACTACCAAGCTTCCATTCTTATATGATAATCTTGATATCTCTCCTTCCTCATCTGATTTAATTATCCTAATCTTATCGTGTTTCAGAACTTTGATTAACTCTTCTAAGAGTGACTTTTTTAATATCAATCCTTTCGGAGTAGGACCCGTGTACTTTGTCGAGTGAAGAAAAAGCCTTATATCAGCATATAAATTACCACCAATTTCCGTTTTTTGAAATATCAGTTCACAATAATCTGAAATAAAAAAAGAATATATTAAATAACTTTCGATTTTCATCCTAATCGCCCGGAACCACTTCTACATCTTTCAATTTTTCCTTAAATGATTTGCCATAAGTCTTAAGCATTTTTATTTCTAATTGTAATTTTTCAACCTGATTTTTCAGCTCTTCATTTTCTTTTTTTAGCACACGTATAATATCTTTTTGCTCAGCTGATTCTTTGCTTTCCTCTCTCCATAATATAAACCCGTATTTATTAATTAGTAAATTTACATCTATTTGGTCCTTCTCAAAAATGCTACATTTGAAAATATTCGACGAAATTTTTAAATTTCCTATGACTCCCAATATTTTTAGTTGATTAATAACCTTTAAGAACTTGCTCTTAGAGATATTTAGTTTTTTGGATAAATCATCAATAAAGCCCCGACCTTTTTTCCCTAGAAGTAAGTAGTGCAAAGCAGACAAATCTTCCAATTCTTTGGCGGATATTTTCATATTCTTTCTTATCCTTTATTTTAAATTTAAACCTTCTCTTAACTCGTCTGCAAGCATTTTAAAAGCACCCATGCTGTTATACATCGCTGCTCCTTCTCCCCCAGATCTCCAAAATTCTGCATAACAAAAATGCTGGGGATCTCTTGACAATACCGCCTTCATGGAGTCTTTATTAACGCTTCCTTTTTCTATGCAATGCAAGATAACATCTGGTAAGATTATATGCAAACTGTAAATGCCAGGCGTTTTCTGGATAACGTATTCTTTTGGCTCTTCAAAAGCCTCAGGCATAAGCTCCTTTAAGGCATTCCAGAAGCTTTTTACCCATTCTGTTAAAACTTCGTCAGTCTTGCTCTTTCCAAACATAATTAGAAGCGGTCTCAAAGATGTAGAAAATGAGCCCTCTGAAGCAATTGCTTCCGGACGAGGCGGTTGATTGGGTCTTTTGATCCTTTGATACCAAACTGATCTTGTATCATTATAGAGGTTATCTATTATCTTAATTGCAATTAATTTCCAGTCTCTGCCTAATTGTTTTAATCTGTCTTTTTCTCTAGGATCTTTTAAGGCTATCATCTTAAGAAGCCTTTCAGCAAGATCAGTCCTAACTCTTTTCTGGGTGCTATTAACAATAAAAAACTGCTTCACCTCTTCTAATTTATCAACCTCATTCATTATGACCACGGGAAGGATAAATTCTTCGAGTTCCCCATTTTCAAATTCTTCGATTGCATGTCTTAATCCCCAGATTCTATGTTGACCGTCGACTATAAACAACTGATTATCTTTCGTTATAGTAATTTCACCTACAAAAGAATCGTTATGCTTTTCAAATTTTATTTTTTTTCTTGCACTGAGCAATATAGCGGTGGGGAGGATAGCATCCTTTTCATTTAAGTATTTTGCTACCTTTATGTAATGAGAAGTAATTGGAGCTCTCTGGTATCCTTGCTGTTCAAGTAATTCATCAATATCAAGCTCAGTTTCATTAATATTTGGATCCCAAATATCGATATTGCATTGATCGATAAGAATCTTGGCAGGTAATGCAGTAATATAAAAGACCTTGCCGTTTTGGTTCATTTGAATTGCTTCAAATTTCATTTTATCCTCCTTGATCTATTAATCTGATCTTAATTATAAATCAAAAAACTGGATCTGTCAAGAGAAATTTAAAAAAAATTTCTTACTTTCCATAAAATATTGATAATAATAAAGATATAGGAATGATCTCGACATAAAAGATGGCTCCTCGGGCAGGACTCGAACCTGCAACCTAGTGGTTACAAGTGCCCCAGAATTTCTCCTGGGCTTGGACTATCTCATCACCCGCGTCAGTCGCCTGACGGGAGGGTGCCGGGCGCTTCCCCCGGATTGTCTCCGGAGTACGAGCCGAAGCTCTAGTCTCTGCACCTTCCCCGAGCTTAGCTCAGGGCTTGGCTCAGGGTTACCATTCTCCGCCACCGGCGAAGGGCAGGCTTCCCTGAATTCACCCGGTTTTTCAACCACGGTTTCCCGTGGAAGCTGCGATAGCCACAGCCACCCGCTCTGCCGATTGAGCTACCGAGGAGCAGGCTTTCTATATATAACAAAATTCTCCCGTTTTTTCAATACCAGATGAGTTAAAATTTCTGCGGTCAGTAAATACTTGGTCTGGAATAAGCCATAAGCCTGAATAAGCCATACGTCAGATAGCCATTCTTCGCTTAATTTTTTCCGTCGAACCGATAAATCCTGGCCTCCATCTCAAGAAATTACTTGCCGCATAGTGCAATTCCCAAACCAGATTTTTTCCTATTTTTTTTTTTATGGTACTTTATCTGAAAATTTCAAAGCCCTGAACCGGACCTCTTTCTTCAACCTCAGAAGCGGTAACTGGCCTGCTTGGCCACCTTGCGATAATCCTCCCCCGCAATATTCACCACCTTGCACATTTCATAAAGACGGCTCCTAAGCCTCACCCCGATTCTGTCCACCAGAGTTTCATCGCCCTTCTTGTAATAAGCCTCTCTCCGGTCAGGTTCTTCTTCAATGTCCAGGTAATTTGAGGTGAAAATGGTCACGCGCTTCTGATTGTAGCGGTAATTGATGATATAAAAAATAGTCTCTTCGACCCAGGCTGTTGGCCTTTTCGCCCCCAGCTCGTCCAGCACCAGCACCTCGCAGTTAAAAACCGGTGCCAGAATATCGGTCTCGCTCACTTCTGAGTCCGGCGTGTAAGAGTTCTGGATGTCGCGGATAAGTTCTCGGAAATCATAAAACAAGCAGTAAGCACCCTTCTTAATTATGAGCTCCCTAATAACCGCCACCGCCAGGTGCGTCTTCCCCACCCCGCACGGCCCGATGAACAGAAGCCCCACTTCCTGGGCCGGGAAATTTTTCACGAACTTTCTGGCAATTTTCAGGGCGTCGCCCTGCGATGGATGATGCACCTCGTAATTATCAAGTGTGCAATTTTCATAGCGTTTTGGTATTCTGGCCTGCCTCAGCAGGATGAGATTCTGCTTTTCGGCAAAGCAGCGGCACCGGCGGGCCATTGGACCCCGTTCGGTCTGCTCCACCACCCAGCCAGTACCCTGGCACAGCGAACAAACTTTTTCCTCGGTCAATTCAGGTATCCTCTCAACTGCCTGAGTTTCTGCGAGCGAGCCAGCTTCCGTATGGCTTTCTGTTCAATCTGACGGATTCGCTCCCGAGTCAGCCCCATCCGGTCGCCTATTTCCTGAAGCGTCATTGGCTCGTCGCCATCTATTCCGAATCGTAATTTTAGCACAGTGGCCTCCCGTTCATCCAGCTCTCCAAGCACACTGCGAAGCTGTTGTTCTATTGAGCTCTTGATAATCTGATATTCGACCGAAGGAGCCAGTTCATCCGAAACCCAATCCTCAACCTCAAGCTCTTCATCATCACCTATTTTATCGCTCAGCGACAGGCCCTTTTCCTGAATGAGCTCCAGATCCGCTACCTCTTCCGGACTGATTCTGAGCCTTTCAGCCAACTCTTCTCGCCTGGGCTCCCGCCCAAGCTCTTTTCGCAGAGCTTCGGCTTCCTTATTAAGACGGGATATTTTATCTGAAATTTTTTGCGGCAGGTTGAATTGATGAGCATACTGAGAAAGGGCATGGACTACAGCCTGCCTTATCCACCAGACGGCGTAGGAAATAAACTTGACATTGCGGTCCGGGTCGAAGCGCTGAGCCGCTTCCAGCAGGCCCAGGTTACCTTCGTTTATCAGGTCCAGGAGGCTCAGCCCCATTCCCTGGTACTTTTTAACGTAAGAGACCACAAAGCGGAGATTTCCCTCGACCAGCCGCTTGATGGCCTCCGGGTCGCCTTTCTTTATTCTTCTTGCCAGCTCCTTCTCTTCCTCTTCAGTTATAGGCGTTATTTTAGAAATCTCCTCCAGATAGAGTTTCAGGTTCCTGGATTCCAGATAATCTTCAAAAGCCATGAATCACCCTGACCCCGATTTATAACCCTTTCATTATCTCGGCCCGATTCTTTTTGATTTTATTATTTTTTTTAATATTTTACCAGAAGCTTAGACCAGGTCAGCAACCACTCCAAAAATAATAACGCTTTGAAAACCAAATTGGTTGGACATTTTTCTTATCTCAAACCAGACTGAAAATAGAATCAATCAAGCAAAGACCACACCAAACCGGTTATTAGCCAGGTGATTTTCTGATAATCAAAAAGCCTGTCCTATGACGGTGGCTGCCTTCTTCAGATCCTAAAACCAGACCCGAGCAGTAGCCGCCTTAACCTCTTTAAGAAAAAGTTTATGAAGGCCCCTGGGCAGAAAGAAATCTATTTAATCAGATTTATTTTTTTCGGCCGGCATGGGTTTGGTCATTTTGACGTGGACCAGGCTACGCCGCCGGGCCTCAAACTCATCTTCCCGCCCCTTGAAAAATTCTTCTTTTATGTAATCCAGCAGCTCATTTACCTGGTTTTCGATTTCTTTCATTTTCTCTCGCATATTCAGGATGACTTCAACTCCGGCCAAGTTGACCCCCAGGTCGCGGATTAAGTTCAAAATCAACTCCAGCCTTCTCAGATCTTCTTCGGAGTAAAGCCGGGTGTTGCCCTCGCTGCGAGACGGCTTCAGCAGTCCCTCTCTTTCATAAAGTCTTAGGGTCTGAGGATGGATGTTGTACATTCTGGCCACCGCACTTATATGATAATAACCGCAGGGAGATTTTCTGGGCTCTTCCTCAGCTCTCTTCTTCCTTCTGGGCATGGTCTCACCTCCTCTGGCTAATCTTAACTTCCCAGGTTTTCCCGTGGATTGGTCTCGTAGAACTTCTCCAGCTCTTTCATCAGCTCCCGCACTCTCTGGTCAAGATGAGAAGGCGGTACTATACAGACTTCGACGAACATATCCCCCCGGGCATTCCGACCGCAGACAGGAGCCCCCTCACCCTTTATCCTGAATTTCTGTCCAGACCTGGTGCCGGGTGGTATACGGATGGTCTTTTTCTCGCCGTAAATGGTAGGCACTTCAATCTTAGCCCCCAAGGTGGCTTCAGGCACCGTAATCGGCACCCTGAGGTAAATATTAGAGCCCTCCCGCTTGAAAAAAGGATGAGGAGTTACTTCCAGGTTGATGTAAAGGTCGCCAGGTGGGCCGCCGTTCGCTCCGGCATTGCCCTTGCCTGGTACCCGAACCTTGGAGCCGCTATCAACGCCCCTGGGTATCCTGACGGTGATAGTTTCACTGCCCTGAATCCGACCTTCACCGTGGCAGTTGCTGCAAACCTGACCGCGAACCCGGCCGCTTCCCAGGCAGGTCGGACAGGTGCTGGAAAATTTCATAAAGCCTTTCTGAACGAAAGTCCGACCGCGACCGCCGCAGTCAGGACAGACCCGATCACCACCAGGACTGGTATAACCGCTTCCTCCACAGACCGGACAGGGTACGAGGCGGTTTATCCTGATTCTGGTTTGAAGACCGTTTATGGCATCAGCAAAACTAATGGTCATGGCATAATTGAGGTCTTCGCCTCTCTGTGGTCCGCCGCGGCGTTCTTCTCTAGCCATACCGCCAAAAAGGTTCTCGAAGAAATCCTTGAAGGAAGAGGTACCGTATTCAGAAAAATCAAAACCCTCAAATCCACCGCCATAGGGGCCGGCTCCAGCTGAACCGGGCCCGGCTCCCTGGGCAAAATCACCTACAAAGCCAAACTGGTCGTACTGAGCCCTCTTTTTAGGGTCGCTCAGGACAGAATAGGCTTCCTGAATTTCCTTGAATTTTGCCTCAGCCGACTTATCTCCCGGGTTGAGGTCGGGATGGTACTTGCGGGCCAGCTTGCGGTAGGCTTTCTTTATCTCAGCCAGAGTGGCAGTCCGCGGTACTCCCAGGACCTCGTAATAATCCTTTTTAGCCATCTCCACCCTCACCCAGCCAGAAACCCCCCGAGCTGTTCCACCGGCCCCGATCCCTGACCGGCAGAACAGCCGGGGTATCAGGACACTTTTCTAACTCTTTTTTCCATCTTCTGTTCTTGATAACTAACTGCTTCAGCCTCCAGCCCAGCCCGAGACCATTTGTCATTAATGCTTTTTATCATCGTCAACCACTTCGGCGTCGATGACTTCATCTTCGCCTTTTCCATTGCCGCTTCCGGGGCTGGTACTTCCAGCCTGATTGTAGGCCTGGTAGTCAGCTCCCGGCTGACCTTGAGCCTGCTGCTGGGCACCGGCCTGACGGTAGAGCACCTCACTGATTCGGTGAGAAGCCCGGGCCAGCGATTCAATGGCTGCCCGGATTGTCTCCAGGCTGTCGCTTTCCATGGCTTTCTTGGTGTTGGCAATCTCCTGCTCGGCTCGAGTCACTTCATCAGCCGGAATTTTATCGCGGTTATCACGGATGAGTTTTTCCACACTGTAGATGAGCTGGTCAGCCTGGTTGCGGGCATCAATGACTTCGCGGCGGCGCCTGTCCTCAGCGGCATGAGCTTCAGCTTCCTTGACCATACGTTCAATTTCTTTTTCATCCAGTCCGCTGTGACCGGTGATGGTGATAGCCTGTTGTTTTCCGGTGGCCAGGTCTTTAGCCGAAACATGCAGGATGCCGTTGGCATCAATGTCAAAGGTCACTTCAATCTTTGGTACACCCCGGGGAGCCGGCGGAATTCCATCCAGGTGGAAACGACCAAGGCTGCGGTTGTAAGCGGCCATCTCCCGCTCACCCTGGAGCACATGGATTTCGACTGAAGTCTGGTTGTCAGCAGCTGTGGTAAAGATTTCGCTTTTTCTGGTTGGAATCGTGGTATTGCGCGGAATCATCTTGGTAAAAACACCACCGAGAGTTTCAATACCGAGGGTCAGTGGAGTAACATCCAGCAGCAGCACGTCTTTGACCTCACCACTGAGCACCGCACCCTGAATGGCCGCACCAACGGCCACCACTTCGTCCGGGTTGACACCCTTATGAGGCTCTTTGCCGAAGAAATCGCGCACCAACTGCTGAATTCTTGGCATTCTGGTCTGACCACCCACCAGGATGACCTCATCGATGTCTTCCGGCTTCAGCCCGGCATCTTCCAGAGCCTGTTTGCAGGGCGGGATAGACCGCAGGATAATGTCCTCAGCCAGCTGTTCCAGCTTGGCTCTGGTCATCTTCATCAGCAGGTGCTTTGGACCGGTGGCATCAGCGGTGATAAAAGGCAGGTTAATTTCAGTTTCCATCATGGTAGAAAGCTCAATCTTGGCCTTTTCGGCAGCTTCTTTCAGCCTCTGCAGAGCCATCTTGTCCTGAGTCAGGTCAATTCCGGTCTCCTTTTTGAACTCGCTCACTATCCAGTCCTGAATCCTCTGGTCGATGTCGTCACCGCCAAGGTGGGTGTCACCGTTGGTGGCTTTTACCTCAACCACCCCTTCGCCCACTTCCAGAATGGAAATGTCGAAGGTACCACCGCCGAAGTCATAGACCGCAATAATCTCATTTTTCTTCTTATCCATACCGTAGGCCAGGGCTGCAGCTGTAGGCTCGTTGATGATCCGGACAACTTCCAGACCAGCGATGGTCCCGGCGTCCTTGGTAGCCTTTCTCTGAGCATCGTTAAAATAAGCCGGGACGGTGATGACTGCCTTCTCTACCTTCTCGCCGAGGTAGTCTTCAGCCGCTTTTTTCAGTTTCTGCAGAATGAAAGCCGAAATCTGGGGCGGCGAATATTCCTTGCCCTGAGCCACCACTCTAACGTCGCCGTTCGGGGCTTCCACAACTCTGTAAGGGACCTGCTTGATTTCGTTAAGTACCTCATTGTAACGGCGCCCCATAAACCGCTTGATGGAGTAGATGGTGTTCTCAGGGTTGGTTATTCTCTGCCGCTTGGCTACCTGACCGACCAAAATCTCACCTTTACTAGTGAAACCAACCACGGAAGGTGTAGTCCGGCCGCCCTCTTCATTGGCGATAACCGTAACCTTGTCACCTTCCATGACTGCAACGACAGAGTTGGTAGTTCCTAGGTCAATTCCTATTATTTTACCCATTTCAGTCCTCCTATTTCGTTAGCTATTTAGCTTATTATTAATATAAAAGTTGAGTATATTTTTGTCAATATTTTTGATAATTTTAATTTGTTTATTTTCTATAACTTACAAAATTTTTTGTTTTTCTATGGTAGAACCAGAGCTTTTTCTTTGATTTTAAGGGAATGTCTTTGAAACTTATAAATAATAACTTTTAAATTTTATAATCCGCAAAGGAATAATGTTTGGAACAGAACGGTCAGGAAAACCCTGAGAAAAGCCTATAATCGGGACAATAAAGTTCGAGTGCATAAGGCGATTTCCAATAATAAGATTGGATTGCTTATATAGATGATTCCACTGCCAGAAGGCAGATTCAGTTCACTTGGGGAAAAAATAGGAAATATAGATTGTGTCCCCATTTTTAAGGAAACCAGATGAGGCCTTTAATTCCGTCAATAAAAGACCAGTAGATGCCCTGGGCCTGGCGTTTCTCTTCAAAAAACAGGAACAGGCGGGGCTTTTGTTCAGCTTTCGGAAAAAGGAGCTGCCTTACCGGATACCATAGGTACCAGAGAGCAAGCTCCCTGGTTTGCCTGAACCTTTCACCTAAACCCGATTTGGAGCGGACATAAATCCTGAGGCCATCATCAAAATGAAGCTCGAAAGAACCCGGCATGTCTGTAATTTCCAGAGCTTCCACTTCAAATTTATCCACAGTGGAAGAAGCGGGCTGATTCTGGTCAGTCTTCTTTTTTTCTTTTTCACCTTTTTTCTGGGGTTCGCTTTCTCTGGTCAGTGCTTGCTGGGGACCAGAATTTCCCTGTGCTTCCCCAGGTTTGATTACCTTTCTTTCAGGCGGTTTCAGGGCTGACTTAAAAGTCAGGGTAGTAACCTTAAGTGGAACGGGTTTTCCGGAATATAGAAGCTTTGAAGCTTTCCACGATTTAAGTAAGAGCCCCCGGGCTCTTAATTCGAGAGTTTTCTCCTTTAGATTAAGGACAAAGTAATACTGCGAATTCCTGGCCAGCTTCAGTTCTTCTTCAAGAAACCGGTTCTCTTTCAAAATCTCAATCATTGTCTCGGGAGTACTCTTGAGGTAGGAAGCAGCTGGCCCGGCTGGTGTAGAGGGCTGGGCTTTGGTCAGAGGCCGGGTGGCCTCTGGTTGAGCCTTCAGCCCAGATTTACTTCCACTCCCGGCCTGCTTCTGTCCGCCCAGGCTAAAAGTTGCCGTTTCAGTTTTCTGCACCTGGCCATCTTTTCCCGAAATCGACATCAGTGTCTTATTCTGCAGGTTGGCCCAGACCAGGGAAAAACCTTCAGTCAAAAAAAGAATAGCCAGTAACAGAATAACCGTCCAGATCACTTTAAGACAGCAGTGTCTTTCACCTGGGCGCCTTTCCTTTTCTTTACAGAAGCTTTTCATGGTCTCTGTCAGAATTTCTGGCCTCGTTTATACTTTGCTCTGTCAATAAATGTAAATCCGAGTTCCAATTTTAGAAGCTTTAAAAACTTCTTCCAGGTCTTTATCAGCCACCCGGACGCAGCCGTGAGTTACATTGCGTCCAAGAAGTCTGGTGTAAAGAGTGCCATGGATGAAGTATCCCTGTCCGAAACCCAGGGCATAATCACCAAGTACCCCGGCTTCAATCCGGTCCTCTATCCTCTTGGGAATGGGTTCATTCTCTTCAATGAAAGCCCAGTCCGGCTTGACCCAGTAAGGATTTTGAATTTTGGATTTGACAAAAAATTCGCCCTTTGGGGTGTCAAAAACCCATTTTCTCTGCCCGTTCGGGTCCTCCAGCACCAGACCGCTGCCGGTGGAGACCACCGCCTCTTTTAAGGTTACCCCGTCTTTTTTCAGATAAAGCCTGTTTTCAGCTGAATCAATAACTATATAAAAGCCTTTAGGCTGAAGACTCTTAAGTTTTTTCTTAAGGGTAGCATTATGAGCTTCCGGGCTAATCCTGGCCTTATGTTCAAGCTCCACACTCCAGACTGTCTTCCACCCAGCCGCCAGATGGAGATGCTTCATCCAGGCTAAAGACAGGATGAGCAGAGTTACCAGATAAAGACTGGCTGCCATCAGCAAAAGCTTCTTCCAGGTCTTCATCGTTCTTCCTTCTTCAGGATGGAAATTATTTTGTTGTTGGGGTCTGTTGTCCCCACTATGGTAACCGTGGTGCCCAGCGGAATCAACCTGAACAGCTCCTCCATGTCCGGGTCATCCAGAGCCAAACAGCCCATAGTCAATCCATCCTTCCCTCCCCCGTGTATTTCAATCAGGCCGCCAATTTTGATGGAAGGAGCTATCAGGCCCTTCTTCCTGGCTTCATTAAATCTTTTAAGGTCTTCTTCGTTGGGATAGTTAAGCAGCAGGGCTTTACCGAACTTGCTGGGGGTAACTTTTTTTATGACCTTATATTCACCTTCAGGTGTGGCGTTATCACCGGCATGCAGTTTATCATTCAGCCCATTATACCCCAGACCGATTTCATAGTTTCTGATTGCCACCCCACCTTTATAAACAATGAGTTTCCTCTCCAGCTTGCTGACCAGGATGACCAGCTGATTACCGGACCGCGATTTCTCCACAGCCTTTTCAGCCAGCTTCTTCCATCGGCCAATTTCTTCCGGATTCATGTATCGTTCGAGCTGACGGCGGAGGAGGTTTTCAGCCTGATTCAGCAGGGCTGAAGCCTGCTCCAGCCTCTGGCGGGCCAACTCATACTTTCCCTGGGCCTGCAGCCGCCCGGCTTCCCTCAGTTTGACCTCAGCCTGGGTCAGTTGTTCCCGGCCATAAGAGCGCTGCCCGAGGTCCAGGCTCAAGGTGTTGAGGGTTTCCTGCCGGGCTAAGAGCTCTTTCCTGGTCGAATCTATCTCGTTCGAAAGAGCATATTTTTTTTCTTCGACCAAACTCTGAAGGGCTTTCCCCTTTTCCAGAACTTCAGCAAACTTGTTCCGGACCTTTCCGTAATCCCTGAAGATACCAATTTTCAGCTCTTCCTTTTCCAGGAATTTTCTGGCTTCAGCCAGCTGCTTCCGGTATGTCTCATAAATTTCCGGGGCATAAAAAGAAGCACCGGCTCTCCAGAGGTCCTGCTCCTGCTCAAGAGCCCGGGCCACCTCGGGTGGAGCCGGTGCGGTCTGACAACTCTGATTTAGAAGGACAAGACTAAGCTGGCCAACAAGTATCAGGGCTATTCTTGAGATCCTCCACTTCACTAATCAACCCGACTCCAGCTGAATTGTCTGTGGTTCAGTTTACGCTTATCTTTTTACTTTGGCAATGGCAGCTTTAACCTGCTCAGAAACAGCCGCGGCCTTTTCCTTTATGGCCAGGGCTTTGTCCTTGGCTCCGAAATAATCTTCGCTGTCAATGGCCGTCTGAACTTCAGTCAGCTGAGATTCAAGACCAGCCAGATCCGCTTTCATTGCTTCAATGTCAGCCTTGGTGCCTTTGCCCTTAGGAGCCTTGTCCAGAAGAGCCTTGGCTTCGTCAAAAGCAGCCTTGGCTTCATTTAGAGCGTTCAGGGCGGCGTTCTTGGCTTCTTCTTTTCTGGCCGGAATCAGGGCCTGGACAGCCTCGGCATCAGCCTTAACCTTGGCCAGCATTTCCTTGGCCGGGCCGTACTTTTTGAACAGCTTCTTGCTCTGGGCGTTGATTTCATCCATGGCCGCCTGCAGTTCGTCATTCAGCTTCTTCAACTCGTCCTGGGCATAGATATTGCCACCAGCTTTGACCACTGCGTCTATAGCAGCTTTAGCTTCATCCATCTGCTGGGTCGGCTGCTTGGCGCAGCTGGTAAAAAGAAAAAACACCATAAGACCGAGGACTGAAACCTTCATCAGATTTTTCATTGTTTATACCTCCTTTCTGATGAAATAAATTTTTATAATTTTCTAAGTTTATAACTTTTTAGACTTTACCCCCGTTCCCGTCTCCTTTTAAAAAAGAACGATATAAGGGTTTATAATCAGTGCGGTTATTCTATGGAGGACTTAAGAAGTCTGACAGAGAATTTTCTCCATCTCCACTCATTTTGTAACCTTCTTACTCTCTTCATTCTATCGTTGAAGATTATTGGAATTAATAACACAATCAAAGGAATTTGTCAATTTTAAGCACCAGACCTTGTCGGTTTTTCACTAAGCGGTAGTTCCGGCTAAAATTTTTTTTGTTTTTACTCTATCTTAATCTTATTTCAAGTCCATCTTTCAGGACCAGAGCAGGTCAGGACAAAACTTACCTCAGTTATATTAAATCAAATTCGCTGAGCCTGAACTGAGGGTGCTGGAATCAGTTTAAGCCACATAACTTAAAAACTCTGTCGTCTTTATCCTATTTTCTGAAAAAATAAATCCCTATTGTTTTCAAAAATAATGACTACAGGAACATCTTTTTCTACTAATAGATAAAATAAAAAGCCCGGGCCGCTTTTTATGCTAGCCCGGGCTTCAGTGTTACGAAGTTAAAATTCTTATTACTTATCCGGGTCGACGATGAAACCCTCTTTCATCAGGAACCGGACTTCTTCACGGGCTTTGCGGATGGTAGATTCAGCCATCTTAAAGAGTTCCTCAGCCGGAATGTCCTTGCGGGCCACACCCTGCTCTATGGCTTTGCGACCAACAGCCACGGCCTCTCTTGGGAAGACTTCCCACTCGTCCATGTTAGGAATGATGTAGTCTTCATGCAGACCTTTATCTTCAGCTACTTTGGCTAATTCATAAGCCGCAGCGATACACATTTCATCAGTGATGGTTTTGGCCCTCACATCCAGAGCGCCCCGGAAAATGCCCGGGAATCCCAGAGAGTTGTTGATCTGGTTGGGGAAGTCAGAACGCCCGGTAGCCACGATTCTGGCACCGGCTTCCTTAGCTTCCCAGGGCCAGATTTCCGGAATAGGGTTGGCTTCGGCAAAGACGATGGGGTCTTTAGCCATAGTTTTAATCCACTCAGGTTTTATGACCCCGGGTCCTGGTGTGGAGACGCTGATCAGAACATCGGCACCTTTAATGGCATCTGGAATCTGCCCCTTGATGTTCTTGGGGTTGGTTTTCAGACACATATCCCATTTTTCTTTATACTTGGTCTGAAGTGACTCGCGGTCCTCGCGGTCTCTGGCCAGAATACCTTTGGAGTCTACCAGAAGCATGTTTTCGCCGTTAACTCCGGCCGCCATCAGCAGACGGGCAATAGCAATGCCTGAAGCTCCTGACCCGATGACCGTAACCCTGACTTCCTCAATCTTTTTGTTGACAATCTTCAGGGCGTTGATCAGGCCAGCTACAGTCACACAGGCTGTTCCCTGCTGGTCGTCGTGCCAGACAGGAATTTCGCATTCGGCTCTCAGGGTGTCCAGAATGTGAAAACATTTCGGATGGGCAATATCTTCCAGATTGAAGCCGCCGAAGGTTGGCTGCAGAGCTTTGCAAATATAGATGAATTTGTCGGGGTCTTTTTCGTTAATGCAGATGGGAAAAGCATCCACACCACCCAGATACTTGTAAAGCAAAGCTTTACCTTCCATGACCGGAAGACCCGCCATTGCCCCGATATCACCAAGCCCCAGAACTCTGGTACCGTCGGTGATGACCGCCACGAAATTGCCCTTATTGGTCATTTCATAGGCTTTTTCCGGGTCTTTGTTAATTTCCTTGCAGGGAGCAGCAACCCCCGGAGTGTACCAAATAGCAAAATCGTTGAAATCTCTTATCCGACACTTCAGCGTAACTCCGACCTTTCCTTTGTAGAACGGATGCAGGCGGAGAGCATCTTTGGTTGGCTGTTCGGCTTTAGCCAACAATTCTTCCACTGTTACTTTTTTCTCCATAATTACCTCCTAATATGTAATAATGAGAAGTGATAATAAGATATTAAGAAATTTTAGTCAAATAAAAATTTCATCTCCTACCCGCCCTGCTGGGGCCCAAAAGGCACTAAGGCAGCCTGATTTGATTATTCCTGTCTCCAGGAGAATATAATACCCCTCATTAATCTTTTTTTATCCAAAAATATTTTTACTTTTAAGGCCACAGATGTAGACTTAGTTCAGACTTCTAATTTATTTTTTAACTGCCGACCAAAATACGTGTTCATAAAATCAATAAAATTCCAGAAGTTTTTCCAACCTGAATGATTAAGTCCATCTCTTACTGATTCAGAATGTGAAGGGCCAAACCGCTGGCTTTGAGGGCAGCTTCCGGAATTGATTCGGACAGAGTTGGGTGAATGTAAACAATTGAATCTACCTCCTGGAGTTTCATCCGCTTGGCCACAGCCATGGTCAGAACCGGAATCATTTCGCTGGCGTGGGGCGCCAGGAGATGAGCACCAAGGACTTCTTCTGTTTTTTTATCAGCAATTATTCGCACCAGACCATCAGTGCTGTCCATGGTCAGAGCCCGGCCGCTGGCCTGCAAAGGAAACTCACCGACCTTGATTTCTATACCCTGAGCTTCGGCTTCTTCCTGAGAGAGCCCGACCGAAGCCAGCTCCGGTTCGGTGAAAATAGCTGAGGGTATCGCCCTGTAATCTATCCTGGCCTCGCGCCCGGCCGCATTTTCTGCGGCCACTATTCCATCATGATAAGCTTTGTGAGCCAGAAGTTTTCCACCCACCAGGTCGCCGATAGCGTAAACGCCGGGAACGGAGGTCTGGCAGCGGTCATCAACTTCAACAAAGCTGCCTTTTTGAAGATTCAACCGACTTTCATCCCAGATCAGGTCTTCAACATTTGGTTTTCTTCCAGCCGCAATCAATACCCTGTCAGCACTGAATTCAAAGGGCTTACTGTCAACTAAAGAAACGCCTTTTAATTTAACCTGGGTTCCTTCAACTTCAGCGGTTTCAATCTTCATACTGGTGAAAATCTTAAGGCCCTGCTTCTTCAGGATTCTTTCCAGACGCTGGGCCGAAGTTCTGTCAGTACCAGGTAAAATCGTCGGCATTATTTCCAGGATGGTAACCTCAGTGCCAGTTCTCTGGTAAATAGAACCAAGCTCCAGTCCTATAGCTCCGGCTCCCACCACCAGAAGACTTTTAGGTACCTCACTGAGAGAAAGGGCTTCGGTGCTGGAGATTATTTTATGACCATCAAACCGGAGAAAGGGAAAATCTGCCGGCCGGCTTCCAGTAGCCAGGATGATTTTATCAGCCTGGAGAGATATTTCTTCCTTCTCAGTTTTGACCAGCACCTGGTTCGGGGCCACGACCTTTCCTTTACCCTTTATAATTTTTATCTTATTACGGGTCATCAGAAATTCCAGCCCCTTGACCAGCCGGTCAACCACAGCCTGCCTTCCCTGCTGGACTTTCTGCCAGTTCAGTTTTAATTCCTGAACAGGTCCTTCCAGGTTCTTATTCGCTTTAAGCTGGTGATAAATAGCCGTCTGGTGCAGCAGGTACTTAGTTGGAATACAGCCAACGTTTATACAGATGCCGCCGACTTTATTTTCTTCCACCACGGTTACATTCAGGCCAAGCTGAGCTGCTCTCAGGGCGGCTAAATAACCACCCGGACCTCCACCAATGATTACCAGGTTATTCTGATCCATTTTGCTCTCCTGAATAATCTTATCTTTCTTAAATTTTTTTTAAGGCTCCGTTCTTTCACCAGAGCTTTTATTATTTTTGGAATTCAGACCAGGATTTCTCTGAATGCTTTAATAGCCCGGTCGACATCCTCGTCATCAACATCCTTGTGGGTCACCAGCCGGACTCCACCAAAGACCCCCAGAGCCAGAATGCCCTTTTCTTTTAGCCTGGCCAGAAGCTCTGGAATGGTCAGGCGAGGGTGGTTGAAGTAGAAAATGATGATGTTGGTTTCTACTTCCTCAGGATTAAGAGTAATCCCGGGAAGCCGGCAGATGGCTTCGGCCAGCCTTCTGGCTCGCAGATGGTCTTCCCCAAGCCGCTCCACCATTCTGGTAAGAGAAATTATTCCGCAGGCGGCCAGCACACCAACCTGTCTCATACCTCCGCCCAGAGCCTTTCTCAGGCGGCGAGCATAATCAATGGTCTGGCGGTCCGAAACCAGTATAGAACCAACTGGAGAAGACAGCCCCTTGCTCAGACAGAACATTACTGAATCGCAATAACTGGCATATTCTTTAACCGGGACTCCAGAAGCAACAGAAGCATTGAAAATTCGGGCTCCATCCAGATGAACCTTTATTCCGTATTCATCGGCTATCTTTCTTATTTCTTTAAAAGTTTCAAGTGGCACTACAGCTCCACCCCAGTTATTGTGGGTATTTTCCAGGCAGATAAGTGAAGTCCGCGGCGTATGGACTGTAGCCTGCCTGATGTGCTTCCTGACCAGCCCCGGATCCAGGGCTCCTCGCTTTGAAGGAAGCGGTCTTGGAGTTACCCGGGAGACAAAGGTCATATGGGTTGATTCCATGTTGAAGATGTGGGATTTTTCTTCCACAATGACTTCCTCAAGCTCTCTGGTCCACATCTTCACGGCAATAGAATTACCCATGGTACCGGATGGTACAAACAAACCGGCTTCCTTGCCCATGATGGAAGCAGCCAATTCCTCGAGCTTCTGGACAGTCGGGTCATCACCCAGCACATCATCACCAACTTCGGCCTCAACCATGGCCCGCCGCATTTCATCGGTCGGCTTGGTAACCGTATCGCTTCTGAAATCTGAATAAGTTTTCATGCCCATCTCCTCATAAAAAAATAAACCAGATTATCTTTAATACGTTTATGAATTATAGAACTAAATGTCGGTTCTAACAACCAGAAAGGAAAATAAAATGGCAAAATTGAACCCACCTGACCTCCGACCTGGCAACCAGAAGTCTGTTTACTTGGTTTTTATTCTATGATATAGATAATTACTATTAGATATAAGGATACACAGCCAGAAAACTCATGGGTGAGAAATACCGGTACTGGTACCTGGATTTAATCAATTTCCTCCTTTTGATTCTCATCTTTTTCTTCGGGGGAGCTATAATTTCCTCGCAAATTATTCTGAGTTATGAAATGGTCTATGTGCCTGAGGTTATCGGAAAAACCGTGGAGCAGGCCAGAGCCGAACTTCAAAAAAGAGACCTGGGACTGGTCATCGCCAGCCACGAATTTTCCGAGGAGGTGCCCAGAGGCCGGATTATCACTCAGGACCCGGCTCCAGGTTCCCGTCTTAAAGTAAACCGTTCGATTAATGTGGTGGTCAGCAGCGGCAGTGAGGCAATAACTATTCCGATGTTTGTCGGGAAAAATCTGGAGCAGGCTGTGGTAACTCTGAGGCAGCTCGGGCTGTCGCGCGGTCCTCTAACTCAGGTTCACAACCGCCGCTACCCAGCCGGGCGAATAATTGCCCAAGAACCTCCGGCAGAAACTCTGGTGGAAAGAGGTCAGCCGGTAGGCTTTCTGATAAGTCAGGGAGAACCTGAGGTTAAATACATTATGCCCGATCTCATCGGCCGCAAGCTCGACAGGGTTGTTCCCTGGCTTTACAAGCTCGGTTTTAAGGTTGAAGACATCAGGCATGTCTACTATCCGGGTCTGGAAAAAAACCTGATCATCAAGCAAAATCCGCCCAGTGGTTATCCGATAAACAAAAGAAATCCCATCAGCCTGGAGGTCAGCCGCTAAATGTACTTAATAGCTCCTTCCATACTTTCAGCCGATTTCTCCCGGCTGGCTGAGGCCGTCAGTCTGGCTGAAAAAGGTCAGGCTGATATGGTGCATCTGGACGTTATGGATGGCCATTTTGTCCCCAACATCACTTTTGGTCATCAACTGGTAGCTTCTCTTCGTGAGAAAACGAAGCTGCCTCTCAACGTCCATCTTATGGTGGATAACCCGGCCCGGATGATACCGCTTTTTCTGGAAGCTGGAGCCGACTGGCTTTCCTTTCACCTGGAAGCTTCCAGGCACGTTCATAAAGACCTGTCCACAATAAAAGAAGCCGGTCGAAAAGCCGGGCTGGCTCTTAACCCGGCCACTCCGGTGGAGTTGCTCAGCGAGGTTCTGGATGACCTGGATTTTGTGGTTATCATGACTGTCAATCCGGGCTGGGGTGGACAGAAATTTATCCCGGCCACCAGGCTCAAAATTCAGAGGCTCAGCCGCTGGATTAAAGACAAAGGCAGACCAGTGCTTATCGCCGTTGACGGCGGGGTTAAGCTTGACAACCTGGCCGAACTTTTTGACCTCGGAATGAACATCGCCATCTGTGGTTCTTCTGTTTACGGAGCTGAAGACCCGGTGGCCACAATACAGAAGATGAAAGCCATAGCTTCTGAATACAACAGGAAAATAAATTTGAAAGCCTGATAAAATGAAAGTGACTGAGGTTTAAGAAGATGAAGAAATTTTTGACCTTTTCTCTGATTCTTTCTCTCCTGCTCCTGAGCTTTGTCTCTCCTGCCTGCCGTAAAAAGCCGTTTACTCTGGAAAACCTTCCCCAGGAAACCATGGCTTCAGATGAAGCCCTCTACAGACTCGGAGAAGAATACATAAATAAAGATATGGAAAAAGGAATACTTTTTCTCCGGCAGGTTATGGATTCTTTTCCAAAAAGCTTCTACGCTCAGCGGGCTAAACTGCTAATAGCCGACACCTATTTCAAGAAAGGTGATGAAGCCAATCTGATCCTGGCCGCAGCCGAATACCGCGAATTTATGAGCCTCTATCCCACCAGCCCTTCAGTCCCTTACTGCCAGTATCAGATAGCTATGACCTACTACAAAAACGTCCTCAAGCCGGGGCGGGACCAGACCAAAACGATTCAGGCCCTGAGCGAATTCAAAAAAGTGGTGGCCAGCTACCCGGGCAGCGAATATGCCAGGCAGGCTGAAGAAAAAATCAAAGACTGCGAGGAACGTCTGGCCGCTCATGAGCTGCACATTGGCGAGCACTATTACAGAGCCCGGTCCTACCGCTCAGCCCTGGGGCGACTTCAGGCTATATTAACAACCTATCCTAATTTCAGTAGGATGGATGCCGTCTATTTTTTTATTGCTGACAGCTATTTCAAAGCCAAAAGGTATGACGAAAGTTTTCCTTATTTTACCAAACTGATAACTGACTATCCAAAGAGCAAATTTATCAAAAAAGCTCAGCAAAGACTGAAAGAAATAGAGCAGCTTAAAAAAGCTGAGCAGACTAAAAAAGAACCTGTCAAATAAGGGAGGAGTGAATGAAAGCCAAAAGAACATCGGCAAAAAGGAGTCTTCTGAGGTGGGTGGCGCCCTTAATGTTCCTCCTGCTACTTCTCTGCCTCCAGAATCTCAGAGCCCAGAGCGCGACTGGTCGCCAATCTGCCTGGGAATTTGGCCTGACCGGTGAGCTGTTCAACCGCGGACTTAAATGGGAAGAGCAGACCAGTACTCTCAAAGCTACCAACCTCCTGCTGGAGTTTCGGGGCCGCAACCTGAGCAATTTCTTTAACCTCAGAATGTTCGCCGGCCTGGAACAAGCCGGGCTGAATGATATCATTTTTGAGCAGCTTCCAATAACCCTTGAATACCAGGGTGGAGCTATAAGCGGCCTGATTTTTGGAGCCAGAGCTGAGGCCACATTTTACCGGACTTCAACTTTCAGCCTGGGGGTGCTGGCTGATTTTACTTCATACATAGGCTTTAAAAAATCTTTCACTATGCCGGGGTTCGTGGTCCCGGCTGAAGCCACAGCTGAACCAGCCTGGGCTCAGGCCTCGGTCGGACTGATGGTGGCTTATGATGGTCTGGAAAACAGCCAGCCTTACCTGGAAGTGGCCGGTTCCCTTCTCTGGGGAGCTTTCAAAATGACTGAAAGGATTGAAGACCTAAGCGGTGAGCAGTCGATAGACCTGAAAGGCTCAGGCTTACTGTCGGTGACCTTTGGCTGGAATTTTTTCCTGGTGGATAAGATCACAGTCTCGCCGAGAATCAGAGTTTTCCCGGGCTCAAAAACAGCTGTAGGAGCCGGAATTACTTTCTTTTATGGTTTCTAATCAGCAAAAAGGAGGGTCAGAGAAATGCTTAACTTAATAAAAAACTTAAAGAAAAGGATTCGGCTGTGGCCATTGGCTGTGTTTATGGCCCTCGCTCTGATTATAACAGCGGCTGACTCCAACCTGGCAGCCCAGAAAAAACCCTGGAATAAAAAGATAATTACCTCAACTGAAAAAACCAGAATCAAGTTCGGCGAAGCTGTTAGTTCCACAGGTCAGTTAAGACTGCGGGTGATGAACCAGCCACTAAGTCAGCCGCCCTCTAAAAAGTATTCTTCCGAAAAAATACTGGTTAAATTTAAGCCAGAAATTTCTATTCAGTCGAGCGCCAGAATCCTTGAAGCCTACCAACCCAAAGGATACCAGCTCATCCCCCGAATTAACGTTTACGTGGTTCAAATAGCTGAGGGCAGCTCAGTTGAAGAAACCCTGGCTGCCCTCAATCGAAATCCAGATGTCGAATTTGCTGAACCTGACTATAAGCTGAGACTGGCCGTCACCCCCAATGACCAGCTTTTCCGCTACCAGTATGCTCTCTACAATCCCGGGGGGACCCTACAGATTCCAGGAAGCCCGACCGGTAAAAATCGGGCCGACATTAAAGCTACTGGAGCCTGGGATTATGTTAAGGGCGACCCTAATGTGCTCATCGCCGTCCTGGACAGCGGCATTGACTACACTCACCCCGAACTGAGCAACAAAGTCATTTCTACAGGAAAAGACTTCGTTAACAACGACAATGATGCTTATGACGACCACTGGCACGGTACCCATGTGGCCGGCATCATCGCTGCTGCTACCAACAATACCGAGGGCATAGCCGGAGTGGCCTGGAACTGCCGCCTTCTGCCGGGTAAGATAATCTCAGCCGAAGGTGAAGGTGATTATTCCTGGTTAATCCAGGCCCTGGTGTGGGCTGCCGATTTTAAATCGGGCAACGCTGAAGTCAAGGTCATTAATATGAGTGTCGGTGGCGATGAGCCAGCTCAGGCCCTGGAAAATGCCCTCAGGTACGCCTACAACAAGGGTATTGTTCTGGTGGCCGCCGTCGGCAATGATTATGAACCTCGAGTTCTTTATCCAGCCGCTTACGATAATTACTGCCTGGCGGTCGGGGCCAGCGACTGGAACGACACCGTGGCTGCTTTTTCCAACTACGGACCTCAGGTGGATGTGGCTGCTCCCGGAGTCTGGGTGCTCAGCACGATTCCCGTAGCCCTTACCGAGCCCGGTTATCTCCCCTACGCTTTTGCTTCCGGAACTTCAATGGCCGCTCCTCATGTGGCCGGATTCGCTGCCCTGATTAAATCAGCCAAACCCTGGCTTACCCCGGACCAGGTGATGAAAATCATAAAATACACGCCTGACGATATCGGAACATCCGGAAAAGATAACTACGCTGGCTATGGTCGGATTAACACTGAAAAAGCCCTGGCTCCGTTTAAGATTACAAAATAAAAATAATAAATAAAATAGATTTTGAGGGCAGTCTGCCTGAGTAGGCAGCAGGGAAAGAATGATTCGCTATCTAAGAATAAAAAATCTGGCCACCATAGAAGAAATAGAACTGGAGCTCGAGCCGGGTTTTACCATCCTCACCGGAGAGACGGGAGCTGGCAAATCCATAATCATTGATGCCCTGAAGCTTCTTCTTGGAGAAAAAGCCTCGGCCGACCTTATCCGCACCGGCAAAAGTGAAGCTTCAGTCGAAGCGGTATTTGAAATCCCGGACCGGAGCCTGCTGCCCCCTGAGCTCGAGCTCGACTCTGACCATCAGGTTTTTCTGCAGAGAACAATCTCCACTCAGGGACTGAGCAAATCTTACCTCAATGGGGTGCTGGTTCCACTTAAAAAGCTAAAAGAGCTCGGAGAAAAGCTGATTGATATCTACGGTCAGAACGATCATATCTTTCTTCTGGACATATCCAACCATCAGAAATTTTTAGATGAGTTTGCCGAAGCGGCAGAACTTCTGGAAAAAGTAAGACAATCAGCTCAGCATCTAAGAGCCCTGGTCAGGGAAAAGAATGAACTGGAATCGAGGCAGAAAGAAAGAGCCCAGCGCCTCGACTTCCTTAACTACCAGGTTAAAGAAATCAAGGAAGCGGAAATCCGCCCGGGCGAGGACGAAGAGCTGCTTCAGGAGCGCTCTATTCTGAAAAACTCAGAGAAGATTGCCATCCTGGTCAACTCGGCTCTGGACCTGGCTTACGAGAGCGAGGAATCGCTCCTGGCCCGGGTGAAACGTCTGGAACACCTTATCTCAGAGCTGCAGGTCTTTTTCCCGGAGCTTGAAGGAAGCCGCAGTCAGCTGGCCGATTTTAACATCTTCCTGCGAGAAATGTCGGGCTCGCTGATTGACCTTCGCGACCGCTATGCTCCTTCTCCAGAGCGCCTTGAGCAGATTGAGGAAAGGCTCAGTCGCCTGGAAAGGCTTAAAAGGAAATACGGGTCAAGCCTCCAGGAAATCCTGGATTATCTTAATAAACTTCAAACCGAAAAAGAACTCCTGGAAAAGAGTGAGGAAAAACTGGAAGGGCTGGAAGCAGAAATCCAGAAAGCCTTTGCTGATTATCAGCGATACTCGGCCGAGCTTGGAGCTTTACGCCGGAAAAAATCCGGTCAGTTAGAAACTCAGGTGGTTAAAGAGCTCAATCAGCTGGCCATGAGCAAAGTCCGCTTCCGGGTGGAATTCCGGCCGGTTCCAGTCTCGCTATCCGACCTGAACACCATCCGTGACCTGGGCACCGAAGAGGTGGAGTTTCTTCTTTCTCCCAACCCCGGTGAAGAACTCCGGGCCCTGCGGCGGATTGCCTCGGGCGGTGAGCTTTCCAGAATAATGCTGGCTTTCAAGGCTCTGGGCAAGGAAGCGGAAAAAGGCAAAACCCTTATTTTTGACGAAATAGATTCTGGAATCGGCGGAAAAGCTGCCGACTTTGTGGCCAGAAAACTCCAGCAGTTAGCCCGGCACCACCAGGTGCTGTGCATCACTCACCTGCCCCAAATTGCCTCAGCCGCCAGTCATCATTTCCGGATTGAAAAAAGGACCGAAAGAGACCGGACATATACCCTCGTCCGAAAGCTTCAGGACAAAGACCGGCCCGAAGAGATTGCCCGTCTGATTTCAGGAACCAGGCTGACCGAAGTCAGTCTGAAGATGGCCAGAGAGCTGCTGGAGCAGAACGCTTCCCGGAATTAATCTGGCTCCAGTTTTCTTGTTTTTTCTGATGTTCCGTAAATTTATTCTGAAAATTAGGCTATAATAGAAATCCGTCTTAAGGCGATTATATATGTTTTCAAATGCTACTGAAAATCAGTTTTTCTCCGCCAACCGCTTACAGATCAGGATTACCCCTGTGGGTTCAGATAGAAAGGATGCTAAAGTATGATTGAAGGCAAGACTTTTTATCTTCACACTTTCGGCTGTCAGATGAATGTAAACGATTCTGAACACCTGGCTAGTCTGCTGATAGCCGAAGGGGCCCGGAAATCTGACCGTCTGGAGGAAAGCGACTTCATCCTGATTAACACCTGTGCGGTTCGAGAAAAATCGGTTGAGAAACTCTTTTCTTATTTAGGAAGGCTGAAGGAGCAGAAAGAAAAACGCGGCTCTCTTATCATCTGTCTGGGCTGTGTGGCCCAGCTTTACCGGGAAAAACTTCTGAAGAAAATTCCTCATCTGGACCTAGTGGTCGGCCCCCATCAATACCAGGCTCTACCACTTCTACTCCGCAATCTGATGGAGGAAAAGAAAGTTTTGACCACCTGGAACAGGAACTGGGTAGAACTGCCAATCACGAATGAGGTCCGGGAAAGCCGGATTTCCGCCTACGTAACCATAATGGAAGGCTGTAATAATTTCTGCACCTTCTGTGTTGTTCCTTTCACCCGCGGCCGTGAAAAATACCGTCCCCTTCGCTTCATTTTAGATGAGGTGCGAAGACTGGCTGAGCGGGGCTACCTGGAGGTCCAGCTGCTCGGTCAAAATGTCAACTCATACCGGGACCCAGAAAGCGGGGCTGACCTTCCAGAGCTACTTTTCCGAATCTCTGAAATTTCGGGGATTGAATGGATCAGATTTTTAACCTCCCAGCCCAAAAATTTTACTAGAGAACTCAGTCAGGCCATGGCTTCCATCAAGAAAGTCTGCCATCAGCTTCATCTGCCTCTACAGTCTGGCTCCAACAGGATTCTCCAGAAAATGAACCGGAACTATACCAGGGAAGAATATCTGGAAAAAGTGGAATACCTCAGGTCTCTGATAACTGACCTCAGCCTGAGCACTGACCTGATTGTGGGCTTTCCCACAGAAACCGAAGAGGATTTCCTGGAAACTATGGAGCTGCTGGAAAAAATCAGGTTTAACAACATCTTTTCTTTCCGCTACTCGCCCCGCCCTAACACAGCCGCTTCTAAAATGAAAGACGACGTTCCTGAGGAAATCAAAATTGACCGTTTAATCAGGCTGCAGAGCAGACAAAAAGAAATCCAGCTCGAGTTAAACCGGCAGTTAATAGGGCAGACCATTAAGGTTCTCTGTCTCGGTCGGAGCAAAAAAGGCAATCTTTATTCTGGAAGAAACGAAGGATATCAGGTGGTGAACTTTAGCTCGCCAGTTGAGGTCAGCAACCGTCTGGTCAGAGTGAAAATAACTGGCTGCGGTCCTTACAGCTTGCACGGGGAACTGGCCGCCTGACATTTTTTTGGTTTAATTGCAACCTTTAACCTTTTAAGATATAATTCTAATCCGTTTTATACTCGGAAGGATTTTTCTCAGGATGAAAGTCAACGTATGGAATACTATTAACCAGCTCAGCAAAGAGCGTGGTGTCCAGCCGCGAGTAATTATCAAAGCAATAGAGGAATCACTGCGCATTGCCGCTGGTAAATTTTTCAACAAAGGCGAGGAAATAGTCGTTGACTTCAAGCCGGAGAAAAGCGAACTGCGGGTTTATGCAGTCAAAAAAGTGGTGGAGGAAGTTAAGGATCCAGCCCGGGAAATCTCTCTGGATGAAGCCCTGCTCCACGACCCTGGTGCCCGGCTGGAAAATACTGTTGAAATAGAGCTACCCTCAGAAACGCTCGGCCGGATTGCCGCCCAGGCTGCCAAACAGGTCATCTACCAGAAAGTCAGGGATGCTGAGCTGGAAAAAGTTTACGAAGAATTTGCTCCGCGACGGGGAGAAATAGTTACCGGGGTGGTTCGGAGATTTGAAAACAGCGGAATCATTCTGGAGGTCACCCGAACTGAGATCTTTCTGCCCGGTAATGAAAAGCTTCCAGCTGACGATTTTAAGCCGGGAGACCTGGTAAGAGCAGTAATTACCAAGGTGGAAAGAAACGCCCGTGGCCCACAGGTCACAGTTTCCAGAACTTCTCCACGCTTTCTGATGAAACTGCTGGAGCTTGAAATTCCTGAAATCGCTTCGGGCACCATTGTGGTTAAAGATGTGGTTCGCCAGCCCGGAGAGAGAGCAAAAGTAGCCGTCTTCAGCCAGGATAAGGACATCGACCCGGTGGGAGCCTGTATCGGGGTTAAAGGCAACAGAATTATGGCCATCACCAAAGAACTGCAGGGAGAAAAAATCGACATTATCGAATGGTCCTCCGACCCCCTGGCCTATGCCCGGGCAGCCCTCAGTCCGGCCAGAATAAAGAAGATAGTTATCACCAACAAAGCCACTAAAGAAATGGAAGCCCGGGTGGATAAAGACCAGTTTTCTTTAGCCATAGGCAAGAAGGGCATAAATGTCCGGCTGGCCAGCAAACTGGTTGGCTGGAAAATTTCCATCAATCAGGAATAAAAAGCTAAAATTTAGTTATAAATTCAGGAATAAAGAAAAGATATAGACTATGGAAAAAACTAAAACAACAACCAAAACCGGAGCTCCAGCCACCAAAAAGAAAGTGGCTAAAACTGAAGGGCCTCCAAAACCCCGGCCCAAGATTCAGATTCAGGAAGGCTCCACTATTAAGGACCTGGCTGAAAGATTCAAGATTAAACCAAAAGACTTAATTGACCACTTATCGGCAGCTGGCTATGATGTTTCAGCTTCTGATCTGATTGATGAAACTCTTCTTCAGGCCATTTCCAGGATTATCAAAGTTGACCTGGAAATGGTTTCTTTAGAGCAGGATATCAGGAAACTGGCTTTCAGCCTGAAAGACGACCTGAAGCCCAGACCACCGGTCGTGACCATCATGGGTCATGTTGACCATGGCAAAACTACTCTCCTTGATGCCATCAGGTCTTCAAACATAGCGGAACGAGAAGCGGGCGGCATAACCCAGCATATAGGTGCTTACCGGGTCAAATACAAAGACCGCTACATTACCTTTATAGACACTCCCGGTCATGAGGCTTTTACCCAGCTAAGGGCTCGAGGAGCTCAGGTTACAGATATAGTAATTCTGGTTGTAGCAGCCGACGACGGCGTTATGGCTCAGACCAAAGAAGCCATCTCCCATGCCCAGGCCGCCAATGTCCCCATAATCGTAGCCATTAACAAAATTGATAAACCGGAAGCTAACCCGGAGAAGGTCAAGCAGCAATTAGCTAAAGAAGGACTGATTGTAGAAGAATGGGGCGGTAAGACCATCTGTGTGGAAATCTCAGCCAAGGAAAAAAAGAATATTGACGAACTGCTGGAAATGATTCTTCTGCTGGGTGACATCCTGGAGCTAAAATCCCATCCATATGTACCGGCTCAGGGAGTTATTCTGGAATCGCGCCTGGATGCCCAGAAAGGACCCATCGGAACAGTCATAGTTCAGCTCGGAACCCTCACTCCGGGGCAGGCTTTTATCTGCGGAAATACCTACGGGAAAATAAGAGCCATGTTCGATGAGTTTGGCCGGCCAGTTCAAAGCGCCGGTCCTTCGGTTCCAGTGGAGGTAATGGGTTTTGACTCGGTTCCTGAGGCTGGCAACTTCTTTCAGGTAGTCCCGGACCTGGAAATCGCCCGGAGGATCTCAGAGTTTCGCCAGGCCAGGCAGAAGAAAGAACCGGTGGAAAAAGAGGTCCCTCTAACCCTTGAGGATCTTTTCAAAAAAATACAAAAGGGGCAGACTAAGGAGCTCCCGGTTATTGTCAAAGCCGATGTCCATGGCTCAGTTGAGGTACTGAAAGGACTGCTGCCCACCTTGAGTACTGATAAGGTTAAAATAAATGTGCTTCAGGCATCCACGGGCAACGTAACGGAAGCCGATGTGCTGCTGGCCTCGGCTTCAAAAGCCCTGATCATAGGTTACAACGTCAAGGTACCTTCTAAAATCCAGGAACTGGCCCAGAAAGAAAATGTTGAAATCAGGCTTTACAAGATAATCTATCAGCTGACTGACGAACTCAAAAAGGCCGTAGCCGGAATGTTAGAACCGGTCATCAAAGAAACCTATCTCGGTCGAGCCCAAGTAAAGAAAATCTTCAACCTGGCTAAAGTGGGCACTGTACTCGGCTGTCAGGTTATTGACGGAAAAGTGGTCAGGAATGCCGAAGTTAAAGTAATAAGGGGAAATCAGATTCTCTATCAGACGAGGATTTCCTCTCTCAAACACCTGAAAGACAGCGTCAGCGAAGTCATCAAGGGCTATGAATGTGGAATTGGTCTGGAAAAAACCCAGGACCTCCAGCCAGGAGACCTGCTAGAGGTCTTCATCAAAGAAAAAGTGATGCCCGGATAAAAAGAGAAGAGAAATGATTATCGGAGTCCTGACGCTGGAATTCTTCCTGGAATATTCTCATTCGCTCAAGGAAAAAAGGCGATTTCTTCAAAGCTTTACCGACCGCCTGAAACAGCGGTTCAATGTTTCGGTCTCAGAAATAGCTTTTCAGGATTCCTGGCAGAGGACTACTATAGCGGTGGCTGTGGTCAACAGCCAGCACTATGTGGTTGAGCAGGTTCTGACCAGGATTCTGGACGAGGCCCGAAGCTGCCCGGAGGCGCTTCTTTCCGGACATCAGCTGAGTTATTACTGAAACAGGCTCAGGTATCATGAATAAAGAATCTTCTTATCGCCCACGCCGGGTCAGTCAGCTCATCCAGCAGGAAATCAGCCAGTATCTTATCACCGAACTTCCGGAGATGGTCGGCTTTTTAACCGTGACAGCCGTGGAAATGCCTTCGGACCTTAGAACGGCCAGAATCTCGGTCTCGGTGCTGCAGAAGGAGAAAAGAGAAAGTATCTTAAAACTTCTGGAAAAAAAGGCTCCCCACTTCCGACGGCTTCTTGCAGACCGGCTAAATTTAAGATATAATCCAGAGCTAATTTTTGTGATTGATACGACCTCTGATTATGGTGAAAGGATTGACAAGCTTCTCGAATCCCTCAAAAAAAATGAGCCGGACAATAAAGACTGAGATAGCCAGAAAAATCTTTGCTTCAGAGAATATTGCCATTACTTCCCACCTCCGCCCAGATGGAGATTCCATTTACACCAGCCTGGCCCTGGCTGAAATACTGGAACAGTTAGGGAAGAAAGTTCAGATAGTCAATCACGACCCCCTCCCCTTCCCGTTCAACGAATTTCCGGAAACCAGAAGAATCCGTATCGGTCAGATCGACCCCGAAGGCCTGGACCTGGTCATTTTATTAGAGTGCGCTGATGTCTCGCGCTCTGGTCAAACCAGGATAGACCACCTGCCTAAGATCAATATCGACCATCATTACTCAAACTCTCCTTATGCCGACATTAACTGGGTCGACCCTGGGGCCTCAGCCGTTGGAGAAATGGTTTATGAGTTGCTTGGACCTCTGGGGCTAAAGCCCTCAGCGAAGGTGGCCGAATTTCTCTATTCAGCCATTTTTTCAGATACTGGCTCTTTTCAGTTTTCCAACACCACCGCTCGTACCCTTTACACCTGTTATCGTCTGGCCCGGGCTGGAGCCAACCCCAGCCTGATTTCGGAAAAGCTCCATAACAACAACACCGCACCCAAGGTCAAACTGCTGGGTCGGGTTCTTTCCAGCCTTCAGCTGAACCCGGCGGGAAACCTGGCTGTTCTGGTAATGTTAAAAAAAGACCTTGAGGAATTTGGACTTAAAGATGTGGATGTGGAGGATATCACCACGGTGGCCCGGTCGATAAAGGGGGTGGAGATGGTGGTTTTCTTTAAGGAAATGGGTCCTGGTGTTTTCCGGGTCAGTCTGAGGTCCAAAGGACTGGCTAATTCGGCCCTGGTGGCCGAGCATTTCGGAGGTGGGGGACACATCCATGCCGCCGGGTTTACAGTTCAGGGAAATTTTGAAGATCTCTACCGGCAAATACCACAGCAAATTGAAGAACTTTTGAAAAATAAAAACCTCAAAAGCTGATTCTCGAAAAACAACCATCCTTTGAGCATGGACGGTCTGATCATAGTAGATAAACCGGCCGGCTTGACCTCGCACGATGTGGTTATCCGGCTGAGAAAAATCCTTAAGACCAGAAGAATCGGTCATACAGGGACCTTAGACCCACTGGCTACGGGAGTTCTTTTAGTAACTGTGGGCCAGGCCACTCGTCTTTTCCCCTATCTTTCAACCCTGGATAAAACCTACTCTGGAGAAATCAGGCTGGGGATATCAACCGATACTTACGACGCCGAAGGACGCCCGCTGGGACCGGAGATTGAACTCTGGCCTGATGAAGAAAAACTCCGAAAAGAAATTGAATCATTCCTTGGCGCAATTGAACAGCTCCCGCCCCCCTATTCGGCCAAAAAAATAAACGGCCAGCCGGCCTTCAAGCTGGCCAGACAGGGGCTCAAACCAGAGCTTAAACCGGTGCCGGTAACCATCTACAGGTTCCTCATTCTTGATTATCAGCCGCCTTTTCTCAAATTTCTGGTAGATTGCTCTTCAGGAACCTATATTCGATCACTGGCTCATGACCTGGGGCAGAAATTAGGCTGTGGTGGACATCTGACCGGGTTGCGCCGCCTGGCAGTCGGTCCTTACACCGAAGAAGAAGCCTTAAGCCTTGAAAAAATTAACGAACTCTTTAAAAGTGATAATGTGGAGGGTTTTCTGATTCCTTTAGACAAGCTTCTACCCGACTTCCCGGCCGTCTGGCTGGACGGGTCAGGCGCCAGGTGGTTCATAAATGGAGTTAGAATAGCTCTATCCCGGGTTACTAGGGCAGACTTAACAAAAACCAAACGGAACCCTGTGCCTATTTACCGGGTTTTTTCAGAAGAAGGAAGACTGCTGGGTCTGGCTACTTTCCAGGAAAATTCTTTTCAGCCAGAGCTCGTTTTCAACCGCTCCTTCCGTTCTTAAGGGACAGATAGCTAACTTTTTTTACTGATTGAAAAAAATTTTACAGGTCTCCTTGAAATTTTAGCTTCACTATTATATTTTATATGAGAGATGAGGCTTAACAGGAACCAGATAGAACATTTAGCTTTTGTAATTTTAAGAACCCTTATTAAAGAAGGGAAAATTCTGGTCGAAGACCGGACCAAGGTCCTCGAGGAAATCATCCACCTGATCACTGAAGAGTTCCTGAAAGAAGACCGGCTGGACCAGGAAGTTAGAGAAATTCTTAACAAGCACATGGACGAAATCCGAAAGGGTAATATTGAGTACCAGACCATGTTCAAGATGATTAAATCTAAACTGGCCAAAGAAAGGAACATCGTAATCTGATGAGTAAGCTGTCAAGAGAGAAAATACATCATCTATCTAAATTGATCCTGAATGCTCTCTACAAAAATGAACAGGTTGATTTTCTGGATGAACCCAACGCCATCCGCCTGGCCATTGTTAAAGCCATAGACGAGGAAATGAAGCTTTACGACGAGATAGACCGACGGGCCAGAGAAAAAATTTCCTCCCAGAAAAAGCATATCGAAGAAGGCTCGCAGGAGTGGGAAATACTCTACCGCAAATACTATAACGAAGAGCTTTCCAAGCTGACCAAGCTAACTGAATGACCTGCCCGGCCAATAGCCTGACCAGAACTCTTGCTTTCCCACCCCTGGAACCGCAGCAAACTTTAGCCTTCTAACCTTTATAAAACTCACTTCAAGGTTTATCTTCAGAAGACGGGCTTTATTCCGAAATCTTCAATCTTTTCAGCAGCAAAAGTCAGAAAGAACAACATCTCTATCTCTTTAACCCCATAAGAATTTTCAGGATAATTTGATTTCTTTTGAAAAATAAAAGGGGCAGCCCGAAGGCCGCCCCTTTTATAAGAGACTATCCAGCAATTAGAAACAATATCTGAAGCCCAGAGCTATCTTGTGGCTATCAAAAGTCCGATCCAGAGGAGCGCGGAATTCAAAGAACAGATGGCTCATCCTCAGGTAGTTATTGTAAAGAGTAAAACCGAGCTGACCAACAGCATCAACTCCGTTATTTCGGTTGTAATTATCGCCCAGTTCTTTAGTGGTAAAACCGGGACCGACTCCAAGGTAAAATTTCCCAAAATGCAAGTTGGCCAGAATTTCAGCCATGATGATGGTCTTCCAGGGCGAACCTTTAAGAGGCAGCCCTGCACCGGCAGTCAGCATCAGGCTGAACCTGTCGGGATTAAGCCAGTAGAAGAAGCCGGTTCTGAGGTACAGATAGGTGGTATAATCTGGCAGGTCATACTCCTCTCCACCGTGTGCCAACATCGGTCCACCTTCAATCAGACCGAAGAATTTCTTCCTGGTGACGGTAATGGTCTTGCGTGAATCTTCAGTGGCGGCTGAGACCGCGCCGTCGTTATCATAAGCTGTTACTGAAATGGTGAAGTTGCCTTCTTGATAAACGGTCTTTTGCCAGGTATAGGGCTTAGAAGTGGCTGTGAAAGTATCTACTACCTTACCATCGGGACCGGTCAGCTCAAAGACCACTCTGGTTACCTCACCGTCAGAATCAGAAGTGCCTGAAGCATCAAAAGTCAGAGGACGGCCATAGTAGTTTTTGCACTCAACACAGCCAGGAACAACCTTGGCCACAGGTGGATTGTTAATGTAAACTTTACCCTCGCAGGGATTGGTGGCTGGCTTTCCAGCCAGGTTAATCGCTGACCCCTTGAACACATATTCTCCAGGTTTGTCCAGCTTGGTCTGCCATCTGGCCGCATCCGGTGTTAAGTCTTTGCTGGCAACCTTATTACCCTGCTTATCAAATATTTCAACCTTCATAGATTTAGCGTTCTTAGTACCACTCATATCGATGGTAATCGGGTCACCTATGTTCGCCCTGGCGGGAGAAACTTTCAGGCTGCAAACGGCTTCAGGAATTTCTTCAACCATACCAACGTAAGCAATATTACCGCAGGGTTTGGGAATGATGAAAGTGTAGGTCTTAAAGTCCACTTTTACCTTAACCGCAAAAACTTCCACCGGCTTTTTCCCGGCCCATTCGAGAGGCCCACTGACTTTAACTTTTCCCTGAGAGCGGAAAAGCATCCACTGGACAGTTTCGCCAATGTTCCAGGTGGTATCCTCAAATTGAGCAGTTTTGAGCTGGTCGATAAAAGGCTGATAGACCTCGCTCATGCCGGCCTGATCAAAGCCGACTTTAATATCGGCGGCATAGCGCTCAACCAGCATCTTCATGACTTCAGGAGTGGGGATTTTGCCCCGAACACGGGCAAAGGTATACTGACCGATATCTTTTATCTTTTTGGCCTGAGCGGAGGTCTCAACCGCAAAGATAAAAATAAGAATCAGTACTACCACAACCGTAAAGCTTCTTTTTGACATCAGTCATACCTCCTTTTTTTATTCTTGATCTGGCTTTTCTATTAAATAGAAAAGAGAAAGAATTGTCAAGGAATTTCGATTGTTTATGTGATGCTTTTTGTCCTAAGTAATTTTTCTCAAATAAAAAAGCGGAGCCAGAGAATCCGGCTCCGCTTAGTTAAAAGCAGGTTCGCTTCTTTCTCAGAAATTGTACCTCAGACCGAGAGCCATCTTGTGATGGTCTTCAAAGGTCCTTCCTAATGGCACCCTGAATTCAAAGTAAAGCTGCCACATAGTAAGATAATTGTTAGAAAGAATTACCCCGAGCTGGGCCAGAGCATCAACTCCATCCTTGCGGCCAGTTCTTTCGGCGGTCATAAAGCCCAGCCCCAGTCCGGTGAAGACCGGTCCAAAGTGTAGATTCCCGACCAGGTTAGCAGTGATAACCGGCTTCCAGGGCGAACCTTTGACCGGCATGGCAGAACCGCTGGTGAATACCAGACTGGTTTTATCCGGGTTCAACCACAGGTTCATCCCAACTCTTGCAAACACAAAGCCGGTGTAAGAGCCTTTGGCCAGCATCGGTCCGGCCTCAGCTGCTATGAAGAAGGTCCTTCGAGTAACTTTTAAAGACTTGCGAGATTCAGCCGACGGAGATGAGATAGCACCATCGTTATCAAAGGCAGTAACAGATATGACATAATTTCCTTCTTTATAGAGTGTTTTTTTCCAGATAAACGGTCTTTCGGTATCAGTAAATGAATCCACCGCCTGACCACCAGCATCGACAAGCTCGAATACTACTCTGGTCACTTCTCCATCAGGGTCAGCTGACCCGGAGGCATCAAAAGTCAAAGGACGCCCCACATATTCTCTACAATTGAGACAGTTGGGAACCACTACAGCCTTAGGTGGATAATTAACGTAGACTTTACCCTCACAGAGATTTGTAGATGGTTTTCCGGCTAAATCCAGGGCCGATCCCTTAAAAACATACTCCCCGGGTTTGTCCAGTTTGGTCTGCCATCTCGCCGCTTCGGGTGTTAACTCTTTGCTGGCGACTTTATTACCCTGCTTGTCGAATATTTCAACTTTCATTGATCTGGCGTACTTGGTGGCGCTCATATCCACTGTTATCGGGTCACCAATATTGACCTTGGCCGGTGAAACTTTAAGATTGCAGACAGCCGGGGGAATTTCCTCAACTTCTTCCTTTAAAGCGATATTGCCGCAGGGCTTTGGAATTATAAAAGTGTAAGTCTTAAATTCTTTAGTAACTTTAATGGCAAAAACCTCAACCGGCTTTTTACCGGCCCATTCCAGGGGCCCGGAAACCTTAACTTTTCCCTTAGAGCGGAAAAGCATCCATTTCACAGTATCGCCTATTTTCCAGGTAGTATCTTCAAACTTTGCTGATTTTAGCTGTTCAATGAATGACAGATAAATATCACCATAGCCAGCTTGATCAAAACCATACTTGATATCTCCGGCATAACGATCTGCCAGCATTTTCATCACTTCAGGAGTGGGAATCTGCCCCCTAACCCGGGCAAAGGTGAACTGACCGATCGACTTTATCTTCTTAACCTGTGCAGTAGCTTCTAACCCCATCGCCAGAAAAATCAACACAGAGAGGACAGCAAAAATCATTCTTTTAGGCATTAGCTCACCTCCTTATCAGGCATTTATAGAATTTTTAATATAAAGAAATATCAAAGTCAAGAAAAAAAATCAAACCGAAATGCAGGTTTACAATAAGTAAAACAAAAAGTTTTAATCTCTGGGGATATCAACTATCAGAACCAGTGTCGACTTTTATTTGCCCAGAATATCATAGATAATCTTCAGCGTCGTAGAATTAAAATTGCGGCCTAAAAGCTCACGATTTAATATGGGAGAGACATAAAATTCTGACTTATTACACTTATCCAGCCAGAATCCCGGGGCTCGGCCTTCAGAGCCTGGACTATCATTTCCAGGCCGGAAAAGCCTTTATCCTTTATACCCAGAAGAAGACGTCTGGCTGATTGCGGGTCAATTTCAGGATGAGCCTGAATTCCCCAGACATTTTTTCCCTTAAGCTTAAATGCCTGGATTTCACAGAACTGACTTTTCGCCAGAATTTCAAAGCGGTCCGGGTCCAGATTACAAACTTCATCATAATGGGAAGAAAAAACCCATAGTTTTTTAACAGCTCCGAGCAGAGAATCATCCTTCAAAAGCTCCACTTCAATCCAGCCGATTTCCGGTCTTGCTGCCCGTCGGACACAACCCCGTCCAGCTAAAGCCAGTGCCAGAAGTTGATGGCCATAACAGCTCCCCAGGACAACCAACCCCCGGTCCACTGCCTCTCTGACCAGTTCGACCTCAGAAGCAATCCAGGGGTCATGGTCAACAATGGAAGCTTCCGAACCTGTGATTATAAGATGGGTGTAGCCCTGGCTTAAGTCCGGAAGATACCCGTCCACTGCTCTGAAGGCTTCAAAAGGAAGCTTGATATAATTGGTCCAGTGCTCCACTGGATTGTAAATTTCAGGCCAGAGAGAATTATCGATTATAGCCATTTTCTTCATTTTTTTAACCATTTTTGATAAAATTATTTGAAATTATAGTAAATTTCAGTTAAAAAAAATAGGTTGATGATGAATGAAGGCTGATTATCTTTTGTTTCCAGCCTGAAAGCCCTTTTAATGATTTTATAATTAAGGAGAAAGAAGGTGAACATAGTCAAGGAAGAAACCGAATTGCAGGTCACAACTCCTAATGAACCTGGAATTTTCGGCCGGGTTCTGGGAACTCTGGCTAATGCGGGAATAAACCTGCGGGCTTACTGCGTAACTTCGAAAGAAGATAAGGGCTATTTTAATTTAGTAACTTCTGACAATAAAAAAGCAGCTGCCGCCCTCAAAACCCTCGGCTACAAAGTTAAGATAAATAAGATTCTCACCGTTGAGGTTACTGACCGGATAGGGGTGGGAGCAGAAATAGGGGCTCTGCTGGGCAGTGCTGTGATAGATATAAAGTACTCCTACGGTTCTTCGGCTGGAGGTGGCAGGAGTCTTCTGATCTTCAAAACCAGCAATAATAAAAAGGCCCTCAAAACCTTGCAATAAAGGCAAAAATAAAATAAATCCTCTCTTTTCTTTAAAGCTTTTCTCCTGCTCCGATTCAACTAAATAAGCTTTCTACTCAGCTCTGGACTCTTTTTTCCTGGAAAAAGTTTTAAGAAAAAGGACTACCACCCCCACAGCCAGGGCAAAGAGCATTATATCAGCCGTCATCAAGATGAAATTCTTCTTTATCCAGTAAGAGCGGAACAGGATGACCAGAGAAGCCATGGTGGTCAGGAGCATGAAAATGCCGGGCAGCAGGGTGTACCAGTTTCTCCTCTTTTTAAGAAGCAACCAGGCCGAGACTGCAAAAAGGGTTAGAGCCGCCAGCAGTTGATTGGCAGTACCAAAAATCGGCCAGAGCACATTAAAAGCATTGGTATAGGCCAGGATCCACATCAGGAGGACGGCCAGGCCGGAATTTACCCAGTAATTTTTCAGGAAGCGTGGTGGGTTTTTTAATAGGATAGACCAGAGCTCTTCCAGCAGATAGCGGTTGAGTCTTACAGCCGCATCAAGGGTGGTAATCACAAATCCCTCCACCAGCAGGATGCCGAAAATTGTGCTCAGGGCCACCGGAATTCCCAGTCCCATATTAAAAAGATGACCTGCCGCCAGAGAAAAACCGAGGATGGGGTTAGAGCGGACACCGGGGTCGGAGGGCCAGACTATTGATTTATAATCACCAAAGTTTAAAGCAGAGGCCACAGCCAGGACTACACAGACAGCTAGAACTGCCTCCAGCAGCATGGCATTGTAGCCAACTCGGCGGGCATCCTTTTCTGTGGACAGCTGTTTACAGGTAGTCCCCCCGGCCACCAGGGCATGAAAACCAGAAATGGCCCCGCAGGCAATGGTGCAGAACATCATCGGCCAGATTAAACCGAGATTGGCTACACCTTCCTGAAGGTTAAAAGCCGGTATCGAAACTTTCAAACCACTAAAACCAGTAGTTAAAACAGATAGCACCAGAAGGATGATACCTCCGTACAGAATCTGAACGTTGATGAAATCTCTGGGCTGAAGAATCACCCAGACAGGAACTCCGGCAGCAATCAGGACATAGACCGAAATAATTACCATCCAGACTTGTGGTTTAAGGGAGACCGGAAAATATATTCCCAGTACCACCGAGACCACTCCTATAGCCAAAGCCAGAGGATAGGCCAGGTAGGTTTTCAGCCCTCTTTTATAAAGAAGCCAGCCAAGGACCGGTGAACTCAGGGTAATGATAATGACTGACATTGAGGCTATCCCGCCTATTTTCCCCATTACCACTCCATCAACCACAACTGTCTTCAGAAAAGTTTCTCCCTCCTTGACTCCAATTTTGGCCAGAGGCCAGAGTGATGTCAAAGAAATAGCCGTCGCATTCAGAAAAGAAGAGGTAACCAGAACAATCATCAAAATGGTGAAACCGATGAACAAATTAAACCCGGTCGTTCCAAGAGTTTTTCGAGCCACCTCAGCCATGGACTTTCCGCCCTCTCGCAGGCTGACGAAGAGAGCACTGAAATCATGAACTGCTCCGATAAAAATTGCCCCGAAAACTATCCAGAGCCAGGCCGGAACATAACCGTAGAGCACTCCCATAGTCGGGCCCAGAATAGGACCCGCCCCGGCTATGGCCGAAAAATGGTGGGCAAATACAATGTAATTTTTAGTCGGGACAAAATCCCGACCGTCATTACAGACAACAGCCGGAGTCGGGCGGGTTGGGTCTTCTCCGAGCTGGCGGGAAACATAACTGGCATAAAATCGGGCAGCCAGAACAAAAATAACGATAGCCACCACCAGCAGGACAAGAACGTTCACCTTTTCCTCCGGCAGTAAAAAATTGAACTACAAAAAATAGATAGACTTATATCACAAGGGTCGGGAAAAATCAAAAGGCCGGAGAACCAGAATCAGTCCAGTACGGTCACCCTGAATTTTAATCCCCGGGGGTCCGGACAGGTCAGAATTTCGGTTTCGGCTATCCAGTCATCTTCTGGCAGTTCATCCTGACGCTGCTTGGCAGTGAGGAATGGAAACAGGCTATTTAGAGCGTAAAGACAAACTTTTTTACCTTCAGGGATTTCAAGCAGTCCTTCGCCCCTGATGAAAAAATGGTCTCCAACCTTATGGCCAGCCCCACATCTAGAAATTATTTCCACCACTTCAACCTTTAAGTTTTTCATCCCTCCTCCTTCCGATAAGAATATAGAAAGTTACCAGCCAAAAGGCAATTAAAATGTTGATTTCTAGCCTCAAATTTGAGAAAATTTCAGCCTGAAACAAAAATTAAACAGGTTCAATTTGACAAAACCTCAGGTTTGCAATAAAATCAATAACCTAACTACATTAAGGAGGAGATTATGGCGAAAGCTGAACCCAATGTCGTTCCGCTGTGCGACGTCTTACTCGTTTTATTGATCATCTTCATGGTTATCACCCCGATGGTTCAGATGGGTATTGACGTAAAGCTGCCAGAAGTTCAGGCCGACACCAAAGGTGGGACTGACCCCAACGTCATAGTCCTGACCATAAAGAAAAACGACCAGGTTGAAATACAGAGAAACCCACTCGAACTTAGAATGCTACTGGAAGAGCTGCGCCGCCTTTATGCCACCCGGCAGGATAAGACCATCTTCATCAGAGCCGAAGCCAAATTGCCGTTCAGCAAGGTAATTGAAGTAATGGACATTTGCAGGGGAGCTGGAGTAGAAACCCTGGCTTTAATTCCCGAATACTTCGAAGACTAATTGCCACCATCAGTTATCCTTTTTACCCTTCAGCAATAAGAAAAAAGGGGCTGAAAAGCAGCCCCTTTTTTCTTATTCTCAATTATTTCTTCTACTTCTGAATAATAGGTCCTATAACTTCCCTTGAAATGACCAGCCTCTGAATCTCGTTTGTTCCCTCATAAATCTGAAGCAATTTGGCATCTCTGACCAGCTTTTCTACTGGATAATCCTTCATATAGCCATAACCACCAAGAATCTGGAGAGCTTCGAGCGAGGCCCACATGGCCAGGTCCGAACCAAAACACTTGGCCATGGCCGAATTAAGACCGCAGGGTAATCCCTGGTCCACCAGCCAGGCTGCTTTCCAGACCAGCAGTCTGGCCGCTTCAATTTCCATGGCCATTTGGGCAATCTTAAAAGCTATGGCCTGGAAAGTGGCAATTGGCTTACCAAACTGAACTCTGGTTTTGGCATACTCAACCGCATATTCCAGAGCCGCCCGGGCCACACCTACTCCGGCCGCTCCCACAGCTGCTCTGGTTCGGTCAAAAGTTCTCATGGCAATCAGAAAACCGGAGCCAACCCGACCCAGAATGTTCTCAGCCGGAACCCTGACCTCTTCAAAAAATATTTCCGCGGTGTTGGAGGCCCGGTGTCCCATCTTATCTTCTATTTTTCCTATAGTAATACCCGGAGTTTCTCTCGGTACGATAAAGGCCGTAATCCCTCTTGGTCCCTTCTCCGGAGCGGCGTTAGCAAAAACCACATACAGGCTGGCCACTCCGCCGTTGGTTATGAAACATTTTGAGCCATTTATCACATAGTCGGAACCATCTTTCCGGGCTACAGTTTTGATAGCGGAAGTATCCGATCCAGCTTCCCTTTCAGTGAGACAATAAGAAGCAAAGCCCATTTTTTGGGTGAATGGAGTGAGGAATTTTTTCTTCTGCTCTTCGCTGCCAAAAAGGATAATTGGCGTAAAAGCCAGGGAATTGGCCATCATAGTGGTGTACATTCCGGCACAACCCCAGGCCAACTCTTCTGAAATGATAGCCATTTCCAGGTCACTTAAACCACCCCCGCCGTATTCAACCGGAACGTTGCAGGTCAGAAAGCCAGCTTCGAAAGCTTTCTTCATAACCTCTTCCGGAAATTTTTCTTCCCGGTCATAGAACGCAGCTTTAGGCCTCATTTCTTTTTCGGCAAAAGAATGGGCCATTTCCTGTAAAGCTCTCTGTTCTTCAGTAAGCTCAAAAGAAATCACCTTACACCTCGCCATTAAAAATTTATAAAGCCCTAATAAATATGCTGCTTTTATAATCAAACAGGCTCTTTTTGTCAACCCGGGGTAAAAGAAAAACTTCAGACCTCCACTTAACTTAGAAAACACTGGTCTGAAGCCGCCTTTCCAGAATCACCTCCATACCTGTCTTGGGCCCATTTCTATCAAGCCAGGCAGGAGGAAAAATCCAGCTGCAGCTCTAACCAATCGGATGGTTGAAAAAGATCTGAAACTGATATATAAAAAACACCTATTATTTTTAATCAGGGATTAATATCATGAAAATTTATGATTCTTTAGCAGTAGCCATACCCGAAGTTCTCCTGCCTGTTCCAGAAATTGACCTAAAAAAATGGGCAGTCATTGCCTGCGACCAGTATACCTCCGAGCCAGAATACTGGCAGAAGGTCGAAGAACTGGTTGGTGATTCCCCTTCTACCCTTCATCTTATCTATCCAGAAGTCTACCTTAATGCCCCTGACCGGGAAATCCGGATTGCCAGAATTCAGAGTGCCATGAAAGATTATTTAAAAAGAGGGATTTTCCGCCAGCTATCTGGTCTGATTTACGTTGAACGAGAAACAGCTCATGGCTGGCGCAAAGGTTTGCTTCTCTGTCTGGACCTTGACCGGTATGATTACAATCCCAGAGCCACCAGCTTAATCCGGGCTACCGAAGGCACTATCCTGGAGAGAATACCGCCGCGGGTCCAGATTAGAGAAGGTGCGGCTCTTGAGGTACCTCATGTGATGATTTTGATCGACGACCCGGAAAACCTGGTCATAGGCCCGGCCACTGACCATAAAAACGAATTGACCCAGCTTTATGATTTCGATCTGATGTTTGACTCAGGCCGGTTGCGCGGTTTTCTGGTTCAAAAGCCGGAAGTAGAAAAGATGATCATAGCCGGCCTCTATCATCTGGCTGAAGCCTCTTATTTCCAGAAAAAATGCGGAGTACCTGAAGGCACTTCTCTTATGCTTTTTGCAGTAGGAGATGGTAATCACTCCCTGGCCACCGCCAAAACCATCTGGGAAAAGACCAAAACCCGATCAACAAACCCGGAAGAGCTGCGGGCTTCTCCTCTACGTTATGCACTAGTTGAAGTGGTCAACCTCCACGATGAGTCTCTGGTCTTTGAACCCATCCACCGGGTGCTTTTTGAGCTGAGAAACCCGGCTACTCTGGAAACGCAGCTTAAAGAATTTTTCCAGGGCCAGGTTGTTTTTCAACCTTTTCCAGATTTTGAATCCGTTAAAGCCGCTATTAAAGCCAGAAAAGAAAATGAACAGATGGCCGGTCTGATCAGCCCTGATTCTTTCCAGATGGTAAGATTTTTAAAACCAACTCATAACCTGACCGTGGGCAGCCTGCAGAGTTTCCTGGACGATTTTCTGAAGCGAAAAGAAGCTTCTGGTCTGGACTATGTCCATGGAGATGATTCACTTTTAAACCTGAGCCGCAAAAGTCCCAATAATTTTGGGTTCTACCTGCCGGCTATGGATAAGAACCAGCTTTTCCCGACGGTCATTCTCGATGGAGCTCTACCCCGCAAAACCTTTTCCATGGGTGAGGCCTGGGAAAAACGCTTTTATCTGGAAGCTCGAAAGCTAATAGAATAGAAGACTGTCTGGATTTCATTTTTCCCTGAGGCCGGCTTCTTACTGAAGACTGGAGCTGGCCTTAACGTAGCCAGCCACCTCCTGGTAACCGGCGAGCTGTTGAGCTATCTGTTCAGGTCGGGTATTCTGGTTTACAGTGATAGTTAAGACTGGAATCTTATTTTTTCTGAAATATGATAGAAGAGGTTCGGTTCTTTCCCGGTAAAGATTATATCTCCTGTGGATGACTTCCGGGTGGTCATCATTTCTTCCTTCCCTTTCACCATCAAGGTTAGCTCTAATCCGGCTCAAAGCTATCTCTTCCGAGCAGTCCAGGTTGACCACCAGTCCAACCTCCACCAGGTCTTCAAGCCAGTGGACCTGACCTGAATGTCTGGGAAGACCGTTAAGCAGCAGGAGCCAGTCGGGGTTGACCTGGCGGCTTTTAAGAAAATATTGAAAGATTTTTCTGACCAGTTCCCGGTCCTTTTCTTCAAATAAAGTAGAACATTCCACTGATTCTTTTATCCGCAGTATCTCCTGCGGGCTGAAAAAAGCAGCCGGATTAAGAGGTACTTGAGACTCAGAAGCCTGACTCACAGAAATAGATTCTGCAGCCTGGACCAGGTTTCTAAGCATCCGGCCAAAATCAAAATGAACCAGCTTCTGACCGAAGAATAATTCTTTTTCCAGAAAATCACCGAGTGGACTCTTACCAGCTCCAGGAGGTCCGGTTAAAAGAATAGCTTTCATAAAAAATTCAGGTGTGGAGAGTGCGCCCGGCAGGGCTCGAACCTGCGGCCTACTGATTCGTAGTCAGTCGCTCTATCCAACTGAGCTACGGGCGCCTGTTGAAAGCCCTTAAATATTAGCTGATGCCAGAATTTTTTTCAACCGGCTTCAGCCTATTTTAAGCACTGCAGCACCATTTATCCGGCTGTGTTTAACCTCAGCGAGAGCTTCATTAGCCTCTTCCAGTGGAAAAACCTTGATTTCGGTCTTGACCGGGATTTCAGCTGCTATCTTCAGGAATTCAACTCCATCCTGCCTGGTAGCGTTGGCCACGCTCTTCAGGCATTTCTCAAAGTAAAGGTCCTTTTCATAATCAAGTTCAGGGATGGGACTGAGATAAATCCCGGCCACAGCTACTGTTCCTCCCCGGTCCACCACCCTCAAAGCCGACCTGACCACTTCCCCCACCGGAGCAAAAACTATAGCTGAATCAAGTTTTTCTGGAGGTATTTCATCAGGCCGACCAGTCCAGACTGCTCCCAGTCTTATGGCCTGCTGGCGGTGTTTTTCACTCCGGGAAAAAACGTAAACCCGGCAGTTCCAGTGTCTGGCCACCTGAATGGTTATGTGGGCTGAAGCCCCGAAGCCAAAAAGACCAAGTTTATCTCCAGATTTGACTCGACTAAGACGGAGAGCTCGGTAACCAATAATTCCGGCACATAGAAGCGGAGCCGCCTGTTCATCCGGAAAATTTTCAGGAAGCTCATAGGCAAAAGCCTCAGGAACAACCAGGTATTCGGCGTAGCCTCCATCAACCTGATAACCGGTAAAGCGTGCCTCCAGACACAGGTTTTCCCGGCCGGTGCGGCAGAAATGGCAGCGACCACAGGATTTATGCAGCCAGGCCACTCCAACCCTGTCTCCTTTCTGAAAAAGAGAGGTTTCCTCCCCCAGCTGCTCCACCTGACCTACCACCTGATGCCCGGGAATTCTGGGCAAGCTGGAAGCAGGAAGTTCACCTTCTACCATGTGCAGGTCAGTATGACAAACTCCGCAGAAGTTAACCCTGATTAGAATTTCTCCTGGACCAGGAACTGGCTTTTCCGCTTCCATCAACTGTAACGGCTTTTCTTCAACTGGACGGAATTCATTTAAAACCATCGCTTTCATAGACTGCCTCCTTGATTTCACTCTTCTCCGATCTTAACCCGGTTAATTTTTCTGGTCAGACGTTCAACCCTTTTCTTAAAATCCTGTTCGTACCTGAGGCTGCGTCCCTCACTGAGGGCTAACCCATCCAGAGCATACTTCAGAGCCTCTTCCGGGTTTTTCAGATAATGTTCATAATAAATGGCCAGTTCCCGAAAACAGTCCAGGTCTTCACTGTGCTCAACTAGCTCCTGCCAGAGTTCTATGGACTTTTCCCACTGTCGTTGCTTTTTGAAATAATAAGCCAGGTCTTTCCTGACTTTAACTGAAAACTCTCCTGGCAATTTTTTGTTTAGAGCCCTTTCATAAAAGACCGCCGATTTTTCCTGCTGACCGGCTTTTTCCCAGATTTTCCCGACACCGAGCAGTTCCAGGCCATCAGCTTCAACTTCAGCTTCTTCCAGACTCCGAGAGACCATAGCCGCCCCTGCTACTATCAGCCCATAAAGTGAAAGAATATCTTCCTGGTTGTGATAGAAAATAGGTTCCACCAAAGAGAAATCGCCAGTCCGAAGATATTGAAAATAGCGGTAGGGAATTTCTTCTGAGGGAATGTCTTCAGCTCTATCCACCCCTAAGTGGCAAAGAGCCAGGTCATAAAGACGGCAGCTCTGGTACTTGTGTCTCCAGAGGTGACGGGCCGAAAACAGGAAATCAAGATGCGGCCTGCCAGCCAGAGGGAAAGGCAGCCGACTGAGAACAAACCTGGTCTCCAGAATTGGCAGGTCAAAGCCCTTTCCATTATAGGAAACCACCACCGAAAAATTCTTTTCCATTAAAAAAGTTTGCAGGTCTGCGAGCATCCGGGCTTCGGCTGCCAGGTCGTTTAAGAAATACTGGACCACCCGGTATTTATCATCCTCAAAAAAACCAAGACCGATTAGAAAGGGCACCGTGCCAGTGCCTCCGGACAGACCGGTAGTCTCCAGGTCCAGAAAAACCGCTTGCCTCAAAGAAATGTTCTCCAGGGCTTCGTCCCTTCCCAGTACAGCCAGAATAGGACCGGGAATATTGAGCCCTAAACCTATCATTATCTGTCCGTAACGGGCATTAAGGTGAAAGCTGTTTTCCAGAACCAAAAAAGGCTGAGCCTGACCTCTGGATATGTCTCCGGGAGTCAAAACAGACTCTTTTTTTTCTCGCCTGGGCGGGCGGCTGAGGGAAAGCAGTTTTTCCAGTTTTTCTTTAGTGGTCAGATCGGTTCGGTCCTTGAGATTCTGCCAGAGTTTCTTAACCTTATCCTGGTCTCCGGTCCGGGTTTTCCTTCGGAGCCTTTCTCTGAGTTCATCCAGGTCCATGGCCTCTCACTTCACTTTGAATTATACTACAGCTTCTTTCGACATCATATTTTGTCATCAACTTCTAAGATTTTTTTCAAACTCACTCCCCGATAAACTGCAGGAAAAGGTTTCGGGTCCTTGGCTGGTTATCAAAATCAATCAGAACTATTTGCTGCCAGACCCCCAGACGGAGAGAGCTCTGAGAAAATGGAATCACCAGGGAAGGCCCAATCAAAGCCGCCCGTAGATGGGAAAAGCCATTGGCATCACCCCAGCGCTCATCGTGGTGATAGCTGCGGCTTGAAGGAACCAGCTTTTCCAGAAGCTCTGACAGGTCCCGAACCAGCCCGGGTTCGTATTCAATGGTGGTCAGACCGGCAGTAGAACCCTGAACGAAAACTGTGACCAGACCATCTTTCAGTCCTGAGGCTTGAAGCTTCTGGCTGATTTCCTCGGTCAGGTCTTTGATATCATTGAAACCACGAGTGGAAACTGTGAGGCTGTCGGAAATTATTTTCATCTTTCACTCCATTTTTTATTTAATATAAACCAAACCCCGGAAGCTTTCAAAAATCGCAGTCTTGAAATTTGAGGTTGGCTCAATATACTTGATATACTTATCAGAAGAAACTCGATTGACATCAAGAGAAAAGGGAACAAGATGACAGTTCACAGATTTCTGGCTTTCGACCTGGGAGCCGAAAGCGGTCGGGCCATCGTCGGCGAGCTTAAAGACGGCCTTCTTAAGCTTCAGGAAATTCACCGCTTTCCCAATAAGACCCTCAGGTTTCAAAACCGCCTGCACTGGAATATTTACTACCTATTTGAAGAAATAAGAAAGGTTCTTCAGAATAGCTGCAGGCAGGGGCTGCAGCTAACCAGTCTGGGGGTAGATACCTGGGGAGTTGATTTTGGTTTGCTGGATGCTCAGGGAAATTTACTGACTCTTCCCTATTGTTACCGCCACAAATCATTTCCCGAAGCTATGGAGAAGTATTTTAAAAAATTTTCGGCCGAAGAGCTCTACCGTTTAACCGGGATTCAATTCATGCCCTTTAACTCAATTTTTCAGCTTTTCTGCTATCTTGAGGAAAATCCAGAGCTGCTCCGTCTTAGCCGTCGCCTCCTTTTCACCCCGGACCTCATCAACTATTTTTTAACCGGAGTTCAGGCCACCGAATTAACCATAGCTTCTACCTCTCAGCTACTCTCGCCGCTTAGCAGAACCTGGCTGCCTGAGCTTCTGGCCAGGATGGAATTGCCGCCTGAAATCCTTCCTGAAATAAGACAGCCTGGAAATTCTCTGGGAAATCTCTCCCGGTGGCTGGTCGAGGAGGGCCTTCCGGACATCCAGGTTATCCAGGTGGCCAGCCACGACACTGCTTCGGCTGTAGCTGCAGCTCCGGGAGAAGGAAAAGATTGGGTTTACCTGAGCTCCGGCACCTGGTCCTTAGTGGGGGTTGAGCTGGAAGAGCCGATAGTTACCCGGGAATCTTTCAGGGCTAACTTCACCAATGAAGGCGGCCTCGGCCGGACTGTGCGCTTCCTTAAGAACGTTACCGGGCTCTGGCTTCTCCAGCAGTGTCGAAAGGTCTGGTCCAGGAGTTACGAACTGAATTATCAAGAACTGGTGGAGGCAGCCTTGCGGGCCAGGCCCTTTCAGCTTTTCCTCGACCCGGATGCCCCGGATTTTCTGAATCCAGAAAATATGGTTGAAGCCATAAACAGATTTGCCGAAAAAACCGGACAGAAAAAACCAGAAGAAATCGGGGTCACGGTAAGAGCCATCCTGGAAAGTCTGGCTTTTAAGTACCGGCTGGTAGTAGAAGAACTAAGCCGAGTTACCGGTCTTGAACTAAAAAGAATTCATTTGATTGGTGGAGGGGCTAAAAATCATCTTCTTAACCAGTTCACAGCCGAAGCCACAGGTCTTACTGTCCTGGCCGGCCCGGAAGAAGCCACCTCAGCCGGTAACGTCCTGGTCCAGGCTCTGGCTGCGGGTATCCTGAAAAATCGGGAAGAGATTAGAACCATAGTCAGAAATTCTTTTGAGATAAAAAAATTCCAGCCTGAAGAATCTCAACTCTGGGAATCTCGCTACGCCGATTTCCTGGAAATTCTGGAACGGACCCGAAAACTGGCCGTCTAAATTTGACAAGAAGACCAAAAAATTATAAATAAGCTTAAACAGGAGGGTTGATAATGGACCGTCTATCGGTTGAAAAGCTTTATCAAGAAGCCCGCCAGAAATACGCCGAATTAGGTGTGGATACCGATCGGGCACTGGAAAGCTTAAAATCTTTCCATCTTTCAATTCATTGCTGGCAGGGTGACGACATACAGGGTTTTGAATGGCAGGAGATCAGCCTGGGTGGCTCTGGCCTGCAGCTTACCGGTAACTATCCTGGCCGAGCCAGGAACGCAGCTGAACTCAGGCAGGACCTGGAAAAGGCTCTTTCTTTGATACCGGGTAAACACCGGGTTAACCTCCACGCAATCTACGGTGAGTTTAATGGCCAGGTTGAAAGAAATGAATATGAACCGGCTCATTTTCGAGGCTGGCTGGAATGGGCCAAAAGCCTGGACCTCAAACTTGATTTCAACGCCACCTGTTTTGGTCATCCCAAAGCGGCTGACGGTTTGACTTTGAGCCACCCCAGAAAAGAAATAAGAAAATTCTGGATTGAACATGTCAGATGTTGCCGGAAAATCGCCGCCTACTTTGGGCGCGAACTTAAGTCCTGGAGTCTTCATAACCTCTGGATACCCGACGGACTTAAAGACCTGCCTTCAGACCGCTGGGTTTACCGACAGTTTCTTCGTGAATCTCTGGATGAAATCTTTGAAATTGAATACAGTCAGACCCAGCTTAAAGACTCGCTGGAAAGCAAGCTATTCGGGCTGGGTAGTGAAGCCTTCGTGGTGGGTTCTCATGAATTCTATTTAGCTTATGCCATCAAAAAAGGAAAAATGGTCTGCCTGGACCTGGGACATTTTCATCCGACTGAATCGGTGGCCGACAAGATTTCATCCATCCTTCAATTTTCTGACGAAATCCTGCTTCATCTCAGCCGTGGATTACGCTGGGACAGCGACCATGTAGTCATCCTGAACGATGAGCTGGAAACCCTGGCTGAAGAGATAGTCAAGGTACCAAACCCGGAGAAAGTTCACCTGGCCCTGGATTATTTTGACCCCTCTCTCAACCGGGTGGGAGCCTGGGTTCTGGGAGCCAGGTCGGTCCTGCGCAGCCTGCTTAAAGCCCTTTTGCTTCCCTGGGACTTGATAAAACAAGCAGAACTTTCCGGAAACAATCTGGCCAAACTTACCTACCGGCAGATTGCCCGGGACCTGCCCTTTGGAGCAGTCTGGGACTACTACTGCCTCCTGCATGACAGCCCGACCGAAAGTGAATGGCTGGCTGAAATCCGAGATTACGAAGACCAGGTTCTAAGTCAGCGTTAGAACTTAACTTAAGGATATTTCAGGTTGACTGCCCCGGACCGGTGGAATAAACTATTTATGGCTTTCAAAAATGACTCCAGAAGATAAAACCAGCGAAAGAGCTACCGAAGAAAGAGAAGTTGACAGCCAGGCTATCCTCAAAGCCAAAGAACTGATTCTGGCTCTGGCCAACACCATTTCGGCTCTTAAAATATTTCCGGCCCATCACGCCTCGGCAGTTCATTTTCGCCAGGACTTTATTTCAAAACTAAAATCCTTCCTTGATGATTATCAGAAATTTGAGCTGGAAATCGGCGAGTTTGCTTTCTTCTTTCAGGGAAAACAGATCTACCAGGATGAAATATCCAGCAAGAGTTTGCCCTTTTTCTTCTATAAAGACGGCCTCCGGTTGTTAGTGCTTTACCAGGGAATGGATGACCAGGAGATTAACGAGCTGCTGGATTTAATCCGGCAAGAATCAGCCAAACCAGCAGAAGAATCGGACTTTGTCAATGCCCTCTGGCTGAAAGATTTGCCCAACGTCCAGTACTATGCCCCGGAAGAATTCATTGAAAGCCGCATTCTGGAAGAAAGAGCTGAAACCCTTTCCAAAAAAGGGCTCCAGATTATTCCCCAGGAACTGGCTAACCAGGTGGTAGACATCAAGGTTGACCGGGAAAAGCTATTCAGCGGACAGATAGAGCTAAAACCGGAAGAAAGGCAGGCGCTGGAAAAATTTAAGGAAGATGACCTCCCAGAGCTACCTGAAACCTGGCAGCAGACTATGAATTTCATTGAGACCACAAAGTCTGAAGCGGAAGCCGATGAATCTGAAACACAAAAAAAAGCCCAGCAGACTCCTTCAAGCGATATGTTGATTCTGAGCTCAGAGGACCAGGAAACCCTGCAGCGGCTGATTGAGAAAAACCGCCACCTTTCGCCCGAAGAAGAATTCCTCAACCTGATGATGGAAATTCTGGCTCTGGAAAACGATCTGGAACAGTTCAAGACAAATCTAAACATTCTTCGGGACTTTTATCAGGAAAACATTAAGAGCGGAAATTTCAAAATTCCGATTATTATGGACCGCAAAATCAGAGACCTAAAACCAATTGTGGCTGCTGACCAGCCTGATAAAATTCCTCTGCTCGAGGATTTTCTGGCCAGCTCATCCAGCCTGAAAATTCTAGATGAAATCAGAAAGCTAGTTGACCAGAAAGTTGAATTGAACTATGAGGCTCTTTATGATTACCTGAGTCAGTTTGGGGAGACGGCTCTACCCTTTCTGGCTGAACTGTTTGAAAAAATTGACCAGCCTGATTTCAGGGCCAAAATAAAAAACCATGTTCGCCAGAAACTTGAAGAAACCCCCCAGCTGGCTCCGGCCTTCATTGACGACCTGAAACCCGCTTTAACTGAAGCAGTCATAGAGATTATGAGCACTTTGCCGGCTAAAAAAATCATCCCTCAGTTCAGTACCTTCATAACCCTGAGTAATCAGGCTCTCAAGCTGAAAGCCATTGAAGCTTTGAGTTCATTTAATGAAGAAATGGCTAACAAAATTTTACTCGGTTTTATGAATGACCCTGACAGCCAGGTCAGGTTGAAGGCTACCACCAGCTTGAAGTTTCTGGGTGATACTACCAGACTTCAGCAGTTAATGAAAGACATCTTTACTCCTCAATTCCGCAAAAAATCTTTTGAGGAGAAAAAGGCTTTGTTTGAATTTATCGGCCGAACCAGGAGAGCAGAAGCCTTCTCGTTTCTGAAGAAAGTTTTCCTGAAGAAATCTTTTCGGCCGTCGATTACCGAGCTCCGGGTCTGTGCGGTGGCCGGGCTGGAAGCCATGGGAACGAAAGATGCCGTGGACCTGCTCCGACGAGGAGAAAGGTTTCTGAGGCGCCGGGTTCGGGAGGCAGTCGCTGAAGCTCTGGTCAGGTTGACTATAAAAAACTCGAAGGAACAGTAAAATGTCTGAAGAATTAATCCAGGTCGGAAAAAAACCAGTCAGTGGCCCCCTGCTTCAGAAAGCTGCTATAGACTTTTTAACCCGCCTTTATATCGTCTTTAAAATTCTCAGGCTTTACGCCGAAAACAACGAACTGATTCAAGAGCAAACCAGGCTCCTTTACCATAGTCTGGGAAAACTGGTCGAACTCACCCAGGAAATCAATTTTCGAATCAAGCGGGAATCTATCCTTTTTAATCAGAGCCGCTTGAAATTCGCTATCGGCAATTATCCCATCTTCAAGTTTCTGCTTGAAGAATTCCGAAAAAGGGAAATCGGGATGATTTCAATTTCCCCGGACATTTCCTGCGATGAGCTGCTTAAAGCAGTAGCTGTTATCTGCCAGAAGAGGACCTCTTCCACCCCCTTTGAAGAAATTATATCCGAGCTTACCGGTCAGGAAATAAAAGGAGTTTACCTGGAGAAGCTGGAGGCTTCAGAAAAACTGCCCAGCCCAGAGAAAAGCTCCGCCCGACTGTTTTTCCTGAGCATTCTTCATCTAAGAGAAATTTCGGAAAGAAATAGAGACCAGGAGAGGATTAAACTCAACACTACTCGCCGTTTGATACAATCAATTTTTAACCATCTGGTGGACAACGAATCATTCCTGCTGGGACTGACCACCATCAAGAACTATGATGAATACACCCTGAACCATTCTGTAAACGTTAGCCTCCTGGCCGTGGCTCTTGGCCGCCGGCTGGGCCTGTCCAGAGCTGAATTAGTAGACCTTGGTCTGGCTGCCTTTTTCCACGACCTCGGTAAAATAGAAACTCCGCTGGAAATCCTGAACAAACCAGGGCAGCTGACTGATGACGAACGAAAAATTATGGAACTTCATCCTCACCAGGGAGCGGAAAAATTGATTCAGCTGAGAGAATTCAGACGATTACCGATAAGCGCCATTCACGTGGCCATGGAGCATCATATCAAAGAAGACCTGACCGGTTATCCAAAATACAAGGTAAAAAGCGACATTAACCTCTACAGCCGGATAGTCAAGATCTGCGATTTCTTCGACGCAATCACGACCAAAAGAGTCTACCGGAAAAAAACCTTCACCAGGGCCGAAGCCCTCAGCCTGATGCTGGAAAACATCGGAACCGAGTTTAACCCGGCCATCCTGAAAGCTTTTGTTCAAATGATGGGCCTGTATCCGGTGGGTTCGGTGGTTTTACTGAACTCCGGAGAGATTGGGCTGGTGGTAGAAACCAACCAGGAAACCCGTTATCTTCTCCGACCCAAAGTAAAAATAATCGCTGACTCCAGCGGTCAGAAAATAGATGGGGAGGTGGTAGACCTTACTGAAATAGACCCGGAAACCAGAAAATTCCGTCGAACCATTGTTAAAGAAATCAATCCGGAAGACTATGGCCTTCAGGTGCCAGATTACTTCCTGGTCCGGGCAGCAGCTTGAAGCCATGACTGTAATAGTGTACCAAGCCCATCGAAAAGACCGCTTCACCAGAACCTCTATCAGCCGTCAATCAAATTATAGGGGGGAAGATTTATGAGTATTCGGGCTCCCTATGACCTTCGGGTTGAATACCTCAAAAATCCAAACCTTATTGACTGGCCACGGCCGCGCTTTTTCTGGAAACTCCAGAGCGGCTTCCGCGGTGATTATCAAACTGCCTATCAAATCATAGTCTCTTCAGAGCGGGAGCTGGCTGAAAAGGAAATCGGAGATTTCTGGGACAGCGGTCAGGTTAAATCTGGAGAATGTTCTCACGTGCCCTACGGAGGTGAAGAATTATTCAGCTGCCACAGTTATTACTGGCGGGTCCGCTGGTGGAATTCTTCCGGTCAGGTCAGTACTTACAGTGAGATTGCTGTTTTTGGAACCGGTTTCATGGGTAATTCACGTTTTAAGGCCAGCTGGATTACTATGTCTGACCCCGAAAGCTACCTTGGCCCGGAAACGATTTTGCTCGGACAATCGGAAGGACAGGACCAGCAGTTCAAAGCCATTTATTTACGAAAAGAGTTCAAAGCCCGGGGACAAATTTCAAGAGCCCTGGCTTATGTCTGCGGTCTTGGGCACTACTGCTTTTACCTGAACGGCCAAAAAGTTGGAGACCGGGTGCTGGAGCCGGCCTGGTCGGATTATCATAAGGTTGCTTTTTACAATGCCTACGAAGTTACTGATTTGATTCAGGAACTAAATGCTATCGGTATTATTCTGGGCAACGGTCGTTATCTGAAAAAATACGGTTACGATCAGCCCAAGCTGATATTTCGTCTGGAAATTTACTATGCCCAGGGCGGGCTTGATGTAATTGGCTCTGACGAAAGCTGGAAGACTGCCCATGGCCCCATTCAGGAAAATGGTCTTTACTTCGGGGAAAACTACGATGCCAGGCTGGAACTCCCAAGCTGGAACCAGCCCGGGTTTGACGACTCCGACTGGAAAAAAGCTAAGGTCACCTCTGGTCCTCCGCTTTCAGCCCAGAATCTGCCGCCAGTCAGGATTATGGAATGTCTTAAACCTGTAGCCATAACCAACCCGGAAGCTGGAGTCTATATTTTTGATTTCGGTAGAAACATAGCCGGCTTTGCCCGGCTTAAAGTTTGCGGTCCGGCCGGAACGACCGTTCAGATGAGATATGCTGAACTTCTTCATCCTGACGGCAGTCTCAATCCGTCCACCAACGACCGGGCTCGAGCCACTGATGTCTACATACTCAAAGGTCAGGGAGAAGAAACCTTCGAACCGCACTTTACTTACCATGGATTCAGGTATGTGGAACTGCGGGGTTTTCCTGGTATTCCTGACACTGATACTCTGGAAGCCTGTTTCATCCACACTGACCTCGACCGGGTTGGTGATATCGAAACTTCTGATAGCTTGCTGAATGACATCCACGCCATCGTACTGACCAGCTTTAGGTCCAACCTGATGAGCATCCCGACTGACTGTCCACAGCGGGATGAACGCCACGGATGGCTGGGAGACCTGATGGCTATCATGGAGGCGGCTTCTTTTAACTTTGACCTGGCAGCCTATTATTCTCACTTCTTAAACCTCATCCGCCAGGCTCAGAAAGAAGACGGAAGCTTGCCCGATTTTGTTCCCCCTTACAACCCCAGAGTCTACCCGGCAGATCCAGCCTGGGGTTCAGCCTTTATCAGCCTGTGCTGGCATCTGTACCAGTTCTATGGAGACCGTGATGTACTTAGAAAAAATTTTCAGGCTCTGAAAAATTACGTAGACTTTCTACGGCAGAAGGCAACCACCCACCTCCAGTTCGGTCTGGGTAAATACGGTGACTGGTGCCAGCCCGGAAGCCTTGTTGCCAAAAAAACTCCACTTGAGCTGGTAAGCACCTTTTTCTACTATCACGATGTACAGCTTTTTGCCCAGATCTGCGAGCTGGTCGGCCGGAAAGAAGAAGCCAGAGAATATCTGGACCTGGCCGGACAGATTAAGGCTGCCTTTAATGGAGCCTTTCTGGATGGCTTCCAGTACAAAGCCCTGAGACAGGGCCCGATTGACCGTCTGCCTGACCAGACCTCTAACCTTCTTCCTCTTTATCTGAAAATGGTTCCATCCGACAGAGAGGCTGAGGTTCTGAAGAACTTGCTGGAATCAATAATTGTCCATCATGACTGCCATCTGAACACCGGAGTCATAGGCACTAAATTTATTTTTGAAGTTCTTAATCAGCACGAACTGCAATCTCTGGCTTTAAAAATCATTAAGCAGACAAGCTACCCCGGCTGGGGTTACATGATCAAGGAGGGGGCTACCAGCCTCTGGGAAAGATGGGAGAAGCTGACTGGCACCGGAATGAATTCCCACAATCATGCCATGTTTGGAAGCGTGGAAGCCTGGTTTTTCAAAGGCCTGGCCGGTTTAGTGCCGATTGAACCTGGCTGGAAAGTTTTTTCCATCAGGCCATTCTTCCACGAAGTAGAAAAAATGAAATGTTCGCTGGAAACTATTTACGGTCAGATTAGGGTAAACTGGGAAAAAGTCGGCGAGACTATCAGTCTTGAGCTACAGGTACCGGTTAACACCAGAGCCCGTCTCTCCCTGCCGGTTACCTGGCCTGATTATATCATTGAGGAATCGGGTCTTAAAATCTGGGAAAAGTATCAATTTCTGGCTCCAGAAACCGGAGTGGGAATAACTCTGGCGGAAGCCAGTTCAAAACCAGTTTTCTGGCTGGAATCCGGTCATTATGAATTTGTTATAAGCCGGACCTAAGCCTGATAAAAGCCAGCTTTCACTCCAGGACAGGGCCTTTCTGCCTATCCCACTCAGAGAAACCGTCTGAATAGACGGGCAGCTTCGGCATAAGCCTGGATGGTTCGTTCTACCTCCTGCGTAGTATGAGCGGTTGAAAGGCACCCGCCACCGTGGACTACGTGGACACCGTTAAGCAGGAGAGCCAGCTTCAGAGCATCTTCCCGCAGGACCACGTTCGAGCGGTCAGGGTTCCAGACATCTTCCGGATGCTCATAGCGGAATTTTTTTCTGGGAAAATTGACCATGAAGAAGGAACTCTCTTTAACCACTTCGTGGCCGTAGCCAGTACAGATGGCCTCCAGCCCTTCTTCCTGAAAGGCCCTCTCCACTCCCCGCCTTAACCTTTCGGCCTGCTGCCCGATAAAAGGATAGATAAAATCTTCATTCTGAGTAAGATACTCCAGCATGGCCAGTCCGGCCCTCATATACTCTTCATGCGAGGAAAACGTACCTCCTTCAAAATGAACCCGCAGTCTTGAGGTCCCTGACTTCTCACAGCCTTCCATAATCTCCTTACGTCCAACCACAGCCGCCACCGCCTGCCCGCCACCAATGAGCTTGCCGAAAAGCGAAATATCGGGCCAGACTCCATATAGTTTCTGAATCCCCGAGCTGCAGAAGCGAAAACCCGAGATAATTTCGTCAAAAATAAGGACCACATCATAACGCTGGGTTAACTCCCTGGCCACCTTCAGATATTCCTTTGAACAGAAAAGAAAGCCACCGACTCCAATGAAGGGTTCCAGGATGAAGGCAGCCAGTCGGGAACCATACTTCTTAAAAACTTCAGAGAGATGCTGGGGATCGTTAAACCTGGTGATGATTATCCGGCGGTGAAAATCGGAAGGCAGCCCGGCTGAGTCCGGCCTCCGGAATCCAGCTCCTCGATGGTACTTAACACCCTTCAGCAGGTAAGGTGAAGCCCCGTGCCAGCCGCCCCCCACTTTAAGCACATATTCTCTCCCGGTATGTCCCATTGCCAGCATGATGGCGTAGGTAGCAGCCAGAGTTCCCGAGGTAGTGAACCGGACCTTAAGTCCTTTCAGACCCAGGCTGGCAACAATTTTTTCAGCCAGTTCAATCTGGGCCGGACTTTCAAAACCAGTATGAAAAACTCCTTTCTGAAGATAGGGCTCAAGAGCTTTTTTGATTATTTCCGGGTTATGACCGAGAAGATTAGCATAATGTCCCTGCCAGTAATCGAGATAGCGATGGCCGTCGACATCCTCAACCCAGGACCCATGAGCTCTGGTAAGAAAGACCGGATGCGGTTTCCAGAGCCGGAGAGAATGACTTCCACCTCTAACCATATAGCTGGAAGCCTGGGCAAACAACCTGGCACTTCCGGGTGTCATTCGCCGGTACTTTTCTTCCAGGTAGCGGAATAATTTTTTCATTTTACTTTTAATCAAATCAGGCGTATTATTATTGCATTGATAAAATAAAGTTTAATTTAAGCCCAATCTATGAAGAATGTCAATTAAGGTCATTGACCATCTCCTGAGGGCTTGATTTAAGCCTTATTTTATATTATTCTTATAAGAAATGTAGGATTTAATATTTTTATAAAATTAAAAATTTAAGGAGTTTAAGCGATGCAACTTTTAAATGAAGAAGTCAGGGACTTCACCAGAAAGAAATTTGAAGCCGAGCTGATTAACCCGGTTAATCTGGTTTATTTCCAGAAAGAAAAGAGCCCTCTCATCGTTCCAGGGCGTGAACCTCAAGAAGACTGCGGTTTCTGCCCGGAAACCAGGCAACTGCTGGAAGAGCTGACTGGCCTGACCGATAAACTCAAGCTGACTGTTTTTGATGTGGATAAAGAGCCGGCCAAAGCCGCTGAATATGGAGTGGATAAAGTTCCAGCGATAGTAGTAATGGGAGAGAAGGATTTCGGTATCCGGTTTTTCGGCATTCCCTCAGGCTATGAATTTATGAGTCTTCTTGAAGCCATAGTGGACGTCAGTCGCGGCGAAACTGAACTCAGCCAGGAGACTAAAGAGGCCCTGAAAGAGCTGGACCGGGAAGTAAATATCCAGGTATTTGTCACTCCTACCTGCCCCTACTGCCCGATGGCTGTCCGTCTCGGTCACCAGATGGCCATGGAATCCCCGATGGTTAAGGCGGCTATGGTTGAGGCCACAGAGTTTCCCGAGCTTACCCAGAAATATGAAGTCTTCGGTGTGCCCAAGAGTATCTTTAACGAAACCCTGAGCCTGGAAGGTGCTGTGCCTGAGGAAATATTTCTGGAACAGGTCTTAAAAGCCGCTGGAAAACTGCCGAGCTAATTTCGGGTTTGCTTATAATTTATTTATTTTCAATTACTTGCTTCAAGTTTTAAGAGCGAAAAATTGACATAGCAGACTCTGATGTTATAATTATCAGAGTAATGGCCATATTCAAGAAAACCAAGCCTCGTAAAAAAATCTGTGTGGTGGGGTTGGATGGTGTGCCCCACTCAATGCTTCTGGAGCTGGCTAAATCTGGGGTGATGAGCACAGTTGCCAGGTTACTGGACATCGGGCATCTTCACCGGATTAAGGCCAGTCTTCCTGAGATTTCAGCCGTTTCCTGGACCAATTTTATGACCGGGACCAATCCAGGCAGTCACGGTATTTTTGGCTTCACTGATTTTAAGCCCGGCACCTACGACTTAAGAATACCCAGCTTTCTTGACCTCAAAGCCGAAACTATCTGGGATATTATGGGCCAGAGGGGGCTGAAAAGCATCGTCCTCAATCAGCCTTCAACCTATCCGGCCAGAAAGATCAACGGGATAATGGTCTCCGGGTTCGTGGCTGTGGACCTCTCTCGTTCGGTCTTTCCCCAGAGTTACTTTTCTGAACTGGAGAAAATGGGCTATCAGATAGACGTAGATTCCGGCAAAGTAGCTGATAATCCCGGCCTTCTCTGGCAGGAAATCTCCAAGACCATGGCCAGCCACCAGAAGGCCCTGAACTTTTTCTGGGAGCAGGACTGGGATTACTTTGAGTTTGTGATTACCTGCACCGACCGGCTGCATCATTTCCTCTGGAGTGCCTATGAGGATAAAGAGCATCCTTACCATCAGGCTTTTCTTGATTTTTATCAACAGATAGACCGAATCATCGGTAAAATCCTTAACACTTTCAAAAAAATGAACGAAAGTGAAGAGAACTTTTTCCTGCTTTCCGACCATGGCTTCACCGGAATAGTCCAAGAAGTCTACCTGAACGCCTGGCTGGAAAAGGAAGGATACCTGTCCTTTAACACCAGCAACCCAAAATCCCTTAACGATATTTCAAGTAAAACAGTGGCCTTTGCCCTTGACCCCAACCGAATCTACCTTAACCTCAAAAAGAAATTCCCCAGAGGCCGGGTAGAAAGAGTCGACCGGAAAGAAATCAAAGAAGAAATTGCCGAAAAGCTGCTTCAACTGGAATACAATGGTCAAAAGGTCATCCGTCAGGTTTTCAAAGCGGAAGAAATTTACCATGGCAAGTATACCTCCCGCGGACCTGACCTGATAGCCGTACCTGAACCGGGCTTTGACCTCAAGGGCTCGGTGCGCAAAAAAGAGATTTTCGGCCGGAGTTATCTTGAAGGAATGCATACCTGGGATGACGCCTTCTTCTGGTCGATGGAAGACCACGGGCCCGACCTGTCTATTGAGAATTTAGCCAGCATTATCCTGAAAAAAGCTAAATGAAATCAGTAAAAACCCACCATACCTATCACTTCACTCTGATTAAATCTTCAACCCGGGTATTCAGAGCTATTGTTTTTCTTCTTGGCTTGAGCCTGCCAGCCTGGTCGTACATCGGCCCTGGAGCCGGTTTTGCTTTTCTCTCTTCCTTTCTGGTTTTCTTTCTGGCTTTTTTTCTATCCATTTTTTCTTTCCTCAGCTGGCCCTTCCGGCTTCTCTTCAGGCTGATTAAGGGTCAGAAAGCCTACAAGAACAGCCTGGTGGACCGGGTGGTAATTATCGGCTTTGACGGACTGGACCCGGTTCTGACCGAAAAATTCATGGCTGAAGGCAAGCTTCCCAACCTCAACCGCCTGAAAAAAGAAGGAACTTACAATCGGCTTAAGACAACCACCCCGGCTATCTCTCCAGTAGCCTGGTCATCCTTCATGACCGGCTGTGAGCCTTCCAAGCATAACATTTTCGATTTTCTCAGCCGGAATCCAAAGACTTATCTTCCTGACCTATCCTCAGCCCGAATCGGACCCCCGCCTCGCTTTTTATCCCTCGGTAAATATCGCCTGCCACTCAGCAAACCTGAAATCCGGCTTCTGCGGAAAAGCCAGCCTTTCTGGAAACTTCTGGGAAAGCAGGGTATTTTTTCCACTGTTTTGAGGGTTCCCATAACTTTTCCTCCGGAAAAATTCGCCGGTCATCTGCTTTCTGGAATGTGCCTTCCGGATCTCAAAGGCAGTCAGGGAACTTTTCTTTTCTATACCACCAACCAGGAAAGAATTCAGAGAAAAGAAGGTGGAGAAACTCTGCTGGTCAAGCCCGAAGGCAGGGTTATCAGGACCTACCTGCCCGGACCGGAAAATTCTCTGCTGAAAAATACGGAAGTAATCAAGCTGCCTATGACCATCACCCTCAACTACGAGCAGGAGTCAGCTACAGTTGAGATTTCCACTCAAAGGTTCGAGCTAAAAAAAGGAGTTTTCTCCCCCTGGATAAAGCTCAGTTTTCCGGCTGCTCCGGGGTTGAAAATCAGAGGGATAGCTCGCTTTTATCTTATAACCCTGAAGCCACATTTTGAGCTCTATGTTACTCCTCTTAACATTGACCCCGAAAAACCGGCTTTGCCCATTTCCCATCCATTTATCTATGCCCCGTATTTAGCCAGGCTTTTTGGCAGTTATGTTACCCTGGGCGAAGCCAATGATACCTGGGCCCTGAATGAAGGAGTGCTTCCAGAAGAAGCTTTTCTGGAGCTGGCTTATTCCTTCCATCAGGACTGGGAAAAAATTTTCTTCAACGCCCTGAAAAAAGTCAGAAAAGGACTGGTGGTCTGCGTGTTTGAAACCACCGACAGCCTCCAGCATATGTTCTGGCGCTATCTGGACAAAAGCCATCCAGCCTACCAGCCAACTGCCCGTCTTTCCAGAGGACACCAGGTTCTGGAAGAGCTTTACCGAAAAATGGATGCTCTGGTCGGGCAGATCATGTCTGGCCTTGATGAGAAAAGCTGCCTTCTCATAATGTCTGACCACGGCTTCAAACCTTTCCGCCGCGGCGTAAACCTGAATTCCTGGCTGTACCTCAACGGCTACCTCAAACTCAAAGATGGAGCGAACGAAAGCGACGAGTGGTTCAAACAGGTAGACTGGAAGGAGACCAGAGCCTATGCTCTGGGGCTGGCCGGTCTTTATCTGAACCTGAAAGGAAGAGAAGCTCAGGGAATTGTTTCCCCGGGTGAAGAGAGTATTAAACTTAAAAAGGAACTTATGGAAAAACTCTCCGGGCTTAAAGACCAGGAAAAAGGAACCATAGCTATCAACCGGGTCATAGATACCGAAAGAATCTACGGCGGTCCTTACCGGGAAAATGCCCCTGACCTGATTGTGGCTTATAACCAGGGTTATCGAGCCTCCTGGGACTCGGTGGTTGGAAAAGTTAATCGCACTGTTTTTGAGGACAACCGGAAGGCCTGGTCGGCTGACCACTGTATGGACCCGGACCTGGTGCCTGGCGTTCTCTTCAGTAATTTGAAACTCAAAACCTCTGAACCGTGTATAATGGATATAGCCCCGACGGTGCTGAAGCTTTTCGGACTGAATGTACCCGGCTACATGGACGGAAAACCGCTTCTACCCGAAGACCCGGCTGGACCAGACCGCAGAAAGGAAGGGGTCAGTTCAGTAAAAGGCCAGAAAAATGTTCGAAAACGATAGAGACGATTACGCTCTAAGAAGAAGGGAGTTTCTGCAGCTTCTGCTGGGAACCTCAACCGGACTTTTGTTGAGCCCGGCCACCGCTTTTCTTCGCACTTCGGGAAAGAAGGAAACCGGATTAAAAGTTCTGGTGCTGGGGTTTGACGGCCTGGACCCGGGACTGGTCAGCCAGTACCTGCAGGAGGGTAAACTCCCTCATTTTCAGAAGCTGGCTTCAAGTGGAGGCTTTCGGCCACTGCGCTCCAGTCTCCCCCCCCAGAGCCCGGTAGCTTGGGCTAATTTCATTTCCGGAACCAACCCTGGAGGTCATGCGATATTTGATTTTGTCCACCGGGACCCAAACACCTACCTGCCTGTCTTTTCAGCCTCAGAAAGCCTTCCGGCCAAATATAATCTGAAACTGGGGGATCTGAACATCCCCCTTTCTGGTGGTAAAATTAAAAACCTGAGGCAAGGCCGGGCTTTCTGGCAGATTCTGGAAGATTACGATATTCCAGCTACCATCTTCAAGATTCCTTCCAATTACCCTCCGGTTAAAAGCCAGCAGCGAACTCTCTCAGGAATGGGTACTCCCGACCTCAAAGGCTATTATGGACTTTTTAATTATTATACCAATGAGTATAAAACCGTAACCGAAGAATACGGCGGGGGCGGCCGGGTTCACGAGGTTTTTGTCATCGGTAACCGGGTAGAAGCCCGAATACCAGGACCGAACAATCCCTTCAAAAAAGGAAACCCGGAAACCTTCGTTGACTTTAAAGTGTTCATAGACCCCGTCCACCCGGTAGCCAAGATTGTTTACCAGAACCAGGAATTCATACTGAGGGAAAAGGAATGGAGCGGCTGGAAAAAAATCCGCTTTGACTTTCTGCCCACTCAGAGTGTGACCGGAATCTGCCTTTTTTACTTGAAGGAAGTCAGACCCAGGTTTAAGCTTTATGTCAGTCCGATTAACATTGACCCGGCATCTCCGGCTCTACCCATCAGTACCCCTGAAAGCTATGCTAAGGAACTGGCCAGGAAATTCGGCCCGTTCTTTACCAAGGGTCTTCCGGCAGATACCGCCGCCCTGGAAAACGACATCCTCGATGAGAAAGAATTTCTCTACCAGGACGAGCTCGTCTATCAGGAATCGATGGCTATGCTGGAAGAGGAACTGAAGAATTTTCGCTCGGGGCTTCTTTTCTATTATTTTTCCAATACCGACCAGCGCCAGCACATGTTCTTCCGCTTTTTAGATCGTCACCACCCGGCCTACGATGAAAAATTAGCCCGTGAGTATGGCCAGGTCATCGAAAGCACTTATCGGCAGATGGACCGGGCTTTACAGCTGGCTCTGGAAAAAATTGACCGACGCACTGCAGTCATCGTTATGTCAGACCACGGCTTCTGTCCTTTCCGCCGCGGCTTCAACCTTAATACCTGGCTGCTTCAGAACGGCTATCATGTTTTAAAACCCGGATATCGTCCAGAAGAGGTGACTTTGTTTCAAGGAACTGACTGGTCCAGAACCAGAGCTTACGGTGTGGGGCTTAACTCTCTCTATCTTAACCTCAAAGGTCGGGAAGCTCAGGGTCTCGTCCGACCGGAGGAGAAAGAAGCCTTACTCAAAGAACTGGCCGGCAAGCTTGAGCAGCTCATCGACCCGCTCACCGGTGAAAGAATTATTCTCAAGGCTTTTATCAGCCAGGAAGTTTTTAAAGGTCCTTATGTTTCCCAGGCTCCAGATATTATCCTGGGCTTCAACCGCAATTATCGTATTTCCTGGAATTCACCCCTCGGTAACTTTCCTCCAGAACTGGTGGAAAATAATGTCCAGAAATGGAGCGGCGACCATATGTCAGACCCGGGGCTAATTCCTGGAGTCCTTATAAGCAACCGGGAATTAAGGCTGGATAAACCGGCTCTGGAAGACGTCACAGCCGGGATTCTTTCGCTATATGGAATTGAAATTCCGCCAGAGGTTACAGGTAAACCTGTCTTTTGAGGAGACCTCTGAAAGATAAAAAGAAAGGAGAAACGATGGGTAAAGCCAAGGTCAGGATTGAAAAGGAACTATACCAGAAGATCGAAAAAATTGCCGAAGCAGCCGGTTACAGCTCGGCCGAAGAATTCATTGTTCACCTCCTAGAAAAAGAAGTGGCAAAATTTGAAGGAGCCGATTCGGAGGAAGAAATCAAGAAGAGACTTAAGGGTCTCGGCTACATCTCCTGAGCTGAGGAACTCTCAAACCCATGGTCTGGTGGCTTAACAGCACTATCGGTTATCTTATTAAAATCCTATTCCTGCCTTTTTCTTCTCTGAGTCCCTGGGCAGCTATGATTATGATTTCTCTGCTAACCGCCCTGCTGATGCTTTTAATCTATAAGAAAACTTCTGACCAGGAAAGAATAAAAAAAGTAAAAAACCGGATTAAAGCCAGTTTTATGGAAATAAGGCTTTTTCAGCATGACCTTCAAACCCTTCTTCAAAGTCAGAAGGAACTTTTTTTGGCCAACCTCCGTTACCTCCTTCTTAATCTGAAGCCTCTTCTGGTGATGCTCGTCCCCATCTTCCTGCTCCTGGCCCAGCTTAACCTCTGGTTCGGTTATAAAATGCCCGAAACTGGTGAAACTTTTCTCCTTAAAGTTAAGTTTCAGAAAGCAGTGGACCTTCAAAGAGTGAGGCTTGAACTGGAAGCCCCGGAGGGGGTAGTGGTAGAAACACCCGTCTTGAGGATTCTGGATGAAAGAGAAGCAAACTGGCGGCTGCGGAGAATAGGTCAAATGTCTGGACCTCTGATAATAACAGTCAACGGAGAAAGATATAAGAAGGAATTGCCTTCCGGTGGTAAAAAACTCAACCGGGTTTCAACTGTAAGAGTTAAACCCAACCTCTGGCAAGAACTTCTTTATCCTGGTGAAAAGCCCCTTCCCTCTGACTCACTGCTCAACCGGGTGGAGCTTCTTTTCCCGGATAACCGGCTGCCACTGGGCGGGATTGGTTTTCACTGGTTGGTTGCCTATTTTCTCCTTTCAATCCTGCTGGGCTTAAGTCTGAAGGGTCGTTTTAAGGTTGAGATTTAAGCAGCGAAATTATAAATTATCTGCTGAAAGGAAAAGCCAGCAATGAAAATTGAAATTTTCAAAATGGAAAGAATGCAATCACTCTGGGAAAATGTGGTCGATTATAATCTATCAGAAAGCGGGGTTCATCCGCTTAGCCTAAAAGACTTCCTGCAGCCGGCAGAGTTAGAAGAGCTGAGCCGGGTAGAAATTGGCTACACCCAGACCAATGGTACTCCCCCGCTCCGGGAAAATATCGCCCGGCTCTACCCGGTCGTGGACCCGGAGCAGATTATGGTCACAGCTGGTTCTTCGGAAGCCAACTTTCTCCTGATGTGGTCACTGCTGGAGCCCGGTGATGAAATAGTTTTTGAACTGCCAAACTACATGCAGATGTGGGGATTGAGCCGGAGCTTTGGAGCCAGGGTCAGGCCGCTCTGGCTCAGGCCGGAACTTGGCTGGCAACCGGACCCTGATGATTTAAGAAAAACCGTAAACGGCAATACCAAAATAATCATCCTGACCAACCCCAACAACCCGACCGGGGCCATTCTGAACCAGGAAATCAGGGAAGAAATTATAAGGCAGGCCGAAAGAGTCGGAGCTTGGCTGCTGGTGGATGAAGTTTACCGGGGAGCTGAGAGAAACGGAGTGGAAACCCCCTCTTTCTGGGGAACTTATGACCGGGTAGTAGTGGTGGCCGGTTTATCCAAAGCCTACGGACTCCCAGGTCTAAGGCTGGGCTGGCTGGTCGGACCGGTCGAGCTGGTTAAAAAGGTCTGGACTTACCACGACTACACTACTATTTCAGTTTCGGCCTTGACTGATTATTTGGCCACCAAAGTCCTGGAACCAGAACGCCGACTACAAATCCTGAAGAGAACCAGAACTATCCTGAACAACAATCTCCCGGTGCTGGAAGCATGGCTTAACAGTTTTGAAGGACTTTTCGATTACCAGCCTCCCCAGGCCGGAGCCATACTTTTTGCCCGCTATAACCTTCAAATCAACTCCACGGAACTTGTAGAAAGAATCTTGAAAGAAAAGAGTGTTCTGCTGGTGCCCGGCGACCACTTCGAGCTTGACGGCTATTTACGCTTTGGTTATGGCTCCAGTCAGGATTATTTGAAGCCAGCTCTCAGCCGGGTGGCCCAAGTCCTTTCAGGGATAAAGGTCTGAAACGGGGAAGATCGAAGGAGGTTTATCATGAAGATGAAGAAGAGCTCAACCTTCGCAGGGAAAAAACTTCTGTTAGCTTCTTTACTTATCGCCCTGACTCTTCTTCCGCTGCGGGCTCAATGTCAAATAAAGATAGCCATAATCAACTCCCAGAAAGCCTTCGACCAATCAGCTGAAGGCCAGAAAGCTGTGGCTCTTCTTGAGGAAAGAGAAGAACAGATCAAAGTTGAACTCAAGAAGATGGATGAGGAAATTAATAATCTGAAGAAGCGTCTGGCCGAACAGACCATAACCCTGAGCTCAGATGCCCAGAAACAGCTTCAACTGGAAATTGACCGAAAAGAAGCTGCTCGTCAGAAATATCAGCTGGAAAGTTCCCGCGACCTAGAGCAGTTTAAAGAACGGCTGATTAAAAGGATAAGAGAGGAAATGCTGGCCGTGATAGACCAGCTGATAAAAGAAAGAGATTACGACCTGGTGTTTGACCTCAGCAGCTCGGGACTCATTCATTACAAACCTGAGCTGGACATCACCGAGGAAGTCATCAGGCGCTACGACGCCAGCAAAGCTATCAAAAAATAGCCATTAGATAACAGCCTGCCTGGTTTAAAGATCATCTCCTAATCTAGAAAAAATATTTTTATTAATTTTTTTCCTGAAAGTAATTGGCTCGATACCCAGAACCTGGCCAGGTGCCGGAGGCAGTTACAGCCAAATAAAATCAGATGGAACTAACAATTTCCTCTGGTTGAAGCCAGGGAATCAGAAGCCGTCGGCAGACTATTATCACCCTACCGGATTTATTCTGCCGGCTGATGGTTTTTGGAAAAAGATATTTCCAGAAGAAAAATTTCAGAATAGCTACCGGTTCTAACCGCCGGGCCCCAGGTCCCGCTGCCTGAAGAAACATAGATGTGGGTTGACCCTTTTTTAAGGTAGCCCCAGTTTTTCTCATAAATCAGTTTATTTATGATATTCAGCGGAAACAGCTGGCCAGCATGAGTATGTCCAGAAAGCTGAAGGTCAACTCCGGCCGAAGCTGCTTCATTTAGATTGAGAGGTTGATGGTCCAGGACTATGACCGGCCAGGCTCTGTCTACATTCTCTCTTACCATTATTTCCTGAAGCGATAATCTTGTATCTCCGGAGCGGACCGCAGTCCAGTCCTTGCGGCCGATGACATAGAAGAAATCAGCAACCCTGACCGCCTCATCCAGCAGGACCTTAACCCCAGCCTTTTCCAGGTAAGAAAGGTTTTTAGTCAGGCCACTGTAATATTCATGATTTCCAGGGCAGGCATAAAGGCCCAGCGGAGCTTTGATTTTCTTCAATAGGCCGACCATTTTCTCCTCTTCTTCCAGAGAAACTGCTTCATCAACTATATCCCCGGCCATAAAGACCACCTCGGGCTCAATTGCGTTTATTTTCTTAACCAGCCTTTCCAGACGGCTGGAGCGATTGATAATGCCTAGGTGAAGGTCAGAAATGAGCACAGCTCGGAGCCTGGAACCAGCCGGAGCTGATTTATCAATTTTTATTTCCAGAGTCCTGAGTCTGGGATTAAGGGCATTCCAGTGGCCCAGTGCAATAACCAGCAGGCTTAACCCGAGTATCACCAGAAAAGAAGCTGGATTTTTAACCGACAGAAAAGCCGATTCAGAAAACGAAGCCCTGAAGACTCTACTCAACCAGCGGATTATGTCTTTTAAGAACAGAAACAAAATTAAATAGAGCATTAAAGCTAAGTGATAAGAACCTATGGCTACTAAGCTTTCTGAAAGTTTGTGCTGGAACTGACCGTTGATGATCCTGCCCAGAGGAAAAGCCAGGACTGAACTTAGAAAGACCAGAATAAAAATCAGGCGGATTATCCTCAGTCCCGAAAAGGCCTGAAGGCCTCGCCAGAAAATATAACCGTTAATCGAACCGTAAATTAGAAGAACAATCAGAAGAAAAATGACCAAGTCTGAACTCCTCATTGTTAACCTTATTGTTTCTTCCCGTCATTAATTCAGTCAGAAAAAAGTTCAATCCTCAATCCGGTTAAACCAGGCAATTTCTTCCAGCCTTTTTCTTACCGGTCCGCCGGGAGGCCTACTGGCCGCATAACCGAGAGAAATTATGGCTACCAGACGATATTTCTTCGGGATTTTAAGTAATTTTCTGACCCCCCGGCTGTTAAACCAGCCTATCCAGCAGGTGCTGAGACCAAGCTCTTCAGCTTTTAAAACGAAATGCTCTCCGGCAATCCCCAGGTCTATTAAATAAAACTGGGTTCCCTGGATCATCCTTCCAAGAACATTGGCCAGAAGATCAAGCCTGGCCATTAACAGTACCAGAACCGGTGCCCTGGCCGCAAACTTACAGGGCGCATATATTCCAGAGAAGGCTTTTTCGGCCACTTTCCTCTTAAGCTCAGGGTCGTCTATCACCAGAAAACGCCAGGGCTGGGAATTTTCGGCCGAAGGTGCCAGCCGGGCTGCTTCCAGGCAGGCCAAGATTTTTTCTCTTTCTACCGGTTTTTCTAGATACCGGCGAATACTCCTTCGTGATTTGATGATTTCATCGAAGCTCATAACCATGCTTTACTCCCAAGCTGCTGAATCAATCCATCAATGAAAACATATATTACCAGAAACTGAATCTGACTGTCGTCTAGCCTTATAAAAATCTCGGTCTCTTTCTTAATATTTCTAATTTTTCAGCGTGAACTTTTCTTGGTCCCTGACTGCTCCCATTCCCTCTGCAGCTCAATTAAGTCAACAGTTTGAGAAAAATCACCCAGCAGGTATCTGGCGAAGTAATCAGCCCTGATCCAAAACCAGTAATCATTCATATCTCCAAAGCCATGCCGCTGGCCTGGGAAAATGAAAAAGTCAAAACGTTTTCCTGCTTTAATCAGGGCTGCCGCTAATCTCAGGGTATTGGCCGGATGGACATTATCGTCCATATCACCGGTAGCCAGCAGCAGTCGACCCTTGAGATTTTTTGCCAGTTCGGAGTTCTTATCAATGCTGTATTCAAACTTGATATTCCCATCTTTGTCGACCACTTCTTTGACTCCATGATGTTTTTCACTCCACCAGCGGTTGTAGATGTTATTTTCATGGTTGCCTGCAGAGGCCACTCCAACTTTGAAAAAGTCAGGATAGACCAGAAGAGCAGCCGCAGTCATAAAACCACCTCCGGAATGACCGTAAATGCCAACCCGGTTCAGGTCAATAAATGTGTGTCTGGCTGCCAGCTGCTCAATGGCATATTTCTTATCCGCCAGACCATAATCCCTGAGATTGCCATAGCCATAGTTGTGGTACCACTTGGAGCGCATGGGGCTGCCACCGCGGTTACCAACCTCAATTACGATGAAGCCGAGCTGAGCCAGAGCTACGTTCTGATTTCTGGGCGAAAAGCTTTTGGAAACGCTTTCTGTCTGCGGACCCGGATAAACATAGGCAATGATCGGATATTTCTGGTTGGGGTCAAAATCAAAGGGCTTGTACATAACACCATAAAGGTCGGTTATGCCGTCAGCCGCTTTGACGGTAAAAGATTCTGGATATTTAAAGCCTGCTTCGAGAAGCCGGGAAACATCGGTGGTTTCCAGCTCCAGCAGCCGGCGTCCGGTTGAGTCGTAAAGTTCAGCTTTCGGAGCCGTATCCACCCTGGAATAATTGACCACAAAGTAAGAAGCAGAATCGGCCATGGAAACAGAATGATTGAAGTTGCCAGGTGTTAAAAGCTTCAGTTCGCTGCCGTCAAGCCTTATTCGGTAAAGATGGGTGTAGTAAGGATCTTCTCCTTTTTCCCGGCCGCAGGCCATAAAATAAAGAATCCGGTTTTTCTCATCAACGTTCACCACTCCCTGGCAGTTAAACTCACCTCTGGTAATCTGGTTTTTAAGCTGACCATTGCTGTCATAAAGATAATAATGGCCCCAGCCATCGCGCTCCGACCACCAGATCATTTCTCGACCACCACTGAGCAGTCGAAGCGGCTGATATTCAACATAGGTATTGAGCCATTCGCTTATCAAAACTCTGACCTCACCGCTTGCGGTGTCGGCCACACAGACTTCATATCCGTGAAGATCACGGGTCTGACGTCCAAAATACAGCTTATCGGAAGTCTCCGAGAGCCACCTGGCCGGAGGAGGTTCATCGGGGTCTTCAACCACGGCCTTCCTTGGAGCGGTAAAGATGTTGTAGGTGGGGTCTTTAAACTTTTCGGCTTTTACTTTGACTCGACTTTTCGTACCCACATCGAAAATCAGAATTTCCGGCTGAGGTTGGTTTTCCTCACCGGGCATTCCGTATTTATAAGATTCCAGGGTTGGCCGCGGCTGACTCAGACTGTTGATGACCCAGAGGTCTCCCACCTTTCTTTCATCCTGACGAATGCAGGCAAATTTTTTGGAGTCCTGAGACCAGAAGATCATCACAGATGGGGTCCGAAAATCCTTCCGGTCCTTCTCTGCTTTCTGCAGCTCTTTCTTCTCATCCTCACGCAGCCGCCGAGCAAAGCTATAGTGTTCTTCCCCATCAGTGGTCAGCTGAATTTCCTGGATGGTTTTATCGTCAGCCTTTTTCAAAGCTTTAGCATAATTTTCAGCATCCATTATAAAAAGATTGTGTCCGCGGGCAAAAACCACCCATCTCTGGTCTGGAGAAATAGAAGCCCAGCGCGGTCTTTTAGGTTTTGGCTCGTAGCCCTTAATCAGGCTGAGTTTACCAGAAGCCAGCTCATACTCAAAACCCAGAGTTTTGGTCTTTTTTTCTGGTTCGGCAGGTTTTTCTTCCCTGGTCTTATTTGTTTCGGTATCTTGTTCTTTTTCTTTCTCTTTTTCTTTATCCAGGAATCTTTTTTCCAGCTCCTTAACTTTGAGCACCTGTCCATCAACCGAGACCTTGTTATCCAGAGGCACTTCTATCTCAAACTGAATGGCTGTATCATTTTTGACGAATTTGATTTTAGTTATCGGCAGATGCTGAGCATCGTAAGGAGTCAGAAGAATTCTGGTCAGCTCGGCCGCCATTCTGGCATTATCAAAAAGAGGCTTTTTCAGCCGGCTGACCGGGTCTACCAGATACCAGTTTTTTCCCTGGGGAGTTTCGTAGCTGTACCAGAAGCGCTCACCCGTCTTGAGCCAGTTAGGGTCAACCGCCAGGTCAAAAACCAGTTTGCTGACTTTAGCTGAAGTCCAGCGAGAAGCCAGCTCATAGTTGGCTTTCTCCGGAGCAGCCAGAAGCAGGCTGGAGTAAAAGACAGCCAGAATGAAAAACCAAACAGCTGCCTGAAGGAGCCGGTTGAATACAAAATATTTTCCGGGTTTACCAAACATAGAAAACTCCTTTTTTGGTTTTGTTTTTTTTTATCGATTTCCATAGAATAAACGAGATTTTGGACCTAATTCTCATTCGCTATATGATAAACCAGGGTTAAAACCTGCTTCAAACAAAATTATTTCTGAGCGGCCAGAATTTTTCGATATTTTCTTTTCAGGTCTGTATTCAGCGAATCAGATGAAACCTGGTCTGCCGACCGTCTAAGTAAATTACTCCCTGTCTGGTGAAAACCGCATTCTGTTCCAGGCCGATTACCACTTCCTGATTATCCCATTCAGGGACATCAGAGCGACAGTTCAGCTCGATAGAATAACAGGTGTCATAAAAAAGCTGATAATCACCCTGACCGGGCACTCCATCCTGACGGTCCCAGAGACCGATGGTTGGACCGGCCGCATGGCCGTGAAACCCAAGAGGATGAGTATAGATACTGGCTTTCAGTCCTTCTTCCCTGGCTTTTTTAAGAGCAGCAGCCAGAATTTCATTACCGCTCCGACCGGCCACAAACTCGCCGGTCAGGATATCCTGAACCCGGTTGCCCCGGGCCAGAGCCTGCCTTAACCCTTCCGGAGCATCGTTTTCTCCGGGCTGGAGAACGTAGGCCAGCTCCTGATGGTCGGTGCAGAGCCTTAAATAAGTTATCCCGAGGTCGCAGTGAACCAGGTCGCCTGGCCGGATAACATTATCCTTATAAGGTGATGATTTAGGTCTCTGAATATCCACCGAAGGCGGAAACCAGGTTTTAAGACCTAAAGAAGTTATTTTCTCCCAGAACCACCACTGCAGGTCTTCAGTGGTGGTCACCCCCGGAGTAATGGCCGCCCTGGAAAAACCTTCCCTGATTATCTCCCGGGCAATTTTTGCAATATGATGGTAAACTTCAATTTCCTCTGGAAGACGCCTCTCCAGCCAGCCAACCACCAGTCTTTCAGCCGAAACCAGTCGTCTAGCATAATCAGGACCCAGGTATTTAAGCAGCCGCTGTTTATTTGAAGAGGTCAAACCATCAGCAAAGGCAAAAGTGGTGGATTCGTTTATCCCGATTTTTTTCGGGTTCCTGGCTTTGATCTGCTCGGCCAGGGCTTTCCACTGGTCTGGTTCTTTTTCTGGATTCCAGACAGCCGGATAGAATTTGCCCACAGGATAGCGACCTACGATAAGCTTTTCTAAACCTTTATCCTTTCCCCGGTCATAGAAAACCAGCATGGAAAGCCGGCGAGCTGAAAGCTGACTAAAAGGAACCAGAGTCAGAAAGACGGGGTCTTCATTGTACTCCTGGCAGATGACCAGCCACATCTCAATTCCTTCCCGGCGCATTATCTCCGGCAGGATAACTTCCAGTCTTTTTTCCAGCCAGGAATTAACCACCTCAGCCTGACGTTTAATGGGCAGTATCTGAGGATATTGGGCTTCAAGCGAAAAAGTAAAAACCAGGAGCCCCAGAAAAAGGGCCAGCACCATTGATTTGAATCTCAGACCGTTCATCATCTAACCTCGTTTTATGAAGTCAAGAGATTATTAAAACCTAAATTACCTGCTGAGAGCAAGAAATTTTGCTTAAAATCTTCTGGGGGATCTGTTATCATATTTTTGTGAATAAACTTGCTGCCTCTGAGCTACGTATGAATTAAAAGGAGATAAATATGAAGATTAAAGTCATTGCCATTTCGGCCCTGCTTGCCATTATTATATTTAGTTTGCTGGCCTGCAGTCCGGCACCCAGGATTCCGGTGGCCGGTTCAGCCCGGGCTCAGGATATGCTGTCATTATTACCTGTAGAAACCTCAGCTTTCCTGGTGGTCGACTGGAACAGGTTGATGAATCTCAACCTGGTCAAGAAATCTTTTGAAGAAGAAAACCTGGAGCCCTACCGGAAAAAACTGGAGGCTTTCGTCAACCTGAAGACTGACATCTATTTTGTGGCTCTGGCGGTAGCCGGAGATTTGAAGAAAGCTCCGGAAAACCTTCTCCTTCTGGTAAACCTGAAATACAACCGGGAAAAGCTTATTCCGGTGGAAAACGAATCTGACTCAAGCCTGGAATACTACAACGGCATACCCTACTTCCCGTTTGTTGAGATAGAAGAATCGGCCATCGGCTGTCTGGCTTTCCTGGATGATTCCAACCTGGCTATCGGTTCAGAAAAAGCTATCAAGAAGGCTATCGAGGTTTACCAGGGAAAACAGCCAAATTTGCTGACCAGCAAAGAAATTAAACCATATCTTAAAGATATAAACCTCAAAGCTCTGACTTATGGCCTGACAAAAATCCCGGCCGACTTTTTCCGGCCAGAAAGCCAGCCCGACCCCTACCTCAAACTTATCGAAAACACCCGCCTGGTCTCCTCCTTTTCAGATTATCGTCAGGGCTCCTACCTCACAGAAATTAAAATTTATTCCAGTAATAAAAAGCAGCACCAGAAAATGGCCGAGACTCTGGCCGGACTGAAAGCTCTGGGATTGGGACTGAGCGGTGAATCTCCGGAAATATCTCAGGCTCTGAACTCACTGGAAATTACTGCCAGCGACCGCTACGTCAAGGTCTTCATCAGTCTGGAAGAAGAGCTTATCGAAAAACTGAAGAAAACTCTGATGACCAGAACCCCCGGAGTTCAGAAGACAAAAAGAAATGTCTGAACTGGAAAAGAAAATCCTGGAAAGGAAAACGGATAAAATTAATTAAGGTCAGGGCTGACGGTTTGCTTTTCCGGAAAATCAGTCTTCAAAAAGATATTCGCGGTAAGAAAAAATAATACAGGCCAGAGTCAGAAATAAAGCCACGATTCCTACCAGAATCAAAACCGCCAGCAGAGGTCTGGTCGGCTCCAATCTAATAAAAAGAAACCCGAGTTTACCACCGCTCGTCGTGTACTGCGGCAGCAGAGATTTGAGGTAATGGGCAACTGAAAGCTTCTGAGTGGTCCCGGGAAAATACTGAATAACACTTTCCCAGCCAAAGCCGAAAGCCAGGCCTACCAGAATGGGTTTTTTTAACCAGGTACTGAGAAAACCAAAAAAAGACAAATAGGCAGCCAGACCCATCCACAGAATTAATGAATACCTGATGACTGTTTCCAGGTCCTCAAGACTGAATTCTGGCCCGAGGTTCAGAATCAAATAGGACAGCAGTACAGAAGAAAACAGCATTATCGTAGCCAGACTGAGATAGGCAAGGTACTTACCAAGGATTATGGCTGCCCTCCTTACCGGTCTGGTAATTAGATAGGGCATGGTTCGGTTGTCCAGTTCCTCCACCACCAACGAACTGCCATAAAAAAGAGCTAGCAGAACTATCAAAAACTGAAGGAAAAAAACCATCAGGAAATTCTGAAAAACCACCTGACCGCTTTCTGTCCAGTTGCCGGCCAGCTGGTAAGCCCTGATGACCAGAGACATTAAAACAGAAGCTGCGCTGAGCAGAAAAAAAGTCCTGGCCCGACTGGATTTTTTCCCTGAATAAAAATAAAATGAAAAGACCCGTAAAATTTCTTTTTTCATTTTATCTTTCTACCAGATAATCAAAGACCGCCTGAAGATTGTCGTCAGGGGAGGTAATTTCCTCCAGCCTGAGGTCAGAATCCAGAATCAGCTCATTCAGTCGGTCATAGAATTTGTCCCGGTGATGAGTTTCAAAAACCACCGCCGAGACCTGAGGCTCAAAGGTGATGTTCAGAATGTATTCTTCTCCCGCTAACAGCCTGGCCAGCTCCCGGAAATGAGGTGATTTAATCCTTATCATATGAGGATGGCTGTCCAGAAGTTCTCTGATAAAATGGATATCTCCTCTCGCCAGAATCTTACCGTGATGGATCAGGATAATTTCCGAAGTCATGGCCTCCACTTCTGGCAACACGTGGCTGGAAACTACGACTGTCTTTCCGGCAAGCCGAAACTCCTTGATTAGCCTGATGACCCGGCGTTTGCTGAGAGGGTCCAGTCCGCTGAGAGGCTCATCCAGGATTAGAATATCCGGGTCATGAGCCACCGTCTGGGCGATTTTTATCCTCTGCCGCATGCCCCGGCTGTAGCTTCTTATCGGCCGTCTGGCTACATCCTGAAGCCCCACCATTTCCAGAGCCTGCAGGGCGCGCTTCTGACATTCTGCTTCTCCAAATCCATAAAAAGAAAGCAGACCGGTTAGAAATTCCTGACCATTCAATTCTTCATAGAAGGCATCAACTTCAGGGCAGAACCCGAGCCGCCTGAAAATTTCCCGGTTGTTCCAGACCGGCTGACCGTAAATCCTGACCTGGCCGAGGTTTGGTTTAAGCTGGCCGGTTATTATTTTCATGAAAGTCGATTTGCCGGCTCCATTAGGCCCAAGCAAAGCTGTTATTCCTGGCTCGATATCCAGATTGATTTCACTTATCCCCAGCACATTTCCGTACCAGCGAGAAAGATTCCTGGCTTCAATGACCGGAGTCACTTTATGACCTCCACACCCCTGAGCTTTCGTTTTATCAATAAATATGCCAGGAAACAAAAAAGAGAAAGGACCGTGAGCGACAAAAACCAGGGAATAGCGTAGGGCGTTTTCACCCGGAAAAAGGCCGCTCCCACCTGCTGCAGGTTAGCCGGGAGAGAGAGTAAAGCTGAATAGGGCGTCCGGAAAATAAGGTAAAAGATGCCTCTGGTTATTTCCGAAAGATAATAGGCAGCAAACATAATCGCTATAACATAATTACGATTTTTGCTGAGGGAAGAAGCCAGTAAAACAAAAGCCGTAAACACTACCATCAGAAAGGCTGAAAAAAATATCACAGAAAGAATCAGCCAGGGATAGTCCAGGAAAAAACGGAAGCTTCCGGAAAAAAGCAGTTTCAGAAGCAGCAGGACGACAGCCGGCAGGAAGGTTAGTATCCCGACAAAGAAGACAACCACTCCGGCTTTACCCAGCAAGTAGTCAGTGGCGGTCAGAGGACGGGCAAAATAAAGCTGCACTGCTTTATGCCGGAAATCATCCGCAATTAGGCCGGCCCCGCCCAGGGCCATCAGCAGAAGAATCATGAAATAGATGAAATCCATAGTCAGGTAAGTCTTAAAGAAATTGGGGTTAACCTGGAGGGCTCGCTCCGCTCCTTGAGCCATGAATTTAAAATCTTCCAGACGCTCTGAGATGTAGATGCCGACGGCAAAGGAAATTGCCGGAATGAAAGAGCAGGCAAACAGGAACTTAAAGCGTTTCCGCTGGAAAGCCAGCTTAATTCCGGTTCTGGTTATTGGCCAGAAAGGCCAGTACCTTTCCTTTAATTGTCCGTTCCAGTGGTGATAACCTTTTTCCCTTACTTCCGCCATCAGTCAACTCCCACCACTCTGGCAAATAGGTCTTCAAGCGAGGTTCGACTTCGAACAAAATGTCGGACCTGAATTCCATTCCGGGCAGCACTCTTAAATATCAGGTTATGGTCAAAATCGGGTGGGGTAAAAACCCTGACCAGCCGGTCCTCCGTTTCTTCAACCCGGCAGCCGGCCTCTTCAAGCTCCTGGCGAAAGCCGTTCAGTTCGCCCTTGATTTTGAGCTCATAAAGCTGGTAATTGACCATCTTCAGGTCTTCAATTCGACCGATGGCTGCAACTTCACCTTTGTTAATTATGACCACCCGATCGCAAATTAATTCAATGTCGGCCAGAATATGAGACGATAACAAGACTCTGATATCCTTGCTGGCTGCCACTTCGCCGATCAATTCCAGAATTTCCTGCCGGCCGCCCGGGTCCAGATTGGAAGTAGGCTCGTCCAGAAAAAGCAGTTTGGGGTCGTGGACCAGAGCCTGGGCCAGCTTCAGGCGCTGTCTCATCCCGGCCGAGTAAGTCTCTACCGGTCGGTACCTGGCTTCCCCCAGACCAACGTAAAAAAGGACTTCATGAGCTCGCTTCATGGCTTCCTGCCGGGGCATCCCAGACAATTCGCCCATCAAAGCTGTTAAGGTAACCGCATCCATTCCCGGGATAAAACAATCATCTTCTGGCATATAACCAACCTGCCGTCTGATGAATTTCTGTTCGGTTCTCAAATCGTAGCCCAGAACTTTTCCTTCACCCTGGTCAGGTTTCAGAAAACCGAGCATAATTCGGAGCAAGGTACTTTTGCCGGCCCCATTTGGACCCAGCAGTCCAGTAGCTCCTTCTCCTATTGACAGGCTGACACCGTTTAAGGCTTTGACCCGGCCGTAGGAAAAATGAATGTTCTGAAGTTCTATACTCATCAACCGCTCTCAAACTTCTTCAATCATATTTTTATACGGCGTTCATAAAATTTTAGTTCATTTTACCATTTTTTCCAGTAAAACTTACAATCTAGACTTAAAACCAGTCATAAAAGCAACTTTGAAAGCACTGGCTCAGGCAGATTTTAAGCCGCCTGGAGAATGAAGTAAATAGAGGAAATAGAAACCGGGAGAAAATCTTCAGGCCAGATTTAAACTCCGTCTGATTCCGGACCCAAAAACAAAGAATCAGGTCTTACTAAATTTCTCCAGGTATCTCCAGCCCTGACAAATCTTTTTGCCTGGAAAAGCCTGATGCCATATAATGCTTTTAGAAAAAACTAAAAAACCAGGAGGAGCCATGATTGGAAACAATCTGAAAAAGCTTTTTATCCTGTTAGTCGGCCTGAGCTTTCTCCTCACCTTAACTCAGGCTCAGAATAAAAAAGCTCTAACTTTTGATGAATTCATCAAAATCAAAAGAGTAACTGACCCGCAGCTTTCCCCGGACGGCCAAAAACTGGCTCTGGTTATCACTATCATGAACCTGGAAACCAACCGCGGCAACAGTGACATCTACCTGGTGCCAGCCGGCGGCGGCCAGCCGACTCCTTTTGTATTCAGCCCGGCTTCTGATTTTTTCCCCCGCTGGTCTCCTGACGGTTCCCGTCTGGCTTTTATTTCTACCCGCAGCGGTTCACCTCAAGTCTGGGTAATACCAGTGAATGGTGGAGAGCCACAAAAAATAACCGACTTTCCCGGTGGCGTCAGTTCTTTCAGCTGGTCTAAAACAGGCAAATTCTTGCTGGTCACCAGTTCTGTCTTCCCTGACTGCCCGGACCTTGAAGCCAACCGGAAGAAGTTTGAAGAGCAGGAAAAAAGCAAGGTCAAAGCCAGGATTTACGATCATCTTCTTTTCCGTCACTGGAACTCCTGGTTTGATGGAACCAGAAGTCATCTTTTTCTTTTCCCCCTGGACGGCAGTCAGCCGGTGGACCTAACTCCAGGTGATTACGATACGCCGCCCCTGGCTCTGGGAGGTGGTCTGGATTTCAGTCTTTCTCCAGACGAAAAAGAAATTGCTTTTGTCCGTAATATTGACCCTGAACTGAAGCTGGGGCTGGGCACTAACAACGACATTTTCCTGACCACCCCTTACGGTCAAAAAATTGAAAAACTGACCGCTAGCCGGGCCAACGACATAGACCCGAAATACTCGCCCGATGGTCGATATTTAGCCTACCGGGCCATGGCCAGACCCGGCTTCGAAGCCGACAAGCTGGATCTTATACTTTACGACCGTCAGAAAAAAACCTTCAGCAATCTCACCGAAAAACTTGATTATTCTTTGAGCGAATACCTCTGGGCTCCAGACAGCAAAGCTATCTATTTTCTTTGCGAGGAAAAAGCCCGGACCGCTCTGTTCAAGCTGACCATAGCCAGCGGCCGGGTTGAAAAAATTCTTGAAGGCCACTACCTTAGCAGTCTGCAGCTATCTCCAGACGGAAAAACCATCTACTGTTTGAAACAATCCATAAACCGTCCCAATGAAGTCTTTGCTTTTGAGCTTTCAACCAGGAAGCTGAAGCCGATTACTGAAGTCAATTCCGCACTTCTGGCCAGCCTGGAAATGAACCCGGTGGAAGATTTCTGGTTCGAGTCAGAGGGAAGCCAGGTTCATGGTCTTCTCCTCAAGCCGCCTTTCTTCGACCCGAACAAAAAATATCCGCTGGTAATGCTTATTCATGGTGGACCTCAGGGGGCCTTTTCTGACAACTTTCACTACCGCTGGAATGCTCAGATGTTTGCCGCCAGAGGTTATGTGGTGGCCTTGGTCAATTTCCATGGCAGCACCGGCTACGGCCAGGCTTTCACTGATTCTATAAGCGGCGATTGGGGTGGTAAGCCCTATCGGGACATCATCAAGGCAGTAGACTTCCTGCAAAGCCGATACAGCCAGTTTATAGACCCGGACCGGGTAGGAGCAGCTGGAGCTTCTTACGGCGGTTATATGATAAACTGGATTGCCGGCCAGACCGACCTCTTCAAATGCCTGGTCAGCCACTCAGGAGTCTTTGACCTCAGGTCGATGTATGGTTCTACTGAGGAACTATGGTTCCCGGAATGGGAGTTCAGAGGGACTCCCTGGACCAATCCAGAAATGTACCAGAAATTTTCTCCCAGCTACTACGTTCAGAACTTTAAGACCCCTACTCTGGTCATCCACAGCGCCAACGACTTCCGGGTACCTTTAGAACAGGGACTGCAGTTCTTCACCTCGCTGCAGAGAATGGGAGTACCATCCAGGTTGCTTTATTTCCCGGATGAAGACCACTTTGTCCAGAAACCGCAAAACGCCAGACTCTGGTGGCAGACGGTGCTGGACTGGCTGGATACCTATCTAAAAAAATAAGACTTTTATCATTTTTTGATTTTAAGCTAACCGGAAATCGGCTTAAAATTCCAGCTCAAGCAGGGCCAGCGGGTCGACCCTGGCCTGGTTGACTTTTACTGCCCAGTGAAGATGGGGGCCGGTGGACAGACCGGTCGAACCAGCCAGCCCCACCACCTGGCCGGTGGTGACTATCTCTCCCCTTCTCACCAAAATTTTGGAAAGATGGGAATAGCTGGTGAACAGTCCCAGTCCATGGTCGATGATGACTGTTTTTCCCGAATAATACAGGTCAGAAGCCAGGACCACCCGACCGGAGTTAGCCGCTTTGATGGGATGTCCAGTGGGTACAGCAATATCCACACCAGAATGAACTGAGCGGGGAACATTGTTGTAAATTCTTTGCTGTCCAAAATTAGGGAAAAGCTTCCCTTCGCAGGGCAGGATGAATGGTCCCTCAGCCAGCCACTCGGGAGTCGTCAAGCTGTAAATATGAGCCAGCAGTTCGGCTTCACGTTTTATTCTTTCCAGCTCTTCTTTGGGTGGAGAAACATACTTTGGAGCCACAGTCAGCTTCTTTTTGGGAAAGTCCCTTGAAGCAATTTCCAGGCCGACTGAAAGCTTTTCAGGCATTTCTTTGCCCTTCCACAGCTCAACCTCCAGAATCTTTTCTCCTGGCTTTTGGAGAAGGTCTATTCCCAAAATCAGAAATTGTGGTCCCGATTGATCTTTTTTGAGCTCATAATGATTGTCCAGGAAAATAATTCGCAGGTAATCAGAAACTTTCTCTTTCCAGAAAAGAATAACAGGTTCGCCCGGCTGCAGTGTTCGGAAGCGAAGCTTGAAAACATCGCCGGTGCCTGCTTCAATAAACCTTTCTTCCGCCTGAGCTTCCAGCCAGAAGGCTGTAAGCAAAAGCATCAGCCCGGCCAGAAACACCAAACCTGACCGCCTGAAGGCCGGACTTTCAAGCCATATTTTCTTTTTCAGGTCAAAGTTTCTGATTTTGATTATTAAACCAAAATGGTTCATCAAATCCTGCCCTTTCTTTCTCTTTTTAAAATTCGACCGGGTAATTCACCCGTTATCTTTTCCTCAGCCACCACAAGCTTACCGTTAACCAGAACATAGTGAATTCCCTCCGGGTATTGATGGGGATTAGTGAAGGTAGCCTTGTCCATGATTTTTTCAGGGTCAAATATCACCAGGTCAGCCACAAAACCTTCTCTGATTAGTCCCCGTCGCCTGAAACCAAACCTGGCAGCTGGAAGGGCCGTCATCTTCCTAATCATCTGTTCCAGGGGTAACAATTTTTCCTCTCGGACGTATCGGGCGATAGCCCGGGGAAAACTGCCATAGTAACGAGGATGAGGCCGGCCGCGAGCCAGCGGGCCTTCGGTTGAAACCAGCTCCCCGTCCGAAGCCAGGCAGGTCAGTGGATGCTGAAGAAGGCGTTTCAGGTTATCCTCACTTATGGCAAAGCAGACCATCGAAACCTGACCTTCTTCTTCAATCAGCAGATCCCGGATAAAACTGAAAACATCCTGCTTTTTTTGAGAAGCCGCTTGCTTGAGGTTTTGTCCTTCATACCGGCGGTTTCGGTCAGTTTTAACTGAAGAAATGAGGACGTTTTCCCAGCTACCTAAATTCTGTTCGGCCTGAAGGATGGCCTGTTTTAGCACGGGCTGGAGCTCAGGGTTTTTCAGCCTGCTTAAAAAATCTTCTTTTTTCCCTTCTCTCACCCAGAGCGGGAAGAAAATGCTCAAACCGGTAGCAAAAGCAGTATAGGGGTAGACATCAGCACCCAGTTGAATTCCACTTTTTTCGGCCTCCTCAATTTTGCTCAGAACCTCATCAATCTTAGACCAATTTCTGTGATATCCGACTTTAAGGTGTGAAATTTCCAGAAAAACCCCGGTTCTTTCAGCTATGTCTATGGCTTCTTCCAGAGCTTCAAGGACCTGGTCTTCTTCATCCCTCATGTGGGTAGCATAAAGGCCGCCCCAGCTCTTCAGCTCCTGGACCAGCTCGATTAACTCTTCAGTGGAAGCAAAACTGCCCGGGGCATATTCCAGCCCGGTTGAAAGTCCTACTGCTCCCTGAGCCAGGGACTGCCGGACCAAGTCTTTCATTTTTTCCATCTCCCCGGAAGTGGGCAGCCGGTTTTTATACCCCACCACCGCAGCCCTGATTGTCCCCTGCCCCACCAGAGTGGCGTAATTAACTGCCATACCTCTGCGGCTCAGCCTTCGGAAAAAGCCCTGGAGGTCAGTCCAGTCTGCCTCCAGGTCGTATTCGGCTCTGAGATAATCATTTTCTTCGGCCAGCATTTCAGGACTGAGAGGGAAGCGAGAGGCACCACAGTTTCCCCCGACAATCGTCGTTATTCCCTGGCGGATAAGACTCGGGGCTTCAGGGCAGACCAGCAGCTGAACATCGGTATGATTGTGAACATCTATGAAACCAGGAGCCAGACAGAGCCCCTTGGCTTCAATAACCCGGCGGGCACGGGTATTTCCTATATTTCCTATATATTTAATGTAACTTCCGCTGATTCCGACATCGGCCGAAAACGGCCTGCCTCCACTGCCGTCCACAACCAGGGCCTCTTTTATGACCAGGTCCAGTTCGGCTCGGGAATCACATCGACTGAAGAGCATAAGCCCGGTCGCCCCGGCGAGAACCCGACCAGTACTCCTCAGGAACTCCCTTCTTTTAAGACAATCGTCTGTCATGGTCTTAACTTTTTAAGGATAAAAATAATAGATTAATGACCAATTATCAAGAAATTAAATCAAAAAACCAGCTTTCAACCAGCCCGGGACTAACTGTTTTCACAAAATCTGGCCCAGTGCCCAGCACCGGCTTCAACTTCTAACTTTGAGGCTAATCTACTATTTCTAAAAGAGTTATCGCTTCCCGAGGTAAATCCACCCCTTGCTAAAACAAGCTTTTTTTGCTATTTTATTAGACCAAAATCAAGCCGATGGAGGTAGATTGATGGCCGCCGAAGCTAAAGAAAAGAGCCAGAAAAACAAAAAAATAAAGAAGATGACTCTAACTGAGATTGATGCCAAGCTTGAAGAAATCAAGAAAAATGAAGGTGGTTTACTGTCCAGGTATGCTCGCCATCTGCTGGCGAGAAAGCAAGCCCTCCTCGGTCAAAAATAACTTTTGTGTTTTTAACCCAAATCGGCTTCCGACTCTGTAAATCAAAAATTTTACATTTTGACTTTTTTCTGTTATCATCATAGGGAAAAATAAGGAGTAAAAAGCGTGTTAACAAAGGAATTGAAAACCAGAATTATCCAGGAGAATCAGGTTCATCTAAAAGATTCCGGCTCCCCTGAAGTCCAGGTAGCTATCCTAACTGAGCGGATTAACCAGCTGATTACACACTTTCAAACCCATAAAAAAGACTTTCACTCCCGCCGGGGTTTGATGAAGCTGGTGGGTCAGCGGAAAAGGCTGCTTGAGTACCTTAAGAGAACTGATAAGGAAAGGTACCAGAACCTGATCAAGAAACTTAATCTGAGAAAATAGGCATTCCGCCGTTAAATTGAGCTAAAAACATGTCTAACACTATCAATCTTGAAATCGGTGGTCGAACTCTATCCATAGAGCTCGGCAAAGTAGGAAAGCAGGCTGACGGTTCAGCTCTGGTTCGCTACGGCGATACCATCATGCTGGTCACCGCTACCTGTAAAAAAGAAGTTTCGGGGGAGAAAAATTTTCTTCCACTCATAGTTGATTACCGGGAAAACACCTATGCAGCTGGCAAAATTCCCGGCGGTTTCTTCAAGCGAGAGGGTAAGCCTTCAGAAAGAGAAATACTGGTGGCCCGGTTGATTGACCGTCCTATCAGACCACTTTTTCCCGAAGGTTTCTTCCAGGACACCCAGATTGTAGCCTTGCTGCTTTCCGCTGACCTGGAAAACGAACCTGATACCCTGGGTATCATTGGAGCCTCTGCTGCTCTCTATTTCTCTGAAATTCCCTTCTCCACTCCCGTTGGAGCGGTCAAAGTTGGCCTGATAGAAGGCCAGCCGGTCATTAATCCCACCGCCACCCAGTTAGAACAATCTACCCTCAGCATGGTGGTGGCCGGAAATGAAGACGGCATCTGCATGATTGAAGCCGGCGCTCAGGAAGTTGAAGAAGAAAAAGTCCTGGAAGCCCTGCTTATAGCCCAGGAAGAAATCAAAAAAATCGTCCAGGCTCAGAAAGAGCTTTTCAGCAAGCTTAACATCCAGAAGCTGCCGGTTCAGGCTAAAAAGCCTGACCCGGAAAAAACCAGAAAAATTGAGGACCAGATCCGGGAAGAACTCCTGCGGGCTATCCAGATCAAGCAGAAAAAAGCCAGCGAAAAAGCCAGCGAAGAAATCCTGAACCGACTGCTGTCCGGAATTCCCAGGGAAAACACCGAAGAGATAGCTGAAATCAAAGAGATTTTCTACAGTCTGCAGAAAAAGCTGGTCAGAGAACTTATTCTGAATGAAGGCCGGAGAGCTGACGGTCGGGCTTTCAATGAGCTTCGGCCTATAAGCATAGAAGTTGGCCTGCTTCCCAGAACTCACGGCTCGGCCCTGTTTACCCGCGGAGAAACCCAGAGTCTGGCTACCGTCACCCTGGGCACTTTTGAAGATGTTCAGCGCCTGGACGGGCTGGGCGAAGAAGACGAAAAGCGGTTTATGCTCCATTATAATTTCCCGCCCTTCTGTGTGGGAGAAGTTTCTTTCATGCGAGCTCCAGGCCGCCGGGAAATCGGACATGGGGCTCTGGCTGAAAAAGGGATTCTGCCAGCCATTCCTGATGAGGAAACTTTCCCATATACAATCAGAATAGTTTCCGACATTCTGGAATCAAACGGCTCCTCTTCCATGGCCACCGTCTGCGGTGGAGTACTGGCTCTGATGGACGCCGGCGTCCCCTTGAAGATGGTGGTGGCCGGGATTGCCACAGGGCTGGTTAAGGAAGGCGACCGATATGCCATCCTGACGGACATCGCCGGTCTTGAAGACCATTATGGCGATATGGACTTCAAGGTTACTGGTTCGGAGAAAGGTATCACAGCCATCCAGCTTGACCTGAAAATACCTTACCTTACCCCACAGATAATAAGAGAAGCCCTTCTGCAGTCGCGGGAAGCCAGGCTTCAGGTCCTGGAAAAAATGAGAGAAGTTTTGCCAGAACCAAGGCCCGAGCTTTCGCCCTATGCCCCCAGGATTATCACCCTGTTCATAAACCCAGAAAAAGTAGCTGACGTCATCGGCCCGGCCGGCAAGATGATTAAAAAAATCGTGGCTCAGACCAACGCCAAGATAGACATTGAAGAAACCGGCAAGGTGACCATAGCCGCCGCTGACATGGAATCGGCTGAGAAAGCCCGCCAGATGATCCGGGAGATAACCGTTGAGGTGGAGCTCGGTCAGGTCTATACCGGCAAGGTAGTGAGGCTTGAAGAATATGGAGCCTTTGTAGAAATCCTGCCTAACATTGTTGGCCTGCTTCACATCTCAGAAGTAGCCCCCTACCGGGTCAAAAACATCAAAGATGAAATCAGCCTCGGCCAGACCATCACCGTCAAGGTTATAGACATTGATGAAGACAACAACCGCATTCGCTTGAGCAAGAAAGCTTTGGAAGAAAGCAGCCCAAGAACCAAACCCGAAAGTCGCGGCCGCTATCAACATCAACCTCACGACCGCCGTCTGCACGGCAGTGGAAACCACCGCTCAAGATTTGATCGGAATCGATTCTGATCGATTTTAAAACAATGACTAAGAAATCCAGGACTCTCTCCTGGGAGAAAAAAGAGGGGTTCACCCTGCTGGAAATGGTGGTAACTCTTTCCATCCTGGCTTTGCTCACAGCAGTAGCCATTCCCGTTATTCAGACTTCGGTCAAAAGAGAAAAGGAAGCGGAATTGAGGCGTTCTCTGCGAATGATTCGTGAAGCTATAGACCAGTACAAAAAACTGGCCGATGAGAAAAAAATCAAAACCGACCCCGAAAGTTACGGCTATCCTCCTTACCTGGAAACTCTGGTCAATGGAGTGGAAATCGAAGAGGAAGTGATTGAACCTTCCGGTCGCAAAACAGTTAAGAAAGTGCTGGTTCGTTTCCTGCGGAAAATCCCCTTAGACCCTATGACTAACTCCTACGACTGGGGTTTGCGGTCTTACCAGGACAAACCTGATTCCGACAGCTGGGGAGGTGAAAATGTCTACGATGTCTACACCAGGAGTCAGGCCACAGCGCTTGATGGAACCAAATATCGTGACTGGTAAGAAAATGAAAAGAGTTAGAGGAGTAAAATTTGAACCCGGCTTTACCCTGATAGAAATACTAATCGTTCTGAGCCTCATTGGAATTCTGCTGGGTCTGGCTGTCCCCCAGTATCAAATGTCGATGAAAAGAGCTCGCGAAGCCGTCTTGAAAGAAAATCTTTTCATCATGAGAAAGATGATAGACCAGTATTACCAGGATAAACATAAATATCCACCAAGCTTACAAGCACTGGTGGAGGAACACTACTTAAAAGCCATTCCAGTGGACCCCATCACCGGCTCTGCCGAAACCTGGGTAGAAATAAGGCAGCTGCCCCCGGTGGATGAAGCTATTCCCCCGGAGGGCCTGGGGGTAGTTGATGTTAAATCTGGATCGGAAGCCCGAGCCTTAGACGGAACCTATTACAACACCTGGTAGGAAAGCTCGGCCAGATGAGCTCATCATGGTTTGTCTGTTTTTTCCCCGATAGAGATTTTCGCTCTATCAAAAATTATAAATTTCAAGTTTCAGGCCTACCCGGTAAAAATCCTGGCTACACTTTGATTCTTCTTATGATAATAATTTTTATAATGACTTTGAGCCTGACGGTGGCCGTTCCAGTTCTTGAGACCGAGTTGCGCCGCGAAAAAGAAGAAGAGCTCATTTTCCGGGGCAAGCAGTATGTAGAGGCTATCAGGCTTTACCAGCAAAAAAAACCCGGTGCATACCCCTCATCGCTTGAAGAACTGCTAAAAGAAAAGTGCTTAAGGAAACTTTATCCGGACCCGATGAGCCCCTCCGGTCACTGGAATTTGCTGATACTTCCTCCACCCTCTTCTGCCCAGACCCCGGCCCAGGGCTCAAGTGGATTTGATAACCTCCTGGTGGTCACCGCCGAAGGCCTGAAAAAAATCAGAAACCCGCAGATAGTGGGAGTGGTCAGCTCTTCAAGAAAAAAAAGTCTGAGAATTTACCAGGAAGAAGAATATTACCATCACTGGCTCTTCTATTACGGACAAACCGCAGGGAAAAAACCCCGATTAATTTACCAGACTGAAGAATAAGGCCATGATTTTTCCCCTATTTTTTCCTGACCCAGTCTGGCAGGATGAAGGAAATCCGGTCAAAAGGTTTTAAATTGTTTTCCTCAGCCTGACCGGCCTTAAGTTCCAGCACATAAAGCGCAGGATATCGGGGCAGATAACCGGGACAGGGTTCCTGAGGGCAGGGCGGAACATTTTTTTCAATATGGACTATTTGCTGATGAGAATTAAGCCAGATGATATCCAGGGAGATAAGGGTGTTTTTCATCCAGAAAGAATAAAGATCCTCTTCCTCAAATACAAACAGCATTCCCTGGTCCGGCTCCAGTTTTTCCCTGAACATCAGACCCCTTTCTCTTTCCCTTGGGGTTACCGCCAGTTCTGCCGTTATCTCCTTCCCGTTAGGCAAGAAAACTTTGATAAATTTATCGCGGCGGCTGGACTGACAGTAAAGGCTGCTTATTAGCATCAGGCTGACCAGCAGGAGACTTAAAAATTTGTTTCTGAGGCTTGCTGGATTCATTTTCTCTCCTGCCATAATTTTGTAATTTTTGCTGCCTTTTTTCAATGCACAGTTATCAGAGGGACGAACCGAACTCCAATTAACCTTTCTTCCTGCCAGCCGGATTCCGTCCTGGTCACCAGCACCAGTTCCTGAATGTCAGTTCCGACCGGAATGATCATGCGGCTTCCCAATTTAAGCTGTTCTACCAGACTCCGGGGAACAGTGGCTGGAGCGGCTGAGACCAGAATGGCCTCATAGGGAGCGTGCTCCGGCCAGCCGCGGGTCCCGTCTCCCACCAGAAAATGAATGTTCTGGTAACCCAGCTCGGTAAGCACCTTTTGAGCCCGACGGCTCAATTCGGGAATCAGCTCAACTGTGTAAACTTCCTGGACAATTTCAGCCAGAATAGCCGTCTGATAACCCGAACCGGTTCCTATTTCCAGAACTTTTTCCTTTCCGGTTAGTTTAAGAGCTTCAGTCATGTAAGCTACAATGTAGGGCTGGGAAATGGTCTGCCCCTCGCCAATGGGTAGAGGCTCGTCACCGTAAGCCAGTTCTCTCATCTGTTCGGGAACGAAAAGATGACGGGGAACTTTGAGCATGGCTTTCAACACTTTTTTATCAGAGATACCCCTCCGCCTAATCTGGTATTCAACCATATCTTTTCTTTCCTGGTCGTATAGCGGGTCGTCCACCAAACCCATATCTCCTGAGGTATTAAAACTTAAACTTCAAAGTCGCCAATTTTTGGTTAATAAGAACGAGCAAAAATGGCGAGGGTTTCGGCTTCTTTCTGACAGTAAAGGCATCGTCTTTTCGATTCCTTTTCCTGCTCCAGAGGAATAACTCTGATGGTAGCCATAGTTTCTTCCTTAATTTTCGCCTCACACTCTTCCTGCCCGCACCAGAAGGCTTTGATAAAACCGCGTCTGGTCTCCAGAACCGTTTTGAATTCTTCGTAATCAGCCACTTCGCGAGTATTTTCCTTCTGAAAAGCCAGAGCCCGCTCAAAAATGGACCTCTGGATGTCTGCCAGCAGGTCTTTGACCTTATCTTCTATCCCCGTGAGTTCCAGAGCCAGCTTTTCCTTACTCTCCCGCCTCACAGCAATAACCTGGTGGTTCTTGACATCACGGGGGCCGATTTCCAGTCTTAGCGGGACCCCCCTCATTTCCCATTCTGAAAATTTCCAGCCAGGTGTGTACTCGGTCCGATCATCAAGATGTACTCTCAAACCGGTCTTTTCCAGGGTCTCTTTCAGGCCTTTAGCCGCAGGCCAGACTGTTTCCTTCCAGTTACCTATCGAAATTGGAATGATTATCACCTGAATAGGTGCCACTTGAGGCGGGAAAATTAGTCCAGAATCATCGCCATGAGACATGACCAGGGCGCCTATCAATCTGGTAGAAACTCCCCAGGAAGTCTGCCAGACGTACTGAAGTTTTTGGTTACGGTCCTCAAACTTAATGTCAAACACCCGGGCAAAATGCTGCCCCAAATTATGGGATGTTCCCATCTGCAGGGCTTTACCGTCAGACATCAGAGCTTCTATGGCGTAAGTGGCCAAAGCTCCAGCAAATTTTTCACGGTCAGTTTTACGTCCATGTACAACTGGAATGGCCAGCTCGGTCTCCACAAATTCCCGGTACATTTGGAGAATACGCAGAGTCTCTTCCTGCGCTTCTTCAAAGGTTTCGTGAGCCGTATGCCCTTCCTGCCAGAGAAATTCTGTAGTTCGAAGAAAAGGCCGGGTCACCTTTTCCCAGCGGACCACATTGGCCCACTGATTAATCAGGACTGGCAGGTCTCGCCAGGACTGAATCCATTTTGAATACATAAAACCGATGATGGCCTCAGAAGTGGGCCTGACCGCCAGCCTTTCTTCCAGCTCATCATTCCCACCATGGGTTACCCAGGCCACCTCAGGGGCAAAACCCTTTAAGTGTTCCATTTCTTTTCGCAGAAAACTCTCCGGAATGAAAACCGGAAAATAGGCATTGACATGGCCAGTAGCCTTAATCCGGCGGTCCAGCAACTTCTGGATGTTTTCCCAGATGGCATAACCGTAGGGTCTGATGACCATCATTCCCTTCATCGGAGCGTAGTCAGCCAGCTCCGCCCGGCGAATCAGGTCAACATACCAGCGAGAAAAATCTTCGCTTTTCGGAGTAATTTGGGTAACAAACCTTTCTTCGCTCACCTCGAAAAGACCTCCAGCACTTTGGCTAATTCTATCCAGCCCTGATTTTTTTGTCAAGGAAGGGTGAAGTGAGCTCCAGCCAGAAATTGAGGGGTGAGGCAAAAATAACCCTTTTTTTCATCCTCAGAGATGATTGCCAGTCCTAAATTAGAGGATAAACTTAAGTTGCAAGTTTTTTAAGGAAAAGGAAACGGAAACTATGAAGAATGAGACCAGGGCTAAAAAAGCAAACCACTATCATAAAGGTCTGGAGTCATCCAGTAAAACAATCCAGGAATTCAACCTGTCTCTGCCGATGACCGTCTCGGGCCTTGATTCCTCAGGAAAGGAATTTAAGGAAAGTTCGGTGCTTGCAACCATCAGCAGTGAACGGGCTACGTTCCCGCTGAAAACTGATGTAGAAAGGCATTCATCCCTAAAGCTGGTTATTCCCCTACCACCCCGGCTGGCTGACGGACAGCCTCTATCCCTGGTTCTGAAAGGTAAAGTCAGGGCCATCAAAGCTGCATTCGAAAAAGAGGCCAAGATAGTAGAATTGGACCTGGACTCCAGGTATTTTATCGGAACTGAGGAAACTTGAAGATGGCCAATCCCCCCGGTGAGAAAAATAACCTTTGCGGCTCGTCTTGTATAATAAAAGTGAATAAAATTATCTGGAGGTTAAAAAGGGGTGAGAATCGGAGATTAAAAATCACCCTCAGTTCCATCCTGTTGAGTGATTGTCAATTAGCTTAGAGTAATTAATACTTGAAAGGCAATGAAGCCTGAAGTTTATAAAAATAATAAAACCTCCATCCAAGGCGTAACCGGAGAACGGAAGGGGGAGCGTCTTTTAGACCTCTCCCTTCCGGCTTTGGTCAGTGGAGAAAGCGCCTCTCGAAAGAAATTTAGAGAAGCAACAGAAATTATTTCTATAAGTGCCGAAAAAGCCCTTTTCCGGCTAAAAACTCCAGTCCAGATCGGAACCAGCTTGAGACTGAGTCTTAAAGTCCCAGCCACCACCTTCTTACTTCATCCGCTCCAGATAGAATTATCGGGCCAGGTCAGTCGAATTGAAAGCAATGGTCAGAAAAATTGCCTTCAGCTTATAACACTGGAGCTTGACAAAAAATTTCAGATCAATCCGCTTGTCTCCTCTACCGGCAACTGAACTGACATCATCGTCCTTTTGAAAACCACTTTAATTTATTTGTCCCGCCCCAATTACCAAATCGGTGAATAATTTACTTGACACCTAATTCTGGTTGTAATATTAATCAATAATAATGAAAAATTTTTGGCAAGGGGTAAAAGGGTATGCCCAAAAAAAAGGCCTTCAAGACTGAAACCAAAAAACCCGCACCTGCACTGGAAAAAGTTAGTCTTCTCATCTTCTGTCCTTCTGATCTTCTTCTAACTGGAATACTTAAAGCCCTGGAAGCTGACCGGGGGCTTGACATTCTGACCATAGAAAAAGGAACTATTGAAAGCTTTATGGAAGCCATCAAGCAACTCAAGCCCCAGGTTATTCTTTTTGCCCACTTAGAACCGCTGCCACACTTAAAAGAAATCTGTAAGGCAATAAAAGAGCTAATAAAACCCCAGATTAAAACCCAACTGCTGCTCCTTGGAAACATTCCTTCCCATGAAGAAATAATCAACCTGATTAACGCTGGGGCCAGAGGTTATTTTGACCTTAATGACCCGGCCGGTCAGCTGACTGAAGCCATAAGAGTGGTAAACCGGGGTGAAATCTGGCTGCCGAGGGATAAGATGTCATCTATCATGGACCGGATAATCTCAGTGGTTGGGCGTGACATGAAAGAAAAAACCCTGGATCAGCTCACTCCAACTGAATTTCAGGTTTTACGGCTGATTGGTCAGGGAAAGAGCAACGAAGAGATTGCTAAGATCCTGTTTATCAGCAAGAACACCGTCCGCTCTCATATCAAAAGTATCTACTCCAAACTTGACACCCACAGCCGGCTGCAGCTGGCCCTCTATGCAATCAATTCAGCATTATTTTAAGGAAGAGGGGTAATATGGTTGCCAGTAAAAAAACCAAAAAGGTTACGGCAAGAGGAAAAAAGAAATTAAAGGCAGTTCCGGTTCCAGTCAATCGTCGCCGGGAATGGAGGTTTGAACTTCCACTGCCGGCCGAAATAGAAGGTCAGATGCCTCAGGGTCAGCAGTTTCGGGAAAAAACAGTTCTGGAAAACATCTCATCGACCGGTGCTTACTTTACTCTTGACTCTAACCTGGTGGTCGGCTCCAAGGTTAACCTATCCATAGAGCTGCCACCCCAGCTAACTGAGGGTAAGAAAATCAAGCTCTGTCTTGATGGTGTGACCGTCAGGCTGGAGAAAAAAGGTGAAAAGAGCCGCAAAAAAGGGGTAGCAGTCCGGTTTAAGAAAGATTTCCGTTTTCAGGTCGAAGAGTGACCCTGGCTTTCGGGTAATAAATGCTGATAGTGGCCCTCACCGGTGGTATTGCCACCGGAAAATCCGTAGTCTCCACAATTCTCAGTCAAAAAGGTTGTTATGTTCAAAACGCCGACCAGGTTGCCCACCAGTTACTTGAACCCGGCAGCGAAATCTTTGAGGAATTGGTGAATCATTTTGGACCGGTCATTCTTAACGAAACAGGCAAAGTTAACCGCCGAAATCTGGCAGAAATAATATTTAAAAATCCAGAAGAAAGAGCTTACCTCAATCGGCTTATCCATCCCCTGGTGCTGGAAAAAATTAAAAGGACCATTAAAGAGCTAGAGAAAGAGGGAAACTATGAGATTTACATCACAGAAGCGGCCCTGGTCATAGAAGCTGGTTATTACCAATTCTACGACCGGATTATTCTGACCTACTGCTCAACTGAGATTCAGATTCAAAGATTAGCTTTCCGGGATAATCTCAGCCGGGAGCAGGCTTTAGAAAGAATCCTGGCTCAACTACCAGACAGCGAAAAAATCCCGTACGCCCACTACCTGATTGATACCTCAGGTTCTCTGAGTGAGACCATCGAACAGACCGAAAAAGTTTTCCTTAATCTTTATCAGGATGCCTGGCTAAAAAAATCGGGCCGCCTGTAAAAAACTTGAGAATGCACCCTCTCCTTTGAGATTTGAAGGTAACTCTCAGACCGGAGATTTACTTAAACTCAGAGACGGGAAATTAAAGGTCCCAGACTTAATTCCAGAATAACTTTTTTCAATTTTTCTATTCGATCGATTGCTGCTTCAACTGTTTTTTGAAATCCTGACCTGGTCGGAATTTAACCCTTTTTCCGCCAGAAATTGGAATCTGACGATTCCTTCTAATGTCGCGCCCAAAACCGGATTTTTTTGGCATAACTTTAAAACTACCAAACCCTCTGATTTCAACTTTCTCTCCAGCCAGGAGAGCTTTCTTTATGTTTTCCAGGATGATTTCAACGGTCAGCATGGCTTTAGCTCGGCTAAAATTAGCTTTGCGCTCCAGGATGATAGCCAGGTCGTTCTTAATCATCAGCAGTCTCCTTAAGGACAAGTACTTGGAAATTAATAGTCTAAAATTAGTTTAATAAAATGAAAATGTCAAGCCAGGTAATTTAGTTTGTAAAAATTTATGAATTGACTTAAATGGATAGTGTTTCTATAATTAAGTTGCTGTGAGAAGAACTCCTGTTTTATTTCTATCAGTTCTTATTCTGTTTGCCCTTCTGGTATCTTCAGGTGCTTCTCAGCCGAAAGTCCTGACTGTCACCATCAATGCCCCCATCCATCCAGTTACTGCTGAAATAATTCTAAATGCTTTAGAAAAAGCCAGAATAGAACAGGCCAGCCTGCTGGTCATTAAACTAAACACTCCCGGCGGCCTTGATTCCTCCATGCGGGAAATTATAGAAGGAATAGTTAACTCCCCAGTTCCGGTGGTCGCTTACGTCAGTCCATACGGAGCCAGAGCAGCTTCGGCCGGCTTCTTTATTTCAGTTGCCTGCGATGTCTTTGCCATGGCCCCCGGAACCAGCACCGGCGCCGCTCATCCGGTCAGTGTGGCCATAAGCGGTCAGAGCCAGCCTGACAAGATCATGGAAGAAAAAGTAACCCATGATGCGGCCGCTTACATCAGGACCCTGGCCGAAAAAAGAAGTCGAAATGTCCAGATGGCAGAAGACGCCGTCAGAAAAAGCTTAAGTTACACCGAGCAGGAAGCTCTTAAAGGCAAAGTTATAGACCTGGTGGCTAATTCCGAAACCGAACTGCTTGAGGCTCTGGATGGACGCCGGATTAAGAGGTTTGATGGCCGGGTAGAAGAATTAAAATTGAAAGAGGCTCAGGTTCATGAACTCGAGCTAACTTTCAGACAGAAACTGCTGATGGCCATTGCCAACCCCAACCTGGCTTACATTCTGCTGATGATAGGCCTGCTGGGAATTTATTTTGAGTTTGCCAATCCGGGAGCCATTCTCCCAGGAGTGCTCGGTGGTATCAGCCTGCTGCTGGCCTTTTTCTCTTTTCAAATACTTCCAATCAATTATGTTGGTTTGCTGTTAATCATCCTGGGAACTGTTCTTTTCATCCTGGAAGTTAAAGTTCAGAGTTATGGAGCATTAACCATGGGTGGACTGGTCTCTGTGGTTCTGGGATCAATTATGTTGATCAAGTCCCCTGTTCCTGAGCTCAGGCCCAGCTTGAAATTTATCATACCTGTAGCTCTGGGAATTTCCCTGGTTTTTATCTTCCTGGTTTATCTGGTGGTAAAAGTCCACACCAGAAGGACCATAACCGGCAAGGAAGGGATGGTAGGCGAAATTGGCAAAGCTTTAACCGATATCAACGGTGAGGGCAAAGTTTTCGTCCATGGCGAAATCTGGCGGGCCGTAGCCGAGGAGCCAATTAAAAAGGGAGAACGCATAGAGGTGGTCGAGGTTAAGAACAACCTGACCATTAAAGTTAAAAAGATTTAAGAGGACAGGACATCCTGCCCAAAAAGGAGGTTTGAAATGATTACTTTCCCGACAATCGTGATAGCCATAGTAATTTTATATCTTCTTAACTGTATTAAAATCTTGAGGGAGTATGAACGCGGAGTAATATTCCGTCTGGGTCGGGTTCTACCTAAACCCAAAGGACCTGGCTTGATTTTTGTCTTTGCTCCAATTGACCGCATGGTCAGAATCAGCCTCAGGCTAATAGTCATGGATATCCCTCCCCAGGATGTAATTACCAAAGATAACGTCTCGGTCAAGGTCAATGCTGTTCTCTACTTCAGGGTGATGGACCCTCTTAAAGTAGTCCTGGAAGTTCAGGATTATCTCTATGCTACTTCTCAGCTTTCCCAGACCACTCTGAGAAGCGTTCTGGGCCAGGTAGAACTGGATGAGCTTCTATCTGAACGGGAGAAATTAAACACCCAGCTCCAGGAGATAATAGACCAACATACTGACCCCTGGGGAGTGAAGGTTCAGCTGGTGGAAATTAAGCACATTGACCTGCCCGAAACCATGGTCAGAGCCATCGCCCGTCAGGCTGAAGCTGAAAGAGAAAGACGGGCTAAAATTATCCATGCTGATGGTGAATTCCAGTCAGCCACCAAGCTGGCTCAGGCCGCAGATATCATTTCTCAAAATCCGCAGACCATTATGCTGCGTTTCCTGGGTACTCTGACCGAAATTGCTTCTGAGAAAAACTCAACCATAATCTTCCCGCTGCCCCTGGAAATTCTGAGAGCTTTTTCTCAAGACAAGACCAAAGACAAGTGAGAATTCCATGCCCAAAGACTACAGAGAAATTCAGGTCTCTTCCACAGCCCTGGTGCTCATCATTCTCTGTATAATTGTCCTGGGTGCAGTCATCTTCTTCCTGGGGGTTCAGGTCGGGAAAAAACAGGCTGACCTTTTAATGAAAACAATGATGGCCCAGAAAAGTGAAGAGACGGTTAAGGCCACGCCCCCACTTCTTCCGACCGAAGAAGTAACAGAAAATGTCACCTCTCAAAAGGAACCCGAAAAATCACTCACCACTGCGGACTCCTCCGCCAAAACTCCGACCAGCCAGCCTGAGACCAAACCAGCTGTTTCCGGCGCTTCACCTAAAACAACCGTTCCCCGCACCGATACTTCTTCCCAGCCCCCTACCCGAACCACCACTCCAGCTAAGGTCTCAGTTTCAGCCGCTGGCTCAGGAAGCTATTTCATCCAGATTGGTGCTTTCAACGACCGAGCAACCGCCCGTCTTGAAGCCGAAAAATTCAAAAAACAGGGGTACAACGCGGTAGTCAAGGAACCCTTTCCCAGAGACCGCAAGCCGCTATATCGGGTGTGGTTAGGTGGTTATAAAACCAGAGATGAAGCCCAGAAAGCTTTAAATGAGCTGGTCAGCCATAGCGTAAGAAACCCGGGCTATTTTATCGTCCAGCAGTAAGCCCGCAGGATGAAAACTTAAGCAAAAACACCAGGGGGTGAGCTTGACAATTGCAGTTATCTCCTCTATTTTGGCTTAGTGAAGGAGAAATGGCAGTGAAAGAAGCTGGATGGTTAGAACAGTTGACTGAAAGCCGGGAAAAAGCTAGCCGTCTTTTCCGGCAATTAGAAGAAGTCAGAGGTTTTCTTTGACCTGGAATTCAAGAGTCAGGAATTAGAGCGAATCAATTCTCTCTTAGCCAGTCCCGAAACCTGGAACGACCAGAAAAGATTCCAGAGCCTTCAACAAAAAAAGAAACAGTTAGAAAAAGACCTGCAATTTTACCAATCACTGGCTGATAAGAAAGAAGAAATAGAAGTCCTGCTGGAGCTGGCTGAGGAAGGAGAAAAAGTCCTGGATGACCTGAATCGGGCAATTAGGAATTTTGAACAGGAACTTCAGGCGGCTGAGCTGAGGACTCTCTTTTTCGACCCGGACGATGCCCGCAATGCCATTCTGACCATTCACCCGGGAGCCGGCGGCACTGAATCCCAGGATTGGGCCCAGATGCTTTTTCGGATGTACCTTCGCTTTGCTGAAAGAAGGGGCTTCAAAACCGAAGTTATCGACTTCCAGCCAGGAGAAGAAGCCGGCCTAAAAAGTGCTACAATGAGAGTTGAGGGTGATTACGCCTTTGGCCTCCTCAGCCAGGAGTCGGGAGTGCACCGACTGGTCCGGATTTCTCCCTTTGACGCCAACAAGCGCCGCCACACTTCTTTTGCTGCGGTTTTTGTCTATCCAGAAATTGATGAAGAGATCGAAGTGGAAATCAATCCCGATGACCTGAAAATCGATACCTACCGGGCTTCAGGTAAGGGTGGTCAGCATGTCAATCGGACCGATTCAGCTGTCAGAATTACCCATATTCCGACAGGAATAGTTGTTCAATGTCAAAACGAACGTTCTCAGCATCAAAACAAAGCCAGGGCTCTGAAGCTGCTCAAAGCCCGACTCTACGAGATAGAGAAAAAAAAGAAACTGGAAAAGATTGACAAACTGGAAGATATGAAATCAGACATTGCCTGGGGCAATCAGATTCGGTCCTATGTTCTTCACCCCTACAAGATGATTAAGGACCTGAGAACTAAGGTGGAAACCGGAGACGTGGACCGGGTGCTGGACGGGGACCTGGATGAATTCATCAAAGCCAGCCTGATGCTCAGAAAAAAAGAAGCTATGGAAAACGAGAATAAGAATCAGCCCTGAGCAGTCTAAAAACCAGACCCCTGGTTGCCTCTTGCTTATCCAGCCTCAGTTTATGGAAAAACTCATCCTGAAACTTATAGAATTATTTTGACTTCACCCTGCCCGAATTCAATTTTTTAAGACGGCCACCTTTCCCCTTTTGTGGCTTTTTCCTTTTAACCTCATCCCAGACTTCGTCCAGCTGGGCAGGTGAACATTCCCCGACTTTTCGGCCCTTTTTTTTCAATCTTTTTTCTAATTCCCTGAAGCGACTTTCAAACTTCCGGTTAGCCTGAGCCAAGACTATTTCCGGGTTCAGTCCGAGCAACCGGCTGACGTTTACCAGGGAGAAAAGCAAGTCTCCCAGTTCTTCGGCCACTTCTCTTTTATCATTTCTTTTCAAGGATTTTTCCAGCTCCTTCAGTTCTTCTTTTACTTTTCCCAGAGCCTGAGCAGGACCAGACCAGTCAAAGCCGTGGGCGGAAACTCTCTGTCCAAGCAAAAAAGCGTAAACCAGAGCCGGAGCTGAAGCTGGCAGGCCATCAAGGATGGACTCTCTTTTCTTTTCCACCAGTTTGTTGTTTTGCCAGACCTCAAGAACCTCTTGAGCCGTTTTCAGCTTTTTCCGGCCAAAAACATGAGGATGGCGCTCGACCATCTTGCGGTTAATAGCCTCAAGAGCCTCGGCCACAGTAAACTTCCCCTCTTCTTCGTAAAACCTGGCCAGGAAAACCACTTCCATCAAAACATCTCCGAGCTCTTCCCTGGCTGCTTCAGCCGATCCGGATTTAACCGCTTCTACGGCCTCATAAACTTCTTCCAGAAAATAATTCAAAATCTCTTCCCTGGTCCTGGCCCGGTCCCAGGGGCAACCATCAGGTGACCTTAACCGGGCTATGATTTCCACCAGTTTCTGAAACCGGGAACCGGCCTCTGGCTTTCTTTTATTCAAGATAGCCTCCTCTTGAATTTTCTCGGCATTGTGGATATGATTTAAGTCCGTAAATTACCCGAAAAGTCTGACTTTTGCAACTTCAAGAAACAAATCAGCCTGGAGCCAGATAGATTAAAATGGATGAAAAAAGGAAGAATCAGCCCGAATCGGAAAATTCCGGGGAATTTATGCCCCCGCTGGAATTCAGTTCGATAATTTTCCCCCTTTACACTCAGGCTCTTATCAAACTGGGACTGCTGGAAGACCCCAAAACCAACCAGCTGGAAACCAACCTGCAATATGCTAAAAGACTTATTGACCTTCTGGACCTGCTGAGAGACAGAACCAAAGGTAACCTGGAACCAGATGAAGAAAATTTGCTTGAAGCCATACTTTCCCAGCTAAAGCTCAACTATCTAAAAAAGATTGAGGCTATCAAGCTCTGATTTAAATGAAGATTTTTCGCCACCTCTCCCCGCGGCTAAAGAATATCACCAGGGATTCTATTCTGGCCATCGGGATGTTCGACGGCCTTCACCTGGGTCATCAACGAATTCTCAAAACCGTCTTGAGACAAGCTCGACAACAAGGCTGTCGGTCGGGAGTTCTAACCTTCTTTCCCCACCCCGATAGAGTGCTCAACCACCAGCCAGTTTTGTTGATCCAAACCACCGAGCAAAAACTTGAATACTTCCGCCAGCTGGGTCTGGATTATTGCCTGCTGCTATCGCTTGATCGGAAGCTTGCCGGTATGAGCGGCCGGGAATTCGTTGAGCGAGTGCTAAAAAAGACTCTTCAGGTCCGGGAAGTGGTAGTTGGACGTAACTTCCGTTTCGGCCGCCACCGGCTCTGCGGAGTAAGAGAGTTGAAGAATTTCGGCAGTAAGCTGGGGATTAAAATTCTTGACCTCAATCCGGTCCGGAAATCAGGTCAGAAAATAAGTTCCAGCCTCATCCGCCGTTATCTTGAAAAGGGGGAAGTGGAGAAAGCCTGGAAGCTACTGGGAAAGCCCTATGAAATAACAGGATTAGTGGTTAAAGGTCGGGGCCTGGGCCGGAAGCTTGGCTTCCCCACCATAAATTTGAAAACCAAAAACGAAATCCTGCCAGCTGGCGTCTTCCTGAGCCTGGTTAAAACTGGAAAGAGGATTCTGCCTGCTGTGAGCAATATTGGCTTCCGACCAACCTTCGGCTCAAAGAAACCTTCAGTTGAAGCTCACCTGCTTGATTTTTCAGGCCGGCTTTATAACCGCAGTGTTTCTCTGTATCTTTTAAAAAAGCTCCGGGATGAAAAAAGATTTCCGGACCATCAGGCCCTGCGCAGGCAGATTGAAAAAGATGTCTCCTGGGCTCGTCGCCTTTTCAGCTCAGCCAGAATCCTGAGCCAGCTAAATCTTGACTTTTGAGCCCTTTTAGTTGAATATATTTTTTTCAAAAGGAAGAGAGGTAGAGCCTATGGACAACAAAATTAAAGCCCGAGTCCTGGACAACGGAAAAATCCGGAGGACTCTGGTCAGAATGGCCACTGAAATTGCCGAACGAAACCGTGATCTCCGCAACATCATCATTGTGGGTATAAAAACCAGGGGTCTCCATCTGGGCAAAAGAATAGCTGAAATCCTGAAGCAGAACGAAGGCATAGAGATACCTGTGGAAACACTGGACATCACCCCATACCGGGATGACCTTAAGCCAGCAGAAAAGAAAAAAATTAACAGGAAAGAAGAGAAAAAGCTTAAGGTGGATGGTCGAGATATTATTCTCATTGATGATGTTCTGTTCACCGGTAGAACCATCAGGGCGGCCATGGAAGCCATCTTTGACCTGGGTCGGCCAGCCACCATTCAACTGGCTGTGTTAATTGACCGTGGCCATCGGGAACTGCCAATCAGACCCGATTTTGTCGGTCGTCTTCTTCCGACTTCCAGAAGAGAAAGGGTGGAAGTTCGCCTTAAGGAAATTGACGGACAGGATGAAGTGCTGATTACTGAACCAAAAGTAAAACTTACCGCCAGATAGCTTAAGGAGCAGGAGAAATAATTTGAAACTGCTTCTGAAAAAAGGGCGGGTTTTAGACCCGGCTCAAAAGCTGGACAGCGTACTGGATGTTCTTCTGGTCAGTGGAAAAATCGCTGAGATAAAGTCAGACCTGCAAACCACAGCCGACAAGATTATTGAAGCCAAAGGATTGATTATAGTCCCTGGCTTCATAGACCTTCACGTTCATCTCAGAGAGCCGGGTTTTGAGCACAAAGAAACCATCAGGAGTGGAGGTAGGGCGGCCGCCCGGGGTGGCTTCACCACTATTTGCTGTATGCCTAACACTAAACCAGTAGCTGACTCTGTGGAAATTATTAATTACATCAAAGAAAAAGCCCGGTCCGAATCTCTGGTTCACGTTCTGCCGGTGGCCGCTCTGACCAAAGGCCAGAAAGGTCTGGAGCTGGCAAACCTGGAAGAACTGGCAGCCGCAGGGGCAGTAGCTTTTTCCGATGACGGCCAGCCGGTCTGGAACAGCGCTCTGATGAGGCAGGCAATGGAAAAAGCTGCCGTCTTGGGTCTTCTGGTCATCGACCATTGTGAGGAAAAAACCTTAGCTGCGGACGGAGTCATCAATGAAGGTCAGGTCTCCAGAAAGCTGAAGGTTAAGGGTATCCCGGCTTCCTCTGAAGAAATAATGGTAGCCCGGGATATAATCCTGGCTCGGGAAACCGGATTCCCAGTTCACCTGGCCCATCTCAGCACTGCCGTTTCGGTGGAGCTTTTAGCCTGGGCGAAAGCCAGCGGTCTCCCTGTAACCGCCGAAGTTACTCCCCATCACCTGCTGCTCACCGAAGACCAGGTTCTGGAATCTGGAGCCCTGGGCAAAGTAAATCCCCCGCTGAGAACCGAAGCCGACCTCAAGGCTTTAAGAAAAGCCTTAAAAGAAGGGCTCATTGACCTCATTGCCACCGACCACGCCCCTCACACTGAAGAAGAAAAAAATCAGGGACTGGAAAAAGCTCCCTTCGGAATTAACGGCCTGGAAACCGCTGTCCCTGCTCTTATAGACCGACTGGTAAAAAATGGCGACCTGCCGCTTGAAAGGCTGATTGAAGCCTTGACCCTGGCTCCAGCCAGGTTGCTCAAGCTCGAAGACAGAGGCCGGATAAAACCAGGAGCTGAGGCTGACCTAACTTTGCTAAACCTCGAGGGAGAAACAGTCGTCAGCCGGGAAGAATTTCAATCTTTGAGCCACAATACCCCTTTTATCGGCTCCAGATTTCAGGGAAAGGTGGTAATGACCATTGTTGGCGGGCGGGTGGTCTATCCTTTTTCCTGAAAATTAAACGATTGTTTTAAAGAAGATGGTTGAAAAGCTGAAGGCTGTAGAAAAAAAGCTGGGCTATGAATTTAAGAGTTCAGAGCTCCTACGCCAGGCTCTCACCCACAGCTCTTACGCTCATGAACACCCCGGCGAGAACCTCCAAGACAATGAAATTCTGGAATTTCTGGGGGATTCAGTGGTCGGACTGATCATAGCCGACTATTTAAGGCAATCCTATCCCAACCTCGGCGAAGGACAACTGTCCAAGCTTAAAGCCGCCCTAGTCTCCACCAGTTCCCTCTCGGTGCTGGCCAGAAAATTAACCCTGGATAAGGCCATTCTGCTGGGCAAGGGGGAAGAAAAAAACGAAGGCCGTAAAAAAAAGAGCATCCTGGCCGGCACTTTTGAAGCTCTGATGGGAGCAGTTTATCTGGACAGCGATTTTGAAACCAGCCGCTGGGTGCTCCAGACTCTTATTCACAAACACTTCAAGAAACTTCCCAGAAATAACTTTCTGATTAATAATTTTAAATCAGCGCTGCAAGAGTTTTTTAACCAGAGAAAACTGCCCTCTCCTGTCTACCGAACAGTAACCGAAACCGGGCCGGCTCACGAGAAAATCTTTATGGTGGAAGTTTGCTCTGAAAAGCTGGTTCTGGCCAGAGCCCGGGGCCATTCCAAAAAAAGTGCCGAGCAGAAAGCAGCTCAAAAGGCTCTGAAGAAACTTTTGAAAGAAAAACTGAAAGTCTTCAGCGAAGAAGCCTTTATCGTCAACCCGAAAGAAAACAATGACGATTAAACCCCGGCCGGAGCCCAAACCTGCCGGCTATAATTCTTTGTGAGAGAGGTTAAAAAAACAAACTTTTACCCCTCGCTTATTTACTCATCAGAACAGCCAGGAACTTAAGTGAAGGGACATTCTCAAAAATAATTTTAGCCACTGCCAGCAGTGGAACGGCCAGGACCATACCGGCTATTCCCCACAACCAGCCCCAAAAAATCAGGACGAAGATAACCAGCAGGGGGCTGAGGTCCAGACCCCGACCCATCATCTTTGGATCCAGGTAGTTGCCAATTATGGTCTGGATAAGACCGAGCAACAGAAGAATCCAGATCGGGATGAGAGAGTTTCCGAACTGAAAAAAAGCCACAGCTACCGCCAGCACCGTGGCAATGATGGAGCCCAGGGAAGGAATATAATTCAGAATAAAGGTAAGCAAACCCAGCAGCAGGGCAAAATCAACGTCAAAAATTACAAGCACTAAAGTGGCCAATGCTCCGGTCAGCAAGCTGACTACTGTCTTGACTGCAATGTATTTCTGGATCTGACGGTTAATGCTGGCTATGATACGGTTAAGGTAAATTGCCCGGTCCTCAGCCAGGGCCAGAGCCAGTTTGGTAGAGAATTTTTCTCGACCAGCGAGAATGAACAGCATAAAAACAAAAACTACCAGCAGGTTGGTTAAAAAAGAAAGAAAAGAACCGAGCGTTCCCAGCAGAAAATTAGCCACTTTATCCAGGTTTATCTGGGACATAATAGAAGTAACATCGACCTTGAAGGGCAAACGTTCGAGTCCATAGGTAACATCAACCAGCAGATAATTAATTTTCTGGATGTATTTAGGAAATTCTGCGGCAAAAGACTTACCACTGGAATAAAGAAGCAACCCTAGCAGGTAGAGAAAGACAAAAGTCAGGATCATAATAAAGCTGATGGCCAGAGGTTTGGGGATCTTATGTTTGAGCAGCCAGTCCAGCATTGGAGAAATGGCATAGGACAGAAAAAGAGCCAGAAAAAAAGGGAAAAAAACCGGTTTAGCAATTTTCAGGATTATTCCAGTGATGAAAAGAACAATTATAATCAAAGATACTCGGGTCAAGCGGGATTCGGACATATATGCTGGCTCCGCTTTTAGTTTTTCGATTCCAGAGCTTTTTTCAATTTTTCAAAATACCCCAGAGCTAAAGGAACCAGGTCTTCTGGCACCCGGCTAAAACCGAAAAGATAGGACTTAGCCTGCCCCAGAAAGACATTCTGACCGTAGGCGTTCCTTTGGTGATATCTGTTGCCTTCTTTCCGGAAAGGATACTTTTCAGCTGAGTAGAAATCCACAATTTTCTGTAACCGCTTTTGAGCTTCAGCTGGGGATCCGCAATCAATCACCAGTCCATCAAACTCAGCCCGATTATGCCTGTAGATCACCGCATATCCGTTCTGGAGAAAATCAAAGCCCATAAAATTTCTCTTTATGTATTTTTCTGAGTTCCGAACCCGGCCCTCAGCCGGAAAATACCGGAAAACCTCTGGTAAAGCAGCTTTATCTTTGATTCTGGCTTCAACCTGAGCGGCAAACTGCTTCAGATAATCGGCGGTCTGGTCATTTCCGTTGTAGCAAATCAACTTAATATAAAAGCGGCCCGAAATGAAATTCAGCACTTCTTCTTCCAGATAGCCAGCGTTGCCTATGGCCACTTCCGGGTTTTCTGGATATCGCTCAGAACTAAAAATTCCAAAGGCGTTGAGTGGGGTTCCCATATCATAGATTTCGAGAATGAGAGAGGTTTCAGTGCCGCTTTTCTGGTAATTGGCAACTATTAACTCCTTAAAATCATAGCCGATATAAGCTTCAGCTGCGCCATCTATGTACTCAAAAAGGGAGCCCGGTAAGTAAGTCTGAGGTTTTTCCGACAGCTTCCACCCAGAAATTTCCGGAAGAAGAGTCTGGAGTTCCGGGTTCGGCCTGGCTTCCTGGGACAAGAGAATCATCCCATCGAAGAGTGAAAAAAGAAAAAAACCCAAAAATAAGAACAATCTAAAAGTTTTATTTCTCTGACCTTTCATCATGTCCTCCGTTTGAAAACAATATATCCTGTTTAGAAATTAATTGCAATAAACCGAACCCAGTCTCTATTGACAATCTCAAGACTTAAGCCCATCATTAATTTGATTGATCATGAAAAAGGCCAGAGTAGTAATCGTTACGGCTGCTCAGCCTATTCCGGATATTACCCGCCCTGAACCACGACTTATTCTGGCCATGTTGAAAAAAGGGCTGGAACTCCTAATCGACAACCTTAAGGCTGAGGAAGTTTTGCGAAGTCTATTCAGACCCGGAGAAAAAATTGGCCTCAAGATTAACACCATCGGCCGCCGGGCCCTCAGCACCAGGCCGGAAACCGCTGTTACTCTGGGACTTTGGCTGGCTCAGACCGTCAGTCGTGAGGAAAACATCATCATCTGGGACCGGACCGAGGAAGAGCTAAAAGAGGCCGGCTATAAGCTTTCAACTTCAAGCAGTTCTTTAAGAATAATGGCCACTGACACCAGAACTATCGGTTACCGAAGAGACCCGACAGTTAACCGAAATATCGGCAGCCTTTTCTCGCGAATTCAGTCGGAGCTGGTTGAAGCCAGTATCAGCCTGGCTATTCTCAAGGACCACGGTCTGGCCGGAGTGACGGCCGGGATGAAAAACTATTTTGGAGCCATCCACAACCCCAATAAATACCACGACTCTAACTGTGACCCTTATGTGGCTGAGCTTTTTGAAACCGATTACATCAGGAAAAAACACCGGCTGACCATCCTGGATGCTCTGGTAGTACAGTACCACCGCGGGCCATCTTTCCATCCACGCTGGGCAGAAAACTATCAGAAATTAGTCTTCAGCCTGGACCCGGTGGCTGCCGACACCGTAGGCTGGAAAATAATCGAGGAGCTCAGAGCCAGAAAAGGCCTGCCCCCTCTCCAGGAAGAAAAGAGAGAACCCCGCTACCTGTTAACTGCCGAGCGTTTGGGGCTTGGTCAGGCCCGCCTCGAGAATATCGAGATAATCGAAACTGAGGTATAATATTTCCGGATTAATTATGGACCGGCGAGAATTCTTAAAAATTTCAATGGCCGGAAGCGGACTGTTTTTCTGTCCTGTTATGTCCGGGTTACAGGATGGGCTTTTTTCGGCAACTCCGGTCTATTCATCCACTATGTCAAAAGTGGAGGCCAGGTATTATGTTAAACTGCCCGACCGGGAAATTAGATGTGACCTCTGTCCTCGTTACTGTCAGCTCGGGGACAAAGAGCGGGGCTTCTGTGGAGTCCGGGAAAACCAGGGTGGCCGCTACTACACTCTGGTTTATGGTAAGGTAGCCAGTCTGAACGTCGACCCCATCGAGAAAAAGCCTTTCTTTCACTTTCTGCCCGGCTCGGAGACTTTTTCTATAGCTACTGCTGGTTGCAATTTTAGCTGCAAATTCTGCCAGAACTGGGAAATATCCCAGATGCGTCCTGAACAGGTCAGAAACATTAACCTGCCACCGCAAGCGGTGGTGGCTACTGCTATCGACTACCGCTGTCCAGTCGTGGCCTATACTTACACCGAACCGGTGGTCTTTTTTGAATTCATGTATGACACGTGCGTTTTAGCCCGAAGAAATGGACTTAAGAACGTAGTGGTTACTGCCGGTTTCATCAATCCCGAGCCTCTTGAGGATCTGCTTAAAGTGGTTGAAGCTATCAAAGTTGATCTTAAAGCATTTAACCAGAAATTTTACACTAACTACGTTAAAGGCGAGCTTAAACCAGTGCTGGAAACCATTAGGAGAATCGTCCGGGCTGGAGCCTGGCTGGAAATTGTTTATCTGGTTATACCCAGCCTGAACGACGATCCTAATGAAATTAAACAGATGAGTCGCTGGCTAAAACAGGAAATTGGGCCCGATTATCCGATTCACTTCTCCCGCTTTCACCCTATGTATTTGATAAAAAATCTTCCCCCAACTCCTGTATCCACTCTGGAAAGATTGAGAGAAATAGCCCTGGCCGAAGGTCTGCATTATGTTTATGTAGGTAATGTCCCAGGACATCCCGGAGAAAATACCTACTGTCCGAAATGTGGTAAATTAGTAATCGAAAGATACGGATACACGATTAAAAAGAAAGAGCTCAGTAAAGGCCAATGTCGGCATTGCGGTCAGACCATAGCCGGAGTCTGGAGCTGAGAAAAAACCTTTCTCCATTCCTCCTGGGTTTCTTAGCCACTTCCTTTCAAATTTTAATTCTTAGAGAATTTGAAGTCCGCCATCACAGTAATGAACTGGTCTACGGCCTGGTGCTGGCTTTCTGGCTGCTGGGAGGAGGACTGGGCAGCCTGCTGGCTGAAAAACAACCTTTACAGAAAATCAAACCCGTCTGGTTTTTCTCAGGCTCATTACTCCTATCGAGTCTGATTATGGTCTTTCTGCGCTTTTCCCGCTTCTTCTATGGCGTTCTCCCGGCCGAATCAATCAACCCGGGAGCTATCTTTATAAGTTCTTTTCTTATCTCCCTCCTGGCCAGCCTGCCTCTCGGAGCCCTGTTTGTGGCCAATGTCCTCTGGCTGGAAGGACGATTGGGGCTGGTCTACCAGTTAGAATCGCTTGGCGCTGCAGCTGGCGGCTTTCTGGTTTACCTGATTATCCTTCCTTATTTTTCCAGCTGGCAGGCAGCAGCTCTTCTAATCTTTCTGACTGGAGCAGCCCTCCTGATAATTGTTGAAAATTGGAAGACTGTCTTTCATCTTCTACCCGTTTTTCTGCTCCTGACTGCCTTTTTCTGGTCATTTGATCTGCCATCAGAAAAAAAATACTGGAAACCCTTTGAACTTCTGACAGCTAGAGATTCACTCCATGCCCGGATTCAGGTTATCAGGTCCGGGGACCAGATTTCTTATTTCACCAGCGGGTTTCTGGCTTTTAATTACCCGGACCTGGCTTCGGCTGAAGAAGCTATCCATTTTGCTCTACTGCAAAGGCCGGCCTCTTCCAGCCTTTTGCTGGTGGGTGGTGGGCTGAACGGTGCTATAAGTCAGGCTCTTCAATATCCACAGTTAGAAATCGACTATGTGGAACTCGATCCGGAGCTGGTCAGATTAGCCCTCAGGTTTTCCGGCCAGGAACTTGAAGTTCTATCCCATCCGAGAGTTAAAACTTACCTCCAGGACGGTCGGCGCTTTATCCAGTCCACAGATAAAAAATATGACCTGGTCATCTGCAACCTGCCTGAACCGACTACCGCCCAGGTCAACAGGTTTTATACTGTCGAATTTTTCAATCTGGTCAAAAAGATCCTTAAGCCCGATGGAGTCTTCTCCTTCAGACTTCCTTCTTCTGAAAATTATCTTTCAGACGAAAGAGCCCAGCTTCTGGCTTCCATCTATCATTCGCTAAAGCAAGTTTTCAAAAAAGTAGAAATAATCCCCGGAGATAACAATATATTCTTGGCTTCAGAAGAAGACCTGGACCTAAGACTCGAGCACTTCGAAGCTGGTTTGAGTGAATATGGTTTGAGGACAGTCTACTTCCGCCCGGAAATTATTCAAAGTAGACTTCACCCTCTTAAGAAAGCTTACTGGCTGAATCGAATTGACTCCATCCCCGAGCCACGAATCAATTCTGACCGCTCTCCTATCAGCTATTTCTACCAGAACATGATCTGGAGCCGGCAGTTTCGGGGTCCGGTCAGCCAACTGCTCAACTTCCTAAGAGGGCTACGGAGGTTCTGGCTTTTTGACCTGCCGCTTCTGCTGTTTGTACTGCTGACCATATTTATCTTAATTAAGAAGCAGCCTGGCACCAGTTCCCTGTTACTTCCAGTGACTTTAATGGGCTTTACCACCATAGTGGCTGAAATTGGGTTTATCCTATCTTTTCAAGCCAGGTTTGGCCTGGTCTACAGCCAGATTTCCCTCCTTTTTACAGTCTTTATGTTCGGATTATTTCTGGGGGCAGCAGCTGGCAGAAGGATTCAGCCGGATATTAAAGTTAAGCCTCTCCTTTCCATTCAAGCCGGATTTGTGCTTTTTCTGACTTTAGCCCGATTTGTTCCGTCCTCTGGCTGGAAGTTTCATTTTTACGGGCTTCTGCTTCTGATGGGCTTTCTGGCCGGGTACTTATTTGTGGTAGCCAATACTCTCTACCTGGAAAGAAAAAACCGTTACGGCCTCGGTTACGCCCTGGACCTTTTCGGCTCCTTTTTCGGAGCTCTGGTAACTACTGGCCTTTTTATACCCATACTTGGTCTGGAGAAGCTTTTTGACTTTCTTCTGCTGCTTAATTCTTTCTGCCTGGTATTTCTTCTTCTAAGATTTCGGTCTTCAATATAAAAGGAACTGAAACTTTCTAATTAATCAGGGTTTTCTATATAATATGTAGTTCATATGCCGATAAATTTGAAGATCAGATGAAAAAAATAAACCTGAGGCTTATCCTGAACCGACTGAAAGACCGCTGGCGGCAACTGGACCGGGCCGAATTCCGCCAGAAGCTGATCAGTCTGGGAATAGCAATCGGCCTGCATTTAGCCCTGATACTTTATCTCAGACAGGCTAAAGTCATCATAAAAATACTTCCATTTAGCCGGGAGACCGAGGTTATCATCGCTACCTATCCTGAAGCCAGGTTGCCAGAAATTCCTCAGGTCATAAGAGAAGCCCCGACTACCGAATCAGAAATACCACCAACACCAGGAGAAAAATTCTCAGGACGTCTGGGTCGGACCGGAACTCAGGCTGGAGTATCCGAAGCCGGACCAGTCAGGGGAAAAAGGGAGGCTGAGATCACCGAAAAGCCTTCCCTTCCTTTTGACCTTGATGCCTATCTGGCTTCCGGGTCCAGTGAATACCGTACTGAATCCGGAGTTAGAATCAACCTTTCCAGAATTCGACCAACTTCAGGCAAATACAGCTTCAGTCTCAAGCTTCCAGTCAGGCCCGAGCCTCCTTCCGAAGCTGGCACCAGGACCGAAACCCCATCCCTCAAAGGAGATCTTTACAGGTATTCTGCTCCAGGCTCATACCAGCAACCCGGGAAGGGATTACGGTTCACTGAAACCGGTCGACCTCGCCCTGGAATTCCGGGAACTATGACCGCTCAGGTCATTGGCTATCGCTACCAAATTCGGCCCTGGGCCGAAAGAGTGGTCAATCTGATTCAGTCCAAATGGGTGCTTCCTCAGCTGGCCGTTATGCCCAAAAATAAAAATATAGCTATGATCTTGGTGGTGGATAGAGAAGGGCAGCTTTTATCTTTAGAAATTACCAGCTCCACCACCAGTGAAATTCTGGACCAGGCCGCGGTGGCTGCAGTCAGACTCTGCAATCCCTTTCCCCCTCTGCCGCCTGACTTCCCCGGCAAAAGCCTGGAATTTTATCTGGTGTTCACTTATCATGATTAGAAAAAAAATCTGCCTTATATTCTGGCTTCTGATAAACTGTCTGGTACCGCTGTCTCAGGCTCAGGTTAACTGGAAAAGCGAAGTTAACCAGTTGCTCAAGCAAAAAGACTACCGCCAGGCTCTCCACTTTCTCGAGGAAACTATCCAGAATCTGGAAAACGCCGACCTTCAGGAAGCCAGGGCCCTTCTCTCTTTTCTTTATTATAAGAACAATTTGCCCGAGGAAGAAAAAAGAGCCATTATCGATTACTTCGAAGAATACGGTCAGGCTGACACCGTTTTTGCTTTTCTTGATTACAGCGTCTTTAGTGAGGTTCTGGAATTCTGGGGAAAATGGCGGTCCGAATATCCTCTACTCAGCAACCTGAATTTTCTGGTGCCGGCCGGAGCTGAAGACCGAACCATTCCCGAAGTGCTTCGCCTCGGCTTTGAGCTATCGGCAGAGGCTTATTATAAAATTCAACTTGAAGGAAACCCACTCGAAGGAGGGCTCTGGACTAGAGGCCCACACCTAGTACAGATTCCCCTGCCCTTTTACTTTGACCGCTCTTATTCCCTCAACCTGGATATTTTTTTTAAGACCAAAAGTATTACCATTAGAAAGAGAATAATCCTGGATTTCAAAGTTGAGAATAAAAATTTGCCAAATCAAGAACTTCTAGTTCAGAGACAGGAAGCACCACCGATTAAAAACGTTGAAGGTGAGCTGGCTCTCTTCATAGGAGACACACTTATTTTCAAAGCCACTAAATATCTACAGAGGCAGATTCCGGTAAAAATCACCATCCCGCCACCAAACCCTCCCGGAACCAAGCCATATCTGGCTCCCCAAAAAAATCTATGGCCAAGCCAAGGAGTTTCTATTCTTGAGGCTATTTCTGCCCTTTCCAGCGTAATTAAAGAATTTAAGAAAAAACCCCCTGAAAAAATTTCGGCCACCTTCGTCAAAAAGAGCGAAATCAACTTCGCTTTTATCAATCCCCAAAAGCAAGAGACCAGAACCGAAGTCTCCATTAAACTTCGGGCCGAAAAAGCTGAACCGCTTTCTTACTAATTCTCTGAATAATGAATTCTCTCTCAAGGTTTATTATTACCCCAGAGCTTAATCTTCCCAGATACTATCTCCAGGTCTGAAAAATTTGCCTTTGACAAAACTCATTGTTTTTATTATAAAAATAATCAATAAGCTGGTCAGCATGAGAGAAAAAGAGATTTTTCCTGAAGAAAAGCGGCTCAGCCCGAGGTTTAAGATACCAGGGGCTACTGTTTCCTACCGGATAAGGCGGCTATTTTTTAAGAAAAAAAATTATGACGAAGAATTCTGTCCTCTTCAGGACCTAAGCCGGGGTGGAGTACGCTTCGTCTGCCGTCGCAAACTCAAACCTAAAACCAGACTGTTCCTTCAGCTATCCATACCAGGTGAAAGAACTCCCCTGCTTCTTCTGGGAGAGGTCCGCTGGTCCTCAAAAAATAGCAATGAAAGCTATCCCTTTCAGGTTGGCATCCAGTTCAACCCCTATGGCCAGGGTAAAAACCTTAATTATCCAGGAAACCTGGTGAAGATAATTTCATTGGAACACAAATTCATAGAACTAGAACTGGATACTACAATATCTGAGGATGAATACAAAATAGATGTTACCTGAAAAAGCTCAGAACTTTTCGTTTTCAACCACTATCTGGGAATAATCGGCCAGCTTTGAGATCAAGGCCAGAATCTGAGCCAGCATGGCCAGCCGGTTGTTTCTCAGCTTTTTGTTTTCAGACATTACCAGAACCCGGTCAAAAAAATTGTTGAGAGGTCCCCGCAGCCTGAAAATCATCTTTTGAGCTGAGACAAAGTCTCCTTTGTTGAGCATCTCTTCAACATTCTTTGTAATTATTTTCAGGGCTGAATAAAGCTCTTTCTCTTCCTTATCCTTAAGCAGCGAGGAATTAAACCTGGCCCGGGGTGGTTCTTTTAGAATGTTCTTTACCCTCTTGACCATCAGGATGAACTGCTCAAAGTCCGGACTCTGTTTAAGGCCATTCAAAGCCTTTAACCTGGCTTCGGTTTGATCAAGGTACTCAATTCCAGCCGCCAGGGCTGCATTTATCAGGTCGTAGCGATAACCCTGTTTTTCAAAAATGAAGCGTATCCGTCCTTCAAAAAATTCCAGGCAGATGGATTTCAACCTCTCCGCCGGCACTGTCAGCCTGGGAGAGAGAAGGGCAATGGCTTTCTCCAGCAACCGGTAAAGCGAAAGATGGAATTTCTTTTCCAGTATAATCTTACACAGACCGAAGGCATTTCTTCTGAGACCAAAAGGGTCACTTGAACCGCTGATACTTATTCCCACTCCAAAAACACCAACTATCGTATCAAGCTTATCGGCCAGGGACAGGATTGCTCCTCCTGTAGTTGAAGGCACCGGGTCCTCCAGTCCTTCAGGAAGATAATGTTCATAGATGGCCCGGCTGACCGTTTCTGAATATCCCTGCCTCCGGCTGTAAAGTCCGCCCATTCTCCCCTGAAGTTCCGGAAATTCCCGAACCATTTCAGTTACCAGGTCAACCTTGCACAACCTGGCCGCTTCCATCAGTTCTCTCTTCTGGGCTTTAAGCTCCAGGCGGTCAGCTATATAGGCTACCAGCTTTTCGAGGCGGTCAGCCTTGTCCGCATAGCTACCCAGGTTCTCCTGAAATACAACCTGACTGAGAAGAGGCAGCCGGCTGGACAGAACCACTTTGAGGTCGTTCTCCCAGAAAAACCTGGCATCCTCCAGCCGGGCTTTTAGCACCCGTTCATTGCCGGAGGCGATGTAGCCCCGGGGGTCAGTTGGGGCATCTGCAATTCCGAGAAAATATGGTAGCTGCCTCTTATTCTTGACTACAGAAAAAAGCTTCTGTCCTTCTCTCATAGCAGTGGCCAGAACTTCAATCGGTAACTCCAGGTATTTCTCAGGAAAACTTCCCATGATAACCAGTGGATATTCCACATTCCAGAGCAGTCTTTCCAGAAGTCCTTCGTCAGGATAGACTTCAGCCTGAAGACTGGAAAGTTTTTTCTGAAACTGGGCCAGTATAGACTTTTTTCTCTCCTCAGGATCGACCAGGACAAAATGCTCTTTGAGCTGTCTTTCATAGTCAGCAAGGCTGTTTACTTCAATCACTTCTGGTGAATGAACAAAATGTCCTCTGGTCCGGTTGGTAGCTTTAAGACCTTCAAACTCTACTGAAATAGCTTGACCGTTGAACAGACAGAGCAGGTTCTTTATCGGCCGAGAAAAGCGGAAAGTTCTCTCACCCCAGCGCATACTTTTAGGAAAATTGAGAGCAGCAATTATCTCGGGTAGCTTTTCAGCAATGATTTCTGCAGTAGGACGGCCCTTTTTTAGCCTTCTGAATCCTAAATATTCACCCTTAGCAGTTTTGATCACTTCAAGCTTTTCTACGGCCACCCCCTGAGACCGGGCAAACCCCAAAGCGGCTGGACCGTAGCTCCCGTCGGGCTTGATGGCAACCTGCCTGGGAGGTCCGGTTACCAGCTCTTCTTCATCAGGCTGAGCTGGTTCCAGGTCTGCTACCACCACTAAGCGCCGGCAGGTACCCAGGGCCCTGAGGTTGTGGTAACCAATACGAGCAGCCTCCAGTTCCCGGCTGAACTTTTCCTGAAGCTGGCTCAGGGCACTCCTGACATGGCTGGAAGGCAGTTCTTCAGTCATTATCTCCAGGAGAAATTCCATCAGCTTTCTCCTTCCTGTTCCACAAATTTTCTGGCAATCTGATTAACCAAAGCTCTAATTTGCCCGATCAATTTGACCCGTTCAGTTACAGAAATAGCCCGGCGGGAGTCCAGCAGGTTGAAAAGGTGGGAACATTTCAAGCACTGGTCATAAGCTGGAAGCAGCAAATTCTGGTCAATCAGGCGGCGGGCTTCTTTTTCATGGGCATTAAAGGCTTTACTCAGCATCTGGGTATCAGCCTGTTCAAAATTGTAAACCGAAAATTCCTTTTCTTCGCGATAGCGCAGGTCCCGGTAGCTAACATCATCTGACCACTGCAGATCGTAGATATTGTCCTTCTGTTCTAGAAACATTTCCAGGCGCTCCAGGCCGTAGGTTATTTCCACCGAGACCGGAAATAACTCCAGACCGCCGGCCTGCTGAAAATAAGTAAACTGAGTGATTTCCAGTCCGTCAAGCATCACCTGCCAGCCCACTCCCCAGGCTCCAATGGTTGGCGATTCCCAGTCATCCTCATCAAACCTCAGGTCATGTTCTTTAAGGTCAATCCCGAGAAAAGTCAGACTGTCCAGGTAAAGACGCTGAATGTTTTCCGGGGAAGGTTTGATGATTACCTGAAATTGAAAATGTTTCTGGACCCGGTGGGGGTTCTCTCCGTAGCGGCCGTCAGTGGGCCGGCGGGAAGGCTGGACATAAGCCACTTTCCAGGGACGTCGACCCAGAACGCGGAAAAAAGTATCCGGAGTCATAGTGCCAGCTCCAACTTCCAGATCATAGGTCGGGGCTAAATAACAACCCTGCCTGGCCCAGAAATCATAGAGCTTTAAGAAAAGTTCTTGCATACTCATCGGCGGTCTCTTCCTTTTCTTCTTATGTTAATTCAACCTGAAAAATTCTGGTCTCAAATCTCCTTTTGTGCTTTTTGCCCTACCTCTATTCTTTCTTCTCCCATTTGAGAATCGGATTACGAGCAGCCTGAACTTCATCCAACCGGCGGACATAGGTCAGATGCGGCGCTTGTTTCAACAGGTCCGGGTTTTCTCGGGCTTCCCGGTCTATGGCTTTCATAGCTTCTATGAACAGGTCCAGGTCCCGACGGCTTTCGGTCTCGGTTGGCTCTATCATCAGCGCCCCCGGCACTATCAGCGGAAAGGACATAGTTGGAGGATGGAGACCATAGTCCAGCAGTCTTTTAGAAATATCGAGATTGGAGACGCCATATTCCTTCTGATACTTATCAGAAAAAACACATTCGTGAAGAGTGGGAGAATCGTATTTCAGGTGATAAATTCCCTCTAAACTCTTACGAATGTAGTTGGAATTGAGCACTGCCACCTCAGCCATTTCCCTTATCCCTTCCGGACCGAGAGTCAGGATATAAGCTAGAGCCTTGAGCATTACCAGGAAATGACCGTAAAAGCTTTTTATCCGGCCAATAGAATGTGGTCGATTGTAATCAAGATAATACCAGCCGTCCTTTTCCACAATGACCGGCACCGGCAGGTAGGGCTCTAGAGTTTTGTTGACGGCTACCGGACCAGAACCGGGCCCACCACCACCGTGGGGGGTGGAGAAAGTCTTGTGAAGGTTAAGGTGCAGAACATCAACCTTCATATCACCTGGCCTGGCTATCCCGGCCAGAGCGTTGAGGTTAGCACCATCCATATAAACAAAACCGCCTTTGGCATGCACTATGTCAGCAATTTGACAGATATCGGATTCAAAAACCCCCAGAGTATTGGGGTTGGTCAGCATCAAAGCAGCTACTTCTTCGGTCATTTCTCTGGCCAGGTCTTCAACCGAAATGGTTCCTTTTTCGTTGGACTTTATCTCCTTGACGATGTATCCGCAGATGTGAGCCGAGGAAGGATTGGTGCCGTGAGCTGAATCGGGAATGAGAACGTATTTTCTGGGATCGCCGCAAGCAGTGTGATAAGCCCGAATGAGCATCATGCCCAGAAGCTCTCCATGAGCTCCAGCAGCCGGATGGAGGCTAACCGCCTCAAGACCGGTAATTTCACAGAGCAACTTCTCCAGCGTCTTCATCAATTCCAGATTGCCCTGGGCTAAACTCTCAGGAACCAGTGGATGACCCGAGGTAAAGGCAGTCATACCGGCAATTTTTTCGTTAATTTTCGGGTTGTATTTCATGGTGCAGGAGCCCAGTGGATAGAAACCGAAATCAACACAGTAATTCATCTGACTCAGCCTGGTGAAATGTCTGGTGACCTCTGTCTCTGAAACTTCTGGAAAACCTTCTATATCCTGCCGGAGTGGAACTTCAGCTAGGATATCTTTAGTTTCAGGAACGTCAAGTTCTGGCAGTCTGAGGGCGATCTTGCCAGGTGAGCTTATCTCAAAAATCAACGGTTCTCTGATGACCTTAATCATCTCAGCACCTCCTGAAGAACCTCAGCGTAGCGGTCAATCTTCTCCCGGCTGTGTTTTTCGGTCACAGTAATCAGAGCACATCTTTCCAGTCCGGGATAATCGGACCCCAGAGCGATTCCTCCCAGAATCCCTTTTTCTTCCAGCTTCTGGCTCAGGGTTTCCCAGGGAACCGGGAATTCCAGAACAAATTCATTGAAGACTGGCCCGCCAAACTTCCTGGAAACTCCAGGAATGGAAGTAAACCGGTTCAGGGCATAAGCTGCTTTTTGAAGGTTAAGCCAGGCCAGTTTTTTCAGGCCGACTCTCCCAAGTGTTTCCAAATAGATGGTAGCCCTCAGAGCACAATGAGCCTGGTTGGTGCAGATGTTGGAAGTGGCTTTTTCTCTTCTGATATGCTGCTCCCTGGTGGATAGCGTCAGAACAAAACCTCTTCGACCTTCCGCATCAACCGTCTGTCCGGCAATTCTTCCAGGTAGCTGGCGGACAAATTCTTTTTTGCAGGCCATGAAACCAAGATACGGCCCACCGTAGCTGAGTGGAATTCCGAAGGATTGGGCTTCACCCGTTACGATATCAGCTCCCAGTCGACCTGGAGCTTCGAGCAAACCCAGAGAAACTGGCTCTGAGATCACCACCGCCAGCAAAGTTTCATGGCGATGAGCCAGGTCGGCCAGATTCTTCAAATCTTCAATCACCCCAAAGTAATTTGGTGACTGGCAGAGCAAGACCGAGGTTTCGGCATTAAAGGCGCTTTCCAATCCTCTAAGGTCCAGCCTCCCCTTTTCGTCATAAGGAATTTCCACCACTTCCAGCCCCAAGTTTTTTGTATAAGTATAGATTACCTGCCGGTACTGGGGGTTCAAGCTGGAGGCAACCAGCAATCTTTTTTTATTTTTAACCCGATAAGCCATTAAGATAGCTTCAGCCGCTCCTGTAGCTCCATCATAAAGAGAAGCGTTGGCTATATCCAGCCCGGTAAGCTGACAGATTAAGGTTTGAAACTCAAAAATGACCTGAAGGGTGCCCTGGCTTACCTCTGGCTGGTAAGGAGTGTAAGGTGAGACAAATTCACCTCTGGAACTCAGGTAATCAACCACTGCCGGAATGAAATGGTCATAGGCTCCACCACCAAGAAAGGAAAGATAGCGGTCAAAGCTATTCTTTCTGGCCCGGGACTCAAAGTATTCCAGAATTTCAGGCTCAGACAACGGACCGGGCAGGTTCAGCTTTCCCCTGAATCTTATAGTCTCGGGGATACAGCAGAACAGTTCTTCAACGGAATTAACTCCAATCCGCTCCAGCATTTCTTTTTTATCTTTTTCACTGATTGGTATATAACTCATTCGTAACCCCCGTATTTTCGATAATTAAACCTGGAGCTAGACGAAAAGATTGGCTTGTCAATGCTCCAGACCTTCAATGTATTTTTCATAATCAGCAGCCTTCATTAAATTCTGCAGTTCTGAACTATCCTTTATTTTCAGCTTGGCAATCCAACCCTGACCGTGTGGGTCTTTGTTAATAAGATCAGGGGTCTGAGCCAGTTCTGAATTTACTTCAATTACTTCTCCAGAAACGGGAGAATAAATGTCAGAAACTGATTTTACCGACTCCACAGTGCCGAGACTTTGATGAGCATCCAGAACTTTTCCCACCGGCGGTAATTCAACATAGATAATATCCCCGAGCTGCTTCTGAGCAAAATCGGTTATACCCAGAACTGCTACTTCTCCTTCTAATTTCAACCACTCGTGATCTTTGCTGTAATAAAAATTGTCAGGATACATAATCTCCTCCTTTATTTGTTTTATGATTTCTTTTCTTTTTTATAAAAAGGCGTTGGCACAACCCGGGCTCTCAGACGGCGGTCGCGAACTCCGATTTCAAATTCACTCCCAATTTCGGTATGTTCGATCGGCAGGTAGACCAGTCCAATTGCTTTTTTGACATAAGGAGCAAAAGTCCCTGAACAAACTTCTGAAACCTGCTGCCCTCCGACAAAGACCGGGTAATGAGGCCTGGCAATACCTTTATCCAGGATCTCAAAACCCACCAGCTTTCTTTTCAACCCTTCCTGAAGTTGTTTCTCCAGAGCGGCCTTGCCCAGAAAATCTCCTTTTTGAAACTTTACAATCCACTTCAGGTCTGCCTCAAGCACCGTGGTCTGCTCGTTGATATCGTTTCCATAAAGCATCAGTTTGGCTTCCAGCCTGAGTGTATCCCGGGCTCCCAGGCCCACCGGCAGCAAACCTTTTGGAGTACCCTCAGCCATGATGGCTTTCCAGATTACTTCGGGGTTCTGAGCCAGAGTGTAGATTTCAAAACCGTCTTCTCCGGTGTAGCCAGTTCTTGATACCAGACAGTCCAGGCCCGCCACTTTTCCAAAAGCAAAATGAAAAGACTTCATCTTGCTGAGATCAATATCAGTTAACGGTTGAAGAATCTCCTGAGCTAAAGGTCCCTGAAGAGCTAACTGAGAGTGCTCATCACTCTGGTTGAAGACTTCTACCTTAAAAGAGGCCGCTTTCTCTTTTACCCAGGCAAAATCCTTATCTATGTTAGCTGCATTCACCACCAGCAGATACTTATCAGGCAGAGAAAGGCAGTAGACCAGCATATCATCAACAAAAGTTCCCTCCGGCGTGGTCAGGGCTGTGTACTGAACCTGACCGGGAGAAAGTCTGGCTACATCGTTCGGTGTCAGGTACTGAACACAGGCTAAGGCTTCCGGTCCTTCAATCACAATCTCCCCCATATGACTGACGTCGAACAGACCGGCTCTGGTCCTGACCGCCAGATGTTCTTCAATAAGACCACTGTATTCAACCGGCATTTCAAAACCGGCAAATTCCACCATCCGGGCACCAGCTTCTTTATGGATTGCATTCAATCTGGTTTTTTTCATAATTAATCCTTTCACTAATAAATCAATATCTTTATTTACTATCATAAACCATCCTGTTCTTTCAAGTACAACGGCAACTTGTTAGCTGCCAGAATTTTGTTATAATTGAAAATACCATGTTCAAGACCAAAAGGCAGCTGAAAGAAAAAATTCTGGCCAGAATAGGTCGGGAATTTCCTATCACCCTCGAAGAACTTGAGCTGAACCCCACACCCGACCAGAAACTTGGTGACTTAGCTCTGTCAATCGCTTTCCCCCTGGCCCGGAAGTTAAAAACCAGCCCGAGGAATATTGCGGTCCGGGCCGCTGAGCTTCTTGGCGGAATTGAAGAGCTGGAAAAAGTGGAAGTGGCTGGAGCTGGTTACACCAACCTTTTTTTAAATCGTCAGAAATTTTTTCTGAAAAAGCTGGCCCGATTGAAAGAAAGTGGTCTGGAACCAGAAGAGCAAAAAATCATAGTTGAACATACCAACATTAACCCCAACAAGGCCGCTCACGTCGGTCATCTGAGAAATGCCTGCCTTGGAGACACCCTCGTTCGTTGTTTAAAGTACAAGGGTGAAAAGGTAGAAGTACAGAATTATATTGACGACACCGGCGTTCAGGTGGTGGATGTGGTTTTCGGCCTGATGGAACTGGAGAAAAAAACCATTTCAGACCTTGATAAAATAGAAGAGAAATTCGATTACTACTGCTGGGACCTTTATACCCGGGTTTCCCGTTACCTGAGCGATAACCCGGAAGCTCAGGCCAGGAAGGCAGCCATCCTGAAAAAAATCGAACATGGAGAACCTCCTGAGGCAGACTATGCCCATTATGTTTCCCGTCGCATCCTTAAAGCTCACCTGGCCACGATGAAGAGACTAAATATCAGCTACGATGTTCTGCCCTGTGAAAGTAGCATCTTAAGATTGAAGTTCTGGGACCGGGCATTTGCCAGTCTCAAGGAAAAAGGCGCCATCCAATTCTCCACTGAAGGAGAAACCGCCGGCTGCTGGGTGATGAAGCTTGAAGACGAACCGGAGCGAGAAAAAATTATTGTCAGGTCGGATGGCACGGTTACCTACGTGGGTAAAGACATTGCCTACCAGCTATGGAAGTTCGGCCTTCTGGGCCAGGATTTTTATTATGAGCCGTTTATTGAAGACAACGGTCATCCTGTCTGGATTTCCTCTGCTTCCCCCACCAATTATGATGTCCATTTTGGAGCCGGGAGCAAAGTCTACAATGTCATAGATGTCCGCCAGTCCTACCTGCAGAAAATAGTAGTCCAGGGCTTAAGATCTCTCGGCTACTCAGAACAGGCCGAAAAATCCATCCACTTTTCCTATGAAATGGTAGCACTTTCCCCCAGAAGCCTGAGCGAAATTAAGGTTGACCTTTCAGCTGAAGACCGGGAAAAAGCTTTTTTGGAAGTTTCCGGAAGAAAAGGAGTCGGGGTGAAGGCTGACGACCTGCTGGATCGGCTGGAAGCAAAAGCTCTGGCTGAGGTTAACAAAAGAAACCCCGAGCTGCCTCTCTCAACCCGGGAGAAGATAGCTCGCCAGATTGCCGCCTCTGCAGTTCGCTACTTTATGCTGAAATTTGCCAGAAACTCTCTTATTATCTTTGATTTTGAAGATGCTCTTAACTTTGAAGGGGAAACAGGCCCTTATCTCCAGTACACGGCCGTAAGGCTGAGAAGTATTTTCAGAAAGTTTGAAGAGCGCTTCGGAATGACTTCCGAGAAGTTCTTACAAAAAATAGACCTGAGCTCTATCAACCTTAGTATTCTTAGCCCGGAAGAATCGCAGGATTTCTGGGACCTCATAGTTTACGCTTCCGGTCTGGACGATGAGGTCTTGCGGGCCATAGCTACTTTAGAATTTGCGGCTCTGGCCAAGTTTACTTTCAATCTCTGCCAGAAGTTTAACAGTTATTATCATAATTACCCGGTGCTGGCCGAAAAAAACTCAGAACTTCAAATCTTAAGATTCTTGACTATACATTTTGTGCACGAAATACTATGTCAGGCTATGGACCTGATGGGAATTCAAATACCCGAGAAAATGTAACTTTTTCTGGTTTCTGGTAATTCAAATTCAGGAAAGGAGGTTAGCCCATGATTGAAACTGAACAATTAACCAAAAAATATGGCGACCTCGTAGCCATCAAAGACCTGAGCTTCAGGGTTGAAGAAGGAAAAATCTGGGGTCTTCTCGGACCAAACGCTGCCGGGAAAACTACCACTATGAGAATTCTGACCGGATTTCTGCCGGCCACATCGGGTCGAGCTTCGGTGGCAGGTTTCGATGTTTTCGAGCAAGCCGAGCAGGTGAAACAATCCATAGGTTACCTTCCTGAAAACGTCCCCCTCTATCCGGAGATGACGGTGGAATCCTACCTTGGTTTTGTAGCTGAAATCAAAAAGGTCCCGGCCAGCCGGAAGAAAGCGGCCGTGGATCGGGCGGTAGAAATTACCAGCTTGCAGCCAGTCAGAAAAAGGCTTATCCGGAACATCTCTCGTGGCTTCAGGCAAAGGGTGGGCATCGCTCAGGCCCTGATTCACAATCCCAAGGTTATCATTCTGGACGAACCGACTATTGGCCTGGACCCGGCCCAGATTGTAGAAATAAGACAGCTGATAAAATCGCTTAAAGGTGAACATACCGTGATGCTTTCCACCCATATTCTGGCTGAAGTCAAAGAAGTCTGTGACGGAGTGGTGATTATTAACGACGGACGGCTGATGGCTTCCGGTTCTCTCGATGAGCTGGCCAAAAGCTTCAGTGCCAATGACGGTGTTTATCTGAGACTGGATAAATTTGACGGTCAGGTGATTGAGCTATTCAAACAGATCCCCAACCTCAAAAACCTCCAACTGGAGGGTTCTGAAATCAGACTGGAATGGTCCTGGGACCATGATTTAAGACCGGCCATCCTCAAGCTGTGTCTGGAGAAAAACCTGACCATCCGAGAAATGCGCTCGGCGGCCATGAACATTGAAGAATTGTACCTTAGAATTGTCTCAGGAGGAATGGAACAATGAAAGCCATCTGGTCTATCGCCAAAAAAGAACTTATGTCCTATTTTACTTCACCGATTGCCTACATTGTGATTTCAATATTTACGCTGCTTTCGGGCTTCTTTTTCTACAGTCTGGTCTGGTGGTTTAACACCCAGGCTATTCAAATGGCCCAGAATCCATATTACTTTCAGCAGGTCAATATCAATCAGATGGTTTTTGCTCCGCTCTTCCATAATTTAAGCATCATCATGCTGCTGATGCTGCCAATTGTTTCGATGCGGCTTTTTTCCGAAGAAAAAAAGATGGGCACGGAAGAGCTGCTCTTTACTTCGCCGGTTTCAGTGGTTCAGATTATTCTGGGCAAATACCTGGCGGCCCTGATTGTTCTTCTGGCTATGCTGGGGCTGAGCGCTATTCCGACCATTTTTACTTTTATTCACGGCAACCCTGAGCCTGTTCCCTATCTTCTCGGCTATCTCGGACTTTTCCTGCTGGGCGGGGCTTTTCTGGGTCTTGGAATTTTCTGGTCCTCTCTCACTGAAAACCAGATTGTCTCGGCAGTCCTGACCTTCGGGACCCTGCTTCTGTTCTGGGTGCTGAGCTGGGCAGCTTACTCTGCCCATGGGCTCTGGCGCGATGTTCTGAATTATCTTTCCTTCTTTGAGCACTTTGACGGGATGACCAAAGGCATTCTGGATACCAGCGACCTGGTTTATTACCTGAGCATCGCTTTTTTCGGTCTTTTCCTGACCCACTCTGTCATCCAATTCCGCCGCTGGAGGTAAGAAAATGAACTGGCTCAAATCAAACCTTAATTATACCGGATTGACTCTTTTAGCTCTGTCTCTGGTCGTAATTTCTATCTGGCCTCAGTACCGAACCTACGGCCTGGTGCTCGGAGCAGTCGGTCTGGCGGCCATCATTTTTTACGTTATTCTGAATCTTTCTGAATTGAGAGAAGTCTCCAAACGCCGTTCTTTTATCTATTCAGGCAACATGCTGTTGATAATTGTTCTGATGCTGGCCATTCTGGTAGTAATAAATTTCATCTCAGCTAAACATCATTACCGGGTTGATTTTACCTCGGCCCGAATTCACAGCCTGTCCGACCAATCAGTCCAGGTAGTCAAGAACTTAAAGCAGGAGGTAGTGATAAAAGCCTTTTTCCGTGAAGGCAATATCAGCCGTCAGAATATGGAAAACCTACTGAAAATATACACTTATCATTCATCGCGGATAAAGTATGAGTTTATCGACCCGGACAAAAATCCCGGTCTGGTTAAAAAATACGAAATTACCCAGGATGGGACTACTGTTTTTGAATGTGGTGATAAAGAAAACCGCATTACCACCACTTCGGAAGAGGACATAACCAACGCCATCATCAAGGTTACTCGGGAAAAGAAAAAAATAATCTATTTTCTGGAGGGCCACGGAGAAAACTCCATAGAAGACTCCGGTGATGCTGGTTATACCACAGCTAAAAACGAGCTGGAAAAAATCGGTTACGAAGTCAAAAAATTAACCCTGGCCCTTTCTGACCACTTTCCCCAGGACTGCAGTCTGCTCATTGTTCCTGGACCGAAAAAAGGCCTGCTGCCAAACGAGCTGGAAACACTTAAAAATTTTCTTGATAAGGGCGGGAGGATCTTTTTCCTGATAGACCCGGAAACTTCCTCCGGACTGGAGACCTTCCTGGCCGATTACGGGATAAAACTAGAAAACGACCTGGTAGTGGACACAATTTCCCGGCTTCTTGGAGGCGACTATTTTATGCCAGTGGTTACTGAATATCAGAGCCACGATATAACCAGAAATTTCCGTTATGCCACTTTCTTTCCTCTGGCCAGGTCGGTGGAAATCTCAGAAACCAAACCCGAAGGACTAACACTGACCGAGCTGGCCAGAACCAGTCCCAACTCCTGGTCTGAAAGGCAACTTGACCAGAAGGCCGTCTCCTTCGATGCTAGAAAAGATAAACAGGGACCTATTTCTCTGGCTGTGGCTGGCACCAAAAAAGTCACCAGCAGCCAGGATAATGCCGGAGAGAAAGACTCAAGCCAGGATTCCAACTCTAACGGGACCCATCAACAGAAAGAGATGAGGTTGGTTGTATTTGGCGATTCAGATTTTGTAACCAACCGCTACTACAACCTCTCTGGAAACGGAAATCTGTTTCTTAATGCAGTAAACTGGTTGACTGAAGAAGCCGACCTGATTTCCATCCAGCCCCGCACCAGGAGTCCGCGGACCATAAACCTTACTCCAAGCCAGGGCCGATTACTGATGTTTCTTTCAGTCATTTTTCTGCCTCTGGCCGTTCTGCTTACCGGCCTGTTTATCTGGCTGAGAAGGAGGTCCTTATGAAATTCAGGACAACTTTCATTCTTCTGGGAATTCTGGTGATTCTGCTGTCTTCAGTCATCCTGCTCGAACACCGTTCCACCAGAGTTCAGGAAAAAAAGGAGCAGTCCGAAAAACTAACTGATTTTAAGGCTTCAGATATCGAAAAAATTTCCCTTCGGGTAGACAACCAGACCAGTTTCACCCTGAGCAAAGATGAGAAGGGCAGCTGGCAAATCATAGAGCCGATTGAAGCTGAAGCTGACGACTACGAAGCCAAAAGTCTGGTTGAAAATTTCGCCAGTTTAAGAATGGAAAAGGTGGTGGAAAAACAGCCAGCTGACCTGACGGCCTATGAAATCCCGAAGAAAGAGGTCCTGCTCTGGATTAAAGATATGAGCCAGCCAGTGGTTATCCAGGTGGGTATGGAAAACCCCATCGATAACACTCTCTATGCCAGAAGAACAGACCGACCGGAATTAGTATTGATTCCAGGATATCTCCGATATTCACTGGATAAAAAACTCTTTGACCTGAGAAAAAAAGACATTCTGAAGTTCGCAACCGACCAGGTAGAAGAAATTGAACTCAAATCAAGCGAGGTGAACTGGAAAATAAAACGTCAGAAGGATAGCTGGTATCTGGTGCAGCCGGTAGCAGCTCTGGCCTCAAAGTATCAGGTAGATAACCTCCTGGATAACCTTTCCAGACTTAGAGCCCGGGAATTTCTGGCTGAAGAAAAAACCCCGGAAAACCTCAAGCAGTTTGGCCTGGACAGGCCAGAATTCACCATAAACCTCAGCCTCAGGGAAAGCCAGCAGCTCAGCTTCTTTATTAACAGGCAAGATAGCAAGGTCATAGCCACCAATTCACTTTCCCGAAAAATTATTGAGGTAGAAAGCCAGATAATAAACGACCTGACCAGGAAAGTTTCAGACCTGAGAGAAAAGAAGGTGGCTCAGTTCAACAGCTGGGAAGTAGTGGCAGTGAGCCTGAAAAAGAAGGACCAGCCAGAAATCCTGGCCCAAAAAGAGCTTGTTAAGGAGAAAAAACAGGAAACTGAAAAATGGTTTTTGCTGAGTGGAGGAGCAAAAGAGCCGGCTGACGAATCAAAGATCGAGTCCCTGCTGAGAAAGTTGGAATATTTAGAAGCTCAGGACTTTATTGACCATCCTGAAAGCCTGAGCAGTTTTGGGCTTGACCACCCCCGGCTGGTAATTACCATCAAACATAAACCGGTTGACAAAGAAGAACAGATAATTGAGCTGCTGGTTGGGTCTGAAGACCAGAAACAGCTTCAGGTAGTTATCAAGAACCGGGATTTTGATTACCTTTTCCGGGTAGATTCGGCTTTTCTTCAGCAGTTGCCAGAAAAAGCTGAGGATTGGAAACAGGTTGAAAATAAAAACCAAATTTGATATTTTTGTTTTTAATGGAAGATAACAGAGGTGGGGCCAGAGAGAACAACCAGTCAGGTTTTCAGGCCTCAAAATACTTTGAAGCCAGTCGAGAGCTGGTTCTGGCTAAAACCTCAGATGAGCTGCTTGAAAAGCTGCTTATCAAACTGGATGAACTCTTAGCTCCTCAAGTAGCGGCTTTCTTGCTAAGAGAATCCGCCTCTTATGACCTGAAGTTTATAAAAATCAGAGGCGCGAAGGAAGACAATCTTCTAAACAGAGTGATTAGAAAGGGCGAAGGCCTCTGCGGCCTGGCGGCTGAGACCAACCAGAACCTGATTTTGCTGGACTGCAACCGGGACCCGCGATTTAATCCAGAGGTCGACCATCTCCCCGGGGTAGAGGTTATAAGCCTGATAATCGTGCCTTTTAGGATAGAAAAAAAGGTCTTCGGACTGGTTGCTCTTTTTAACAAAAAAAATGAAAGCCCATTTAATCTGGAAGAGTTCAAGCTGGTCCTGAGTTATGTCAATCTGGCCGAACTGGCTCTGGAAAGACTGGTCCTCTTAAAGCAGCTGGCCGAACGTGAAGTCTATGACCCGCTGACCGGTGTCTACAACTTAAAAACTTTTGTCGAATATCTGCAGCGAGAAATAACCCGCTCCGAGCGCTATGGTCTGGACCTGTCGCTCCTCAGAGTAGACATTGATTACTACGAGAAAATTATCCAGACCTTTGGCCAGGAAGCCGGCCAGAGGGTACTCACCAACCTGGCTTTCACCATTAAAAAAATCACCAGAAAAGTTGACCTGGTCGCCCGAACCGGTGAGGATGAGTTTATGGTTCTTCTGCCCAACACAAGCAGAGAAGGAGCCCAGAAGTTGCGACAGAGAATTCTAAAAGTCCTGGAGAACCAGAACCTCCGATCCACTGGCATTCCTTATACGGTTTCAATAGACCTCCAGGCCGAAAAAGGAACCACAGCTCCAGCTCTCTTGAAAGTAGCTGAAGTTGTCGCCTGTCTGGAAATGGCTGACCGCAGGCACCAGCGGCGAAAATATCCGACTCCTGGAGAGGAATTAGAGGAAGCTGTGGTCAGCGCTTTATTCTTAAGAGAAAAATAGTATAATTTACTCTAAATTTTTTAACACAGGGGCAAGTGGAAAAGATGGAAGTCATTTTTCAATTTGCACCCTATGGAAAAGAATTCTCACCTCAACCCGAGACCATCGTACTTGATGTTGGTTTGAAATCAGTTCCCGGGGTAATAGACCACCACCAGAGTGATGCTGAACCAGAATGCGCTGCTTCTCTGGTGGTCAGGCACCCGGAGCTGGTCCTGGAGCATATTAAAAATCTGCCGGAGCGGTTGACCATCATCACCCACCGGCTGCCAGATTTCGATGCGGTCAGTGCCATATTTTTGACCCTTGAACTTCTGGAACTTCGAACTGTGGATAGGGCCATGGTCAAGCTGGCTGAATACGCTAAAATGGTTGATTCAGCCTGCCTGCCTAAAAATATTGAGCTCAGCGCTACTCCCTATGCCCTGCTCCGGGCCATCTTTGCCAATATTCAGAAGCCTGAAGAGGAAGCCAATTTAGAACGCATTCAGGAAGGTCTGCGGATGATGAAGCTTCTTTATGAGCAGGCCAGCCTGGGGCGGGACATCGTGGCCAACCGTCCCATTTTCCAGGGTATTGACCGCTATGAGAAAGCCATGCACCGGGTGGAAGATGATTACTTCAATTACTACGAAGACCTGGACCGGGCCGAAATGGTTCAGCTCTATTTACCCTTAACTCAGGCGCCAGGTTACAAACTGGTTGATGGGCTGATGATTCAAAATCCAAAAAGCTTTCTGACTAAAGAGTGGGCCCGACGCGACGTCTTTAATTCACCACTGGGAAAAGGTTTTTCTTTCCTACTGACGAGTTTTGGAGGAAAACGTTTCATTATAGGAGTGGACCCGGAAAGCCAGGTCAATCTGAAGGGTCTGGGCAGTCTGCTCAACCAGAAAGAACAGAAGAAAAGAGAACAAAATGGACGGCCGTCGGGCGAACGCTGGTATGAAGGAAACTGCCCTTTTTTTGATTACCGGATTATCGACTCTCCTCAGGATGGCCCCTCTCTTTCCTACCAGGAAGTTGTGGACACGGTCTTTGAATTCAGTCGCCAAATTAAAGGCTGAAAAACCTGACTTCAGGAATTAGATTTAAGTTTCATAACTATCAGCTGAAAGCCCAAAAAGCCTCAGCGTTGCCCACCAATACAACGCGGGTTAATTATTTGACCATTAGCAGAGCAATTCAGGGTATTCACTTTACTGGCTTTTTAAAGTTAGCTGACCATCCTAAACACCGGGGAATTTTTTTCGGGTGAAATATTTTATCTCCGGATGAAACTCATAGCCCATCTTTTCAAAAAGTCTGATTGATGGCAAGTTGTCCTCTTCGATTAAAGCCGCAAAAATTCCTAGGCCGGCCTTTTCCAGCTCAGCCTCAGCTTCAGCTACCAGTCTCTGAGCCAGGCCACGATGACGATAAGCCGGGTCTACAGCCAGACGGTTGATCCATCCCTTACGTCCATCATGGGTGGCCAGGACTGTCCCGATAACTTTCCCTTCAGCTTCAGCCACCAGGAAAATTACCTGACTGAGCTGAATCTGTCTTTCTATTTCCTGACGGCTGTCCCGACCTTTCGGTTTAAGCGGCAAGCCTGCCTGCTGCCAGAGCTCCATCACCCGGTCATAATCTTCAATTCTAAATCTTCTCACTGTAATCTCCATTCAAGCCTCCGTCAGCGAACAAAAATAATTATTAGAATAATCCACAGCCAGAAGCTTAAATTTCCCGCCACAAGGCGGCTTGATTTCTTTCTAGTAAATTTCATTCCGAGAAAATTCAGGTTGAAAACCAGTAAGCCAGATATAAAAGCCAGAATGATTAAAAACAGATAAATTGACTGAAACCAGCCGGGCACAGATACAAGATCGACCCACTCCTTCTGTGACCCTCCAAGCGCGTAGAAAACAGCAGTCAGAAGATGGGTCAGCCAGAGAAAAGAAAAAGCCGGAAGCAGGCTTAAGACCTCAAGGGTTAAAATCTGCTTGAAATTGATATTCCGGCCAGAAAGCAACCGCAAAATCAGCCAGACTAAAGAACTGGTTAAAGCCAGACCAAAAGCCATCCAGGGAAGGGCCAGTACTGACTGCCAGAAAAAATAATTTTCCAGACTTAAGGGCAGCAGCAGAGGAACAGCCGGAAAATTTCCAGATGCAGCCTGGATTAAGGAAGTAACTGAAAAAGCAACCGTCAGAATCAGCAGGCTAAGAAGAGCTTTAGTTTCTACCCCGCTATTCCGGCATTCCTGATAAAGAGGTATATGTTTCCAGAATATCAGAATAACTCGCCAAAAAAAATTCTTACATTCAGCCATTTTTCTGGTATGGGGTTTTCATTAAACCAAAAAAAGATTTTTGGAGGCAAAAACCGGTTCACTGGTCAGGTTGATGCCCAACCGGCGTAAACTGGTTTCATCACCTGGCGTCGGCATATGAGTAAGGTGCATTTCACAACCCTTTAATTCTTTGAGTTTTTCCAGGGCTAATTGAGTTGCCGGGCTGGTTGGGGCAGTAATGGCCAGACAGGTTAGAACTTCTGTCAGGTCAAGGCTCAAAGCTTTTCCACCCAGAATATTTTGCTTGAGGTAAGCTGCTTGTTCCAGCACCGAGGGAGACAGAAGATGGATGTGTTCAGGGATATCAGCCAGCTTTTTAAGAGCGTTTAAAACAGCACTGGAAGCGGCATGCATCAGCGGAGAGTTATAACCCTTGACCATGCGCCCATCGGGAAGCTCCAGGGCTGCCCCAACATAAATGCCGTTGTGACCTTTACCTTTTCGTTGAGCCTCCACAGCGGCTGCTCTGGCCAGGGACACCACAGCCCGGTCCTCGGGCCGGAGGTTTAACTCTTTCATCAGCAGCTCTGCTCTTTCTACTGTAGCCTGTTCGGTATAACCAAGCAGATATTCACATTGATACCGGAAATAACGGCGAATTATTTCCTGACGAGCGGCCTCTTTGATCACCTCATCATCGATAATTCCCCTGCTGACCACATTTACACCCATATCGGTCGGAGATTGATAAACGAAGCCGTTCCCAGCAATCCGGCTGAGGATTCGCTTCAGGAGTGGGAAAGCCTCTACATCCCGGTTGTAATTAATAGCCCGCTGATTGTAAGCTTCAAGATGATAGGGGTCTACCAGGTTAAAATCTCCCAGGTCGGCTGTAGCTGCCTCATAGGCGACATTTACCGGATGTTTAAGCGGCAGATCCCAGATGGGAAAGGTTTCAAACTTGGCATAACCGGCTTTTATTCCCCGTTTATGCTCATGGTAGAGCTGTGATAAACAAGTAGCTAATTTCCCGCTTCCAGGCCCGGGGCCGGATACTATGACCAGCGGCCTGTTGGTCTCTATAAACTGGTTGGCACCATATCCTTCCTCACTGACAATAGTTTCCACATCGGTCGGATAACCTCTGGTAAAGCGATGAGTGTAAACCTTAATTCCAAGTCGCTCCAGTTTGTTCTTAAAAATCCTGGCCGAAGTCTGTTCTTCATAACGGGTGATGACCACAGCAGTAACTTTCAAGCCACGCTCTCTCAGGTCATCGATAAGCTTGAGAGTATCGGCATCGTAGGTAATGCCGAAATCCGCCCGTTGCTTTCTTCTTTCAATGTCTCCGGCGTAAATACAAAGGACAATGTCAATCTGATCGCTCAACTCCTGGAGCAGTTTAACCTTGATGTTGGGGTCGTAGCCGGGTAGCACCCTGGAGGCATGAAAATCATTTAAGATTTTACCGCCGAACTCCAGATACAGTTTTTCTGGAAACATCTCCAGCCGGCGACGAATAGCTGCAGTCTGCTCCTTTAGGTATAAACCTGAGTCAAAACCAGTTTTTCTCATCAGAACTCTTACTTTTTATTAACTTTTTTAATTATTATAAAATCTTTCAAGCCATAATCCAGGACATTATACTCCTTACCTGCCGGTTGTCCACCCGGGGGAGCCTGTTGAAAGGAACCTGGCCAGGCCCGCCCAATAGGTGGATTAAGATGATGGGGTCCGAGAGTATTTTTTAAAGTTCCGTAAATTATCAAAGTTATTTCGTTTCGCCCTTCTTTAAGATAGGAAGAAAGCTCCAATTCATCTTGAGGACTCAGCAGAAAGCCAGCCGGCTGGTCGTTGACCAAAACTTCAGCCAGCGCCCCCTGCCAACTTCCCGTTTTCAGGATATAATTCTCTCGATTGTTGTTTTTTTGAGATACCTCCAGTAGAAAAAGATAGGCCACCCGGTGTCCATAAAAAGGAAGCCCCTGAGACTTCCAGGAACCGGTTTGCATTTTCCTGGCTGGCGTAATCAGGAACCCCTTATCTCCTGGCTCAACCGAAAAATCTCCCAGAAGGTAAATCGGTTCCAGCTCAGCCAGCAGGTCAAAAGGCTGAACAGTCAGGCTTACGGTGTTAAGTCCTGGTCGAACTGCCTTTTCCAGAGGATAAACCCCAAAATTGCGGTCGAGCCAAAAAACACCGGCCAGAGGCTCCAGCTTTTGCCCATTAAGCTTGACCTTAAAAATCTCAGGCCTTTCTACCACTAACTGCATGGATTTCAGGTCCACTCCTGAGGCCACCTGAAAATGGAAATCTGCCCGATAGCCGGTACCGGGTCCGAAACGGTTCCTGGCGAGGATACTGTCCTGATACTGGACTGCCCCATCCCATGGATTTTTTTCCCACCCATGATGCTGGTAGACTTTCTGCTGAGCTCTATAAAAATAAAGGTTTTTTTCGCTCCGTCCTCCAAGAGTCAAATCGCAGTAATCGAGGGTCAGGACATTCGGGTCAATCCGTCTGACCAGGATTGGGTTGAGCTTGATGATTTCAGGCTCGGCCTCAATTTTTTTCAGTTGCTCTTTATCCGCTGACTTTTTCTTCTGATAAACTGCCAGAAGCAGGCTTTCCCCGGGCTTCAGGGAAAAATCCAGCCAGACCCTTCCCGATTTACTTCTGGCTGGATAGGGTTTTCGAGTTCCGCTAAAAGCTTCCCATCGCTCAACCGACTTTCCCCTGAGTCCCACCACTCCTGAGGCTGTCTGCTCAGGGCTGATATTAGCCAGAAAAAGAAGCTGCCCGTCCCTGAGCTTTCTCCTGTGGTGGAAAAGCCTTTCCTCTCCAGCCAGGTTCCTGAACTCAATTTCTTTGTTAAGATAGGGACTGAATAATTCAGCTTCAACCTGTAATTCGCTCATTGATTTAAATCCGGAAAAGGATCGTAGTTTATCTGAAAGAAGAGAAGGCTTTCCTGAAAGGTAAAGTTGTTCTTCTGCCCAGGAGAAAACCCTGCCTCCTTTCTTTAAGAATTCTTTTAGCAAGGCCGCCGTCCAGGATTCCAGGTTTTCTGTTCCAGGAGGTATAACCACCAGGTCATATCTTCTCTGGCCGACCACGAACTTTTGACCATTTACCTTTCCGTACTCCTTAATTAAAAATTCACTTCCAAGATCATATTCCACCTGAAGTTTCTCCAGGGAATGAACAAAATTCTGGAAACTGCGGCCCATTCTTTCCAGTCGCTCGCCCTTCAGAGCCGGGGAATAATACATCCAGCCGGTAGTAGTCGGTTCTATGACCAGAATGCGGTTCAGTTGCTCACCGGAACTTAGAGCTACCGACAACCGGCCGAAATAATCGTTCATCATCCGGTAGGCTGGCCACCAGGGCTGATGATAGGAGAAAGATGGCGGATGGTCCCGTTTCCTGGCTCCAATAATGGTGGAAAAAACCAGGTGCTGATTCATAAAATTAACTCCCAGAGCGTACTCCCAGTCAGCAATTCTTTTCTGATCAAAAAAGGTAAGGTCCCAACCGCTAGCACCGTAAGTTTCAGAAAGAGTTCTCTGCCGGCCAAGCTGATTGGCCAGGCTTCTCAGCTCTTTAACCGCCCTGGAGTTGCCAAACTGAGCCTGAGGATGAAGACTCCACTCGTTCATCAGGATATCAATACCAGGCATATGAGCATAAGCACTTAAAGCCATGTTGTCAGGGTTAACCCGGGGATAGGGCCACTCATGTTCCCAGTAATGGCCAGTCAGCTTAAGCCCATTTTCTGTACAGTACTGATAATAGGGTTTAGCCCAGTTTTCTATGAAAAGCTCCAGACAGGTCAGGTAAAAATCGTGCCTGATTCTCTTAAAGTCCCCTTTTTCTTCGAGCAAGGACGGTAGTTCAGTTTTCAACTCATACCCCCTCCGGGCTTTGAATTCAGAGAAAAGGGCGGGAGTGTAATTAACTGCCAAGCGTCCACCGGCCGGCGCGATTTTAGCTTCATCCTGGAAGCTTCCGGGAATGGTTGAACCAAATTCTTCACCTGCTACCTTCTTATAGGCATCCAGAGTCAGGCGCAGAAAAGCCTGGGTCACTCCAGGCCTCATCAGGTCCACGTAGGTAAATCCCCCATACCAGGGTGAAGGCTTTTCTCTAACGACTTCAAAAATCCAGTATTCCCCAACGGGCCAGCCTTTTTCTCCAGCCTTTACCCTTTCAGTGAGGTCAATGAACCGGCCAGCTTCTTCCTGAAGAACACAGACAAGTTCAGAAACTCCGCCGAGGTCAGGCTGATCAAGCTTTTTTCCCCGCAGTCCTAAACGGACCACTTCAGGCAGAGCTGCCGGCACCAGACCGCCGGCGAATCCTGAAGGATAAGAATTTTCATCATAAATCCAGATTTTTAGACCGAGTTCCCGCCCAGTTCTGACCGCTTCTTTGAAAAGGAAAAGCCATTCTTCTGAAAGATAGGGCGTTATAAGACCGGGACGCGGATGAACAAAGACCCCACCAAACCCCCTGTCTTTCAGGTCCTGAAGCTGCTGCTGGATTTTCTCCACGGTCATCAACTCATTCCAAACCCAGAGTGGCGCTGGCCGAAACTCGACTGGGGGATCCACGAAAACCCGTAAGACAGATTCCAGATTTTCTCCAGAAGCTGGCCTTCTGGAGCAACTGGAAAATACCGTCAGCCAAGCCAGGCTGAAAAACAGCAGAAAGAGGCAGGTTGAATAATTTTTTAGGAGATGACTCGGTTTCATTATTTTCCCTTCCATCGAATTCATTAGGTTCAATTTATAAAACTGCATCAAAGGTTGTCAATCAAACCGAAAATAATCTGGGGCCGTAAAGTATTTGCGGGTTAAGAGTCAACTATTTTAACCAATAATAAGATGTTCTCCTCTTGCCTGGAATAAATTGAGCAGAGTATAATCTTCATGCTTGAAATCTTAAAAGGAGCTGGTCAATGACAGGTAATCATCAAAACAACAAAACCCGTTTATGGCTGGCATTTTCCTGGATTCTGGTCTTTTTACTTTTCTTAAGCTCTACCACCAGGCTGCCAGCCCAAGAAAACGCCAATCCCTTCTTCTCCGATTTTAAGACACCTTTCGAAACTCCGCCTTTCGACCTGATAAAGAATGAACATTTTCTGCCGGCTGTGAAAAAAGGCATAGAACTTCAACAGGCTGAAATTGAAGCCATAGTCAACAACCCTCAACCGCCAACTTTTGAGAATACCATTCTGGCTTTCGACCGAACCGGAAAATTCTTAAGCCGGGTTATGGCGGTATTCGGAGCCCTTCAGGGTACCAGTAGCACTCCAGAACTTCAAAAAATCGCTGAACAGATAACTCCCCTGACTACCCAGAATCGTTCAAACATTTACCTTAACGAAAAATTATTCCAGCGCATTAAATCCATCTACGACCGCCGCTCTCGTTTGAAGCTGGGAGAAGAAGAAAGGTTTCTGCTGGAAAAAATTTATCAGGACTTTGTCCGGGCTGGAGCTCTGCTTTCTCCTGAAGCCAAGGAAAGACTCCGCCAGATTGACGCCCAGCTGTCAATGCTCTCCTTAAAATTTGGCAACAACCTGCTTCAGGAAACCAACAGTTTCCGCCTGGTCATCGAAAACCCAAAACATTTAGATGGTCTGCCCCAGAATGTAATTGATGGAGCGGCTGAAACCGCTCGCCGGCTTGGGCTCGAAGGTAAATGGGTCTTTACCACCCATGTACCCAGCATGGTTCCTTTCCTTCAGTATGCGAAAAATCGGGAACTGAGACGGAGGCTGTTTGAAGCTTATCTCAGCCGCGGCGACCGCTACAACGAATACGACAACAAAGAAATCATAAAAAAGATTATAGCCCTCCGCACTGAAAGAGCCAGGCTTCTGGGCTATCCGACTTTTGCTCATTTCGCCACAGAAGTGAACATGGCCCGAACACCCGAGAGAGTAGAAGAATTCCTCCTGGACCTCTGGCAGTATGCCCTCAAACGGGCCAAGGAAGAACTGGCTGAAATGCAGCAGATCGCTGATGAGGAAGGAGCTAACTTCAAAATTGCTCCCTGGGACTGGTGGTACTATGCCGAAAAGCTCCGAAAGAAAAAATATGACCTGAAAGATGAGGAAATTCGACCTTATTTCTCCCTGGAAAATGTTAAAAATGGAATGTTTACTCTGGCCGGTTTGCTCTACGGCTTAAAATTTGAGAAAAGAACGGACATTTCAGTTTACCATTCAGAAGTTGAGGTCTATGAAGTCAAGGAAAAAGACGGGCGTCATGTGGGGTTGCTTTATCTTGACTTCCATCCCAGACCGACCAAAAGAACCGGAGCCTGGTCTGGAGCCCTCCGCCGCCAGAGCTATGAAAACGGCAAAAGAGTGGCTCCTCTTTCCACCATTGTCTGCAACTTCACCCGCCCAACTGAAAAAACTCCAGCTCTACTGTCACTGGATGAAGTAGAAACCAGCTTCCATGAATTCGGACACTCACTGGCCACTCTGCTGTCAAACGGAAAATACAACAACCGCTTTGTCCCGAGAGATGGCGTGGAACTCCCCTCCCAGATAATGGAACACTGGGCCTTCGAGCCAGAGCTTCTGAAAAAATATGCCCGGCACTATGCCACTGGTGAGGTCATTCCTGATGAGCTGATAAAGAAAATTAACAATAGCTCGCTTTTTAACCAGGGTTTTGCTTCTACTGAATACCTGGCGGCCGCCCTTCTGGATATATACTGGCATAAGACAATTTTTGAAGATGATTATGAAGTCAACGATTTTGAGCGAAAAGTCCTGAACCAGCTAGGGCTGATCGAGGCCATCGCCCCCCGCTACCGCAGCACTTACTTCCAGCATATTTTTTCTGGAGGCTACTCGGCTGGCTATTATGTCTACATCTGGGCTGAAGTGCTGGACTGCGATGCTTTCGAAGCCTTTAAAGAACGCGGCCTGTTTGACCAGAAAACTGCTCTGAAATTCCGTAAGGAGATTCTGGAAAAATATGGCTCGGCTGATTTTCTTAACCAGTACCTCAAGTTCCGCGGTCGTGAGCCAGTTAAAGAGCCTCTGCTCCGGAAAAGAGGTTTCATTCATTAATTGAAATAAAAATTCAAAAGCCGCTGATTGGATATCCAGTCAGCGGCTTTATTACATTAATTCTGAAATCAACTAACCTCAAAAACTTTTTTTGTCTTAAAGTACTCAAGCCTTATAAAACCCGAATTAAACCAAAAAATCAGGAAAGAATTTTTATAAAAAGGCAAGATAGCAGAAGGAAATCAGCTGTTCAGGTTGTTATGAAGAAAATGGCGGAGAGGGCGGGATTCGAACCCGCGGTACCAGCTTTCACTGGTACAATCGCTTAGCAGGCGACCCTGATCGACCACTCCAGCACCTCTCCGCGCCTTAAAGCGTTCTTTATTTTAGCACGTTTCCTGCCGGAAAAAAACCCCGGGAAGCAGCACCTCCGGCCGTCAAACCAAAAAAATTTCATGCCCGAACCACCTGTTTCAGTTGAAGCAAATCTTGAAAGGACTAAAAGAAAAGGGGCTAGCAATCAATCACTGGTTTACTGCTTCATTCCACGAAATTTACCGCTTCAAAGCAGGGAACGATTTTTCAGGGAGATTTTATCTTATCTTTTTAGCTTACCCTCTCTAAAAAAGCCAGCTGCTTTTCATCATTTAACAGATGTACCGGTTATTATTTTCTCCTTGTGAGTACCCTTGGTAACATGAATCAAAAAGCCCTCTTCACCAGAGAGCCAGATTTCCGAAAGGACATAAACTGTAAAATACTCAGTGTAAGAAGGAGCAAAATCTCCGACCTCATCAAAAATGAGGCGCGGTTCGGTTGGCGGCTGCTCCATTGGACTGAGCTTTTCCAGTACCTGAAGCTCGAGTTCCTTGCCCGTGGCCGTCTGCCGCAGTATTAGTTTTCCGGCCTGGTTAAAGCCGAACCAGTATTCACCGGCCGGGATTTTCTTGCCGGCGGCCCGGAATTCAAAAGGTATCTTGAACAGGGCAGCCGGTTGACCGGCTGACTGGCCAGGCTGATTTTCAGCGGCTCGAGCCATGGGCCAGGCTATCAGGAAAACCATTATTATCAGTAAAGGAGTAGCAAGGATAGCTTTTCTCATGTTCATCGCCTCCTCTTATTTTAGCTTTTATGTTCAATTTTATTCAGCCCGAGCTATCTCAGACCAGGATTTCCCCGGCCGATGTCTTGCTGGCCACCGGCAGGAAAACATCCTCATCCACTCCGTTCTTAATAGCATCTTCCATGGCTTCGATGAAGGTGTCAATCTCTTCCAGCGTGGTGTAGATGTTGGGTGAAATCCGCAAAGCCTGATAATCAAACACCTGGTTGGGCGGTGCCCCGCCGACCAGCGGCACAGTGATAATCCGGTATTTGCGCCTCAGGAAATTGGCCAGAGCCCGGACATCAATGCCTTCAATGTAGCAGGCGGCCACACCCCAGGCCTGAGCCGGTTCTGACATATCAGTCAGCATCTTGAAGCGTGGATATTTCTTCAGAGCATTGGCATAGCGAAGAGTCAGGTAGCGCATGCGAGCAGCCTTCCGTTCAGCCCCGATGGCCTGGTGGTAGGCCAGGGCTTCGCCCAGGGCGGCCCGGATGCCCCAGGGATGAGTGCCGATGGCTTCAAACTTACGGATGTCGTTATCTTGCTGCTCGGGCGCAGCCTGAAGCGGCCAGAACTTTGGAATCATCTCCCGCCGGACATAAAGGCAGCCGTTACCGATGGGAGCCAGCAGCCACTTGTGCAGGCTGACCCCGTAGGCGTCGCAATCGAGGTCGCGCAGCTTGAAAGGAAAATGGCCGAGGGCATGAGCACCGTCAACTATGGTCACAATGCCTTTAGAGCGAGCCATCCGGCAGATTCTCTGCACCGGGAAAAGCTGCCCGGTAAGGTTGGTGATATGACAGAAATGGATTACTTTGGTACGCGGAGTTATGGCCTGCTCAAACATCTTGTAAAGATAATCCTGGGTGGCCGGCACCGGAAACTGCAATCTGGTTACCTTGATACCTTCCCTTCTCATTCTCTGGTCCCAGGTGGTAAGCATTCTCGGGTAATCCTGTTCGGTGGTCAGGACTTCATCACCGGGTTTAAGGTCAATCCCGTTCTGGACAATCTGAAGAGCCTCACTGGCTCCACGGGTTAAGGCCAGCTCTTCCGGGTCGCAGCCGAATTCTTTGGCCATGCGGCGGCGGATGGTTTCAATGTTTCCAGCCACCATAGCCTGATAATGGACCGGCAGCATGTTTATCATTTCGGTATAGCGGAAAGCTGACTCCAGCACCACACGGGGGCAGGGACAGGTAAAACCGTTGTTAAGGTTTATAAGCGAGCGGTCGAGCTTAAAGCCTAACTGGACTTCACGCCAGTAAAATTCATCCCTAGCCACTTCTTCTGGTGACTTGCCGGCCACGGCCTGGGTGGCGGCTTCCACCCTTTCCAGGTTGGCCAAATTCCAGCTGAAAGCCACGGCTCCGGCCGCTCCGGCTGCTCGTAAAAATTCCCGGCGGCTAAGATTGGGGTATTTCATGCGACCTCCTTATCAATTAAATTCAATATAGTCAGAAATTCAATCTGCGACTATTCTAATTTTTAACTGCGTTCAAAGTCAAACCAGTAATGGACAGCTGCCGGCCTGTGAGAAAAGACAGATTATTTTCTGAAATACCACCGGAATTATATCCGGGGAAGTCTTGTTTTTTTGGGATATTACTTGAAATAAAAGTATTCAGCAGGGATTGGACCAATGCTCCCGGTTCGAGTTTTATTAATTGCTGTAGTATTGATCCGGGGGAATTGGGCTTACAATTAATTCCGGCGGTCACAAAAATCGGACCTGGCTTAAAACGATGGCCAGGTCATTCGCTGATTATATTTTATAAGGTGAGCTTTTACACCTCTCAAGATTTAATTTAATCCTTTGATGAATTAGCGAAAATGCATCTGCCTCAAGAACAAAAAAAAAATAAATGCGAGGCCGACTGTCTGCTCCTTTTCGCCGACCGCGGGGCAAGTCTTATATAGATTTCGTTAAGAGCAATTGGGCAGTTTTATTAAGCTGTGAGAAAAATCAAAGCTCAGAAGCACGGTTTGGGTGAATCTGGCCTGGATAAAATTAGGGAAATTAATGGCGGAGGGAGAGGGATTCGAACCCCCGTTCCGGGATACCGGAAAGCGGTTTTCAAGACCGCCGCCTTCAACCACTCGGCCATCCCTCCAGGGAGCAGATATTTTAACCCGAAGGGAAGATTCTGACAAGAGACCGCTCCTTCAGGGTTTAATCACTTCCAAACCACCAAGGTAAGGTCTCAAAACATCCGGTATGACCACAGAACCATCCTTCTGCTGGTAATTTTCCAGGATGGCGCTGACCGTGCGGCCCACGGCCAGACCCGAACCGTTCAGGGTATGAACAAACTCCGGCCGGGCTTTGGGCTCTCTCTTAAATTTTATCTGGGCCCGGCGGGCCTGAAAATCAAAGCAGTCCGAGCAAGAAGAAATCTCCATGTAGTCATTTTTCGACGGCATCCAGACTTCGAGGTCGTAGGTTTTGCCGCTGGCAAAGCCCAGGTCTCCGGTGCAGAGAGCCACCACCCGGTAAGCCAGTCCCAGGCGTTTGAGGACTTCCTCAGCACAGGAAGTCATGTACTCCAGCTCCTCCAGGGACTTTTCGGGAAGCGAAAAAATCATCATCTCCACCTTGTTGAACTGGTGCTGGCGGATGAGGCCGCGGATGTCCTTGCCGTAAGAACCGGCCTCGCTCCTGAAACAGGGGGTATAGGCCACAAAACGCTGCGGCAGTTTTTCGGCTTCCAGAATCTCGTTGCGGTAGATGTTTGTCAGTGGGACTTCAGCTGTTGGAATCAGATACCAGTCATAGCCTTCCAGCTTGAACAAATCTTCAGCAAATTTGGGCAGGTTGCCGGTCCCGGTCAGGCTGGCGGCATTGGCGATGAAAGGTGGAATGACTTCCCTAAATCCCTTCTCTGTGGTGTGTAAATCAAGCATAAAATTAATCAAAGCTCTTTCCAGCCTGGCTCCAGTACCAAAATAAAGAGCAAAGCGCGAACCGGTAATCTTGGCTGCCCTTTCGAAATCCAGCAGGCCTAAGTTTTTCCCGATATCCCAGTGAGGCTGCGGTTCAAAGCCAAAAACCGGTGGCTTCCCCACCACCCGGACTACCACATTTTCTTCCGGGCTTTTACCCACCGGCACCGTGTAGTGAGGCAGGTTGGGAATCCGCAACAGCAGGGAATTGAGTTTTTCTTCAAGCTCCCTGGATTCTTTTTCCAGGGCTGAGATTTCCTGGCCCACTTTCCTCGAATCTTCAATCAGGGCCGAAACGTCCTGCCCCTGCGGCTTGAGCTTTTTTACTTCCTCAGAAATACGGTTGCGCCGCTCCCTCAGGGCTTGCACCTGCTGCACCAGGCTCTTGAGCTCGTCCGACAGTCGATAGAGCTCATCCAGGTCGGCCAGAGCCTGTGGCTGTCCGCGGGTGGCCAGGCGTTTTTTAGCCTCTTCAAAGTTCTCCTGAATGTATTTTAGGTCCAGCATGGCTTGATTATAGCATATGAAGCTCTGATTTTTCAGCGAAAATCCCCGGTCCGGTCTTCCCTCTTCCCTGAGCCTCTTATGACCACCAACCAAGCCTCATTTTCTTCAGCTGGTTAAAGAAATCAGCAGCACAAGTGCTTGAACCAACAAACTAAAAAATCAGACTAAATTTCTGATTTCGGCCGTTTTTCACCTCTGAAGAGAAAAGACTACAAAAAACTTATTTAAGCCATTTCTAACCTATCTACCAGGAAAACCCAGATAAGCCAGGGAAGCAGCAAAAAAATATGGCCAGCCGGTGGCTCAACCAGAAAAAGATGGTCGTTGAACCAAGCTTAAAAACAGAATAAAATTAAGCGAAATGAAAAAATATTATGTCGGCACCGCCGGCTGGAGTTATGAAGACTGGGAAGGAATTGTTTATCCGTCGGTCAAGAGTCGCGGTTTCCATCCTTTAGAATACCTGGCTCACTTTATCGATATTGTGGAAATTAATTCCACTTTCTACCGCCCGGCTTCACCCTCTATGGCTTATTCCTGGCTGCGCCGGGTTCAGGCTTATGCCCAGTTTCTTTTTACGGTGAAGCTGCTCCAGGTCTTCACCCATCAGAGGAAGGATTTCTCCCAGAAAGAAGTGGATGAATTCAAGAAAGGGATAGAGCCACTGGCCGTCAAGCAGCGCCTGGCCGCCATTCTGGTTCAGTTTCCCTGGTCCTTCATCAATACGGCTGAAAACCGGGAATACCTGGAGAGGCTCTTTTTGCTTTTTGCCGAGTTTCCCCTGGCCCTGGAAGTGCGCCATTCTTCCTGGGACCGACCCGATTTTCATGAATTCCTGAAAGAACATAAGGTCTGCTTCTGCAACATTGACCAGCCGATTTTTCAGCACTCGATAAAACCCTCAGCCATCGTCACCAACCCCAGGTTTTCCTACGTCAGGCTTCACGGCCGGAATTACAAGGACTGGTTCCGGGAGGAGGCCGGTCGGGATGAACGCTACAATTATCTCTACACCACCGACGAACTGGCTGACTGGGTCGGCCGGATAAAAAAGCTGGCTGAAGGCAGCGACCGAGTGTTCATCATTACCAACAACCATTACCGCGGGCAGGCTCTGGCCAATGCCCTGCAGATTAAAAACATGCTGACCGGAGAAAAGCTACAGATACCGGCCACCATGCTGGAAAAATATCCGGTCTTAAAAGAAATTGCCAAAAAACTGGAGAAAGGCCAGATCGATTTGTTCGAAGAACAGGCCGGGGCAAAAAAAGAGGCTGGCGAAAAAGAAGGCAGCCAGAAAGAAGACCAGGATTGAAAAAAGTGCCCGGAACAGGAAATTAAAATTCATCAGGGAGCTTACAGAAGACAATCTCAAGTTGAAGAACAGCCCAAAACAGGATTTTTAATAGAGAGCCGGGTGTGGAGGTCAGCATTATTAATGGGTAGGAGACTCGAGCAGAACGCCAGAACAACAAAAAATGATACCGGCCATAAACCTTCTGTGCTAATCAGCCAGGACAGGAATCTGACCGGGCTGCTGGGAATTTCTGAGAAACTGAATAATAATTAAGGTTTTAACATTTTTGAAGTAATGAGTTAAGTTGAACTAAGTTAAGGATTCAGAACATGAACTGGTGGGAAGACGAATTCTTAAAAGTAAAAGGCAACCGGCTCTTACTGGAAAATCAACCGGCTGAGACCATCGCCAAGAAACACGGGACTCCGCTTTATGTTTATAGCCTCAAACAGGTTCTGCGGAATCTTCAGGCTTTGAAAGAAGCTTTTTCTTCAGCTAAGCCTGGCCTTGAAGTCCACCTCGCCTATGCTATGAAAGCTAACCCGAATCCGGGAATTTTAAGGACCCTATTCAAAGAAGGCTGCTGGATTGATGCTGTCTCGCCAGCAGAAGTGGAGACAGCTCTCAGGGTCGGTTTCCCACCAGAAAGAATTATATTCACCGGAACTTCTATAGGTCAGAAAGATTTTGAACAGATACTGAGGCACTCGGGGATTACAGTCAATATAGACGCTTATGAGCAGATAGAGATTCTGGAAGCCGTGCGCAAGCGCCTGCGGCTAAAAAAGCCGGTGCGAGTGGCGGTGCGCTGGAATCCGGGCCTCGGACGCGGCTTCAGCAGCAAGACAGTAACAGCCGGCAAGAGAAGCTCAGACGGAACGCCGATTAAGTTTGGTGTGGAAGAGGCCAGAGTGCTGGAGACGTATAACAGACTCAAAAAGCTCGGCTTTCAGCCAGTCGGATTGCACCAGCACCTGGGCTCGGGCTGGATGGAAGAAGATTTTCCGGTGGCCATCAAAGCGGTTGACCGGATGATAAAAAAAGCACGGGAGCTGAAAAAAGCCGGGTTTAATTTAGAATTTTTAGACTTTGGCGGCGGCTTTGGTCCTAAATACAGAGCTGAGGAGAGACTTTTTCCGCTGGCTGAATACGCTGCCTACATCCTAGACAAAGTGGAAGGAGCCAAGCTCGGACTTAAAGCCATTACTGTTGAACCTGGTAAGTACCTGGTGGCTAACGCCGGCGTTTTGCTGCTTGCTGTGGAATACGTCAAGAAAAGCTATGGAAATTTATTTGCCTGCGTTAATGCCGGGACTTACAACACTGTGCCCCGGCCAGCTATCTATGAAGAAGCCTACCACGAAATTGTTAACGCCAGCTGCGTTAACAGCAGAAAGAAAGCCAGAATCACCGTTGCCGGTCATCTGTGTGAAACAGGCGATGTTTTCGGCACGGAGAGGCTCATGCCTTTGCCGGAGCGGGGTCACATTCTGGCGGTGCTCATGGCCGGCGCCTACTGCCGCAGCATGGCCTCCACCTTTAACCTGCGCCCCATCCCCAAAGAAATATTGCTTTAACTGATTTTTAACTGGGCTCGGACTTTGATATCGTATCCGAATATTAAGTTAAGCTGGCCTTTCGGGGGTAATTTTTAGCTAACTTAGATTCTCTAAACGACTCAGATTAGTAATAATTATGGTGCTATTGTGAAAGCGATAGCCGGTATAAATTTTATGGGGCGCTTAAAGTAACATATGAGAAGCTGATAATCAAAAGGTTTTAAGGAAGGTGCAGTTTATGAGGCGGGGATGGCCGTCGGTCTGAAGCCGGACCTCAGCCCTTAGAAAGCACACCGGTGGTGAACCAAAGGCTAAAGCTTTCCTCTGCCCCACTCCTTCCACCAGCCCGGTCTCGTCTTCAAAAAGGTAAAAATAAGTGAGCCCTTTTGCCGTTCTTATCTCCCGGGCATCAACAATCCGCACCGCCAGTTCCACCATCTGCCCGGCTAAATCCCGGAGCTGCGCCACCCGCAGCGGCGGCCGCCTTCCATCCAGAAACTCCAGCGGGTCGCCCGACGGTAGAAAGCCCAGAAGCTCTAACTGAAGCTTTTTCTTTTCTTCATCACCGATATCAGCCACCTGAAGCTCCCCGACTCCCTGAAAATAGCGCAGGACCTGCTGGCTGCGGTTGCGTTCAAGCGAATCCAGCGCCCCGGCCTGAATCAGGGTCAGCAAGTCGCTCTGGCCCGGTTTGACCCGGCTTAAAAAATCTTCCATCGAAAGATAAGGCTCATCCTTTTCCCGCTCGCCTATGATTTTTTCCACCGTCTTTAAGGTAAGACTCTTAATCAAACCCAGGCCCACCCTGATAGCCCGACCTTCTACCCTGAAATTATACCCGCTGCGGTTAACATCCGGTCCAAGGATGGTAATTCCTAACCTCTTGGCTTCTTCCACGTACTCCGGAAGCTGGTAATAACCACCGCCAGCATTAAGCACCGCCGTCATGTAGACCAGCGGATGATGAGCTTTCAAGTAAACCGCCTCATAAGCCATCAGAGCATACGAGGCGCTGTGAGCCCGGTTGAAGGAATAAGAAGAAAATTTTTCCATCTTCTGCCAGAGGGCTTCAATTTCTGAAGACGAATAACCGCGGCTTAATGCCTGCTGGAAAAATTTCTGGCGAAGCTTCTCCTCCACCCGTCGCTTCTTGAGCTGACGGCGCAGGAGCTCACCTTCTTCCGGCGGAAAGCCGGCCACTCTTTCGGCCACCTGCATCACCTGCTCTTCATAGAACATCAGACCGCCAGTTTCCGGCAGAAC
>Ga0185342_1000013_pt1 | contig 152835 bp, 119 predicted proteins | sample ConPoolayeEmetaG_FD_128045 | JGI IMG/M metagenome (GOLD analysis project Ga0185342, IMG submission 128045) | Hot spring microbial mat communities from California, USA to study Microbial Dark Matter (Phase II) - Cone Pool mat layer E metaG... ... | reverse complement strand
TTATTGAATTTTTACTCCAGGCTAAAGGATAAATACGGTACTTGCGAAAACCCAGCCAGTTTACTGCCCAGATTTCTGGCTGCCGGGAAAAGGATAATTCTAAAGTTACTGTAGCATCTGTCCGACTCCAGAGAGCAATTTTTCTCGCAGAACGGAAACTTCCTGTATCAAAGGGAATAACCAGAACCTGTATCTGAGAATCCGGACTGAGAACAGAAAGCAAAGATGTACATGTATCCTTTCCCGGATTCTGTCCCAGCCAGCCCTGAAAATCATCCCGGTCAATTTTCATCCTGCCCAGCTGGACATCGACTTCTATGGAGCGGTCCAGAGTGGCATAAAGTTTATGAATCTGGTCCCGGGAAAAAGGTAGTTTCACGCCCCATTCAGTCAAGGTATCGTAGAGAACCTGGTTCAGTTGTTCTTCATCCACCAAATCACAGTTAAAAGCAAGAATTTTCTCTGTTTTTTTCCAGCGTTCCCCTTCCTGGAACTCTATCCCGTGCAGTCTGAACCAATCTTCTCTGAGCTTCTGGTTACGCCCGGTGGAATCTGTTTTCCCATGACTCCATAAAATAGCATGGCAGGCTTTACGATAATCTCCAGTCGGACTTCTCCCTTCATGAAAAACAACTATATCTTCTGGTCCATCATAGACTTCATCAAACAGGTAGTAGTCCATCCGCACCTGGTCATAAAGAAATGAGTAGCCGCCTTTCAAGGGCTGGGTATCACAGGGACTGTTCAATCCCCCATAACAGGCTTCTGCCTTTGGCACACCTATCAGAATTCTGGGTGGGTCCACAGGAATTTTTGCTCTCTGGAAAGCCCAGGCAATGAAGGAAAAAGGTGCCCGGCGCTGGTCTGTATCCGGGTTAATAGAGGTAACTGCTTCCTGGTGCAAACTGGGATAAGCACCATAACCTAATTTGTGATGACTCCAGTGGTCCAATCCGTAAGCCAGTCCAAAAAGACCGGCAGCTACAAGACCATTGGCAGAATAAGCTACATCTGCACCTCTGTTCCAGGAACTCCATTCCCTGATATGGCTGGATTTGCCCCAGAAATGGTTGAAGGCACCAAACTTGTACCATCTTTCCAGAGAACGGAAGTTGGTCTCACAACCATAAGCACTACCACCTAAAGAATCACAGATTTGCAGGTAGGGATGAAGATTTGTCATCTGTATCTCATAGGTACTGAAACCGCACCAGGAAATCGGGCATTTCACACCCAGAGAACGAAGGTAGTCATACATGGTTTTAATGAAGGTATAAATTTCTGTCCAGCACCACTCCAGGGCATCAGAAACCCTTGGACTGGCAATCCTTTCTTCTGCCTTCCACTGATGAAAAAAGTTGGGAGATTTAGCCACTGTTTTAAACTGAGGGGGAAAATGGATGTTTCCCTTCTCCGGATCCTCTTCCGGTTGCAAAGGTTCCAGGGACCAGGCTTGCGCCAGTTTTTCCCTGGTCTTATATTTTTTAAGCAAAAACTCGTTGAAGCGGCGTCTTACCAGTGTTTTCTCCGGTTCAGCAAAAGATTCAAAGTCAAACCCTCTGGCACCAAGCCCATAATCTTCATTGGCTATTTCCACTGCTATTAAGGTGGGGTCATCCACTAATTTCCTGCCAGTATAAGGATTCACCGTGGCTAAAAGTTGCCGGGCATAATTTTGCTGTGCCTTCAGGTAGTCCGGGTTCCACAAACGGCTCACAGGTCGTCCCCGGGGATGCTGACCGTTTTCCAGCATATAAAATGCACCGTCCGGGTCTGTGTACCAGCCATAACTGTGCAGACAGATATCCAGGTAGATACCTGCTTCACCAAACTTTGCTACCTGATAAAAAACGTTGTCTAAAGCCTCTGGTTTCCATGTGCCAGTGGCCTGGTCAGCTTCGCTTTCACTGCCATAAATCTGTCTGATACCATTAACTCCCATGGTAGGCAAAAGACGAACTGCTAAATCAACCGTTTCCTTGCTGGGGACATGATTCCAGTGTCCTCCCCAGACATAGAAACGTTGATTTTTTCTATCAACATACTCTCCTTCTTTACTGCTGGTAATAATTCCAGTAGTCCGGGTAGGTTTCAGTAAAGAAGAAAACTGGATAGCAGCAGTCTGAAATTTCCCGGCCTCAGGAACTTCTACAGTAACAGGCTGGCCATCGTAGATAATAGTAAACCTTCCTGCGCCCTGGTAAAAACACTGGTTGTTGCTGAAAGGTATGACTGGCAGGGAAGTTTTCAGCAGGAAAAAGTGATGAAAACTGGTCGTAAATGGCTTGCTTTCCGCAGAAGGCTTAAAAGAAGAAGCATCACTGTAGATAAGCAGTTCATTCCTTCCCTTTCTGCAATCCGGAAGTTGTAAAACATTTTGGCCACCTTTAAAGGAAACCGGTAACTGCCTCTTCTGGAAAACCATTTTACTTTCCAAAAATTCTGGTAATGTCTTGTAAGCAAGAGTCCAGGTTCCTTCTTCTGGTAATTCAAAAGAGATGCGGTAGACTGCCCGTGTACCTTTCTCCAGCTGTAGATTCCTGACTTTCTCCCAGCCAGATGTTTTTCCCTGCGCTTCCTCCCATGTCTCCTGCTCAGTTAAAACGCGTTTTTCTATGGAGAACGTCGGTTGTTGAAAAAGGACATCTCCAGGGGTTAGGTAATTACCACGGTGACCTTCACCAGAAATAAACCTGCCGGTAGCCACCTCATATTTATGTATCAGAAAACAGTCAGGTGCTTTCCTGGACACACGAAACAGGTATTTACCATCAGGTGTAAGGAATTCCTTTTCAGGCAGCAGAGAAGGTCCAGATGTAACCTGTTTTTTAGTACTGGCAAAAAATTCTTTTATCTGCTCGGTTTCTACACCCAGAAGTTTTAACTGTGGAGCAAGCTGCGCCCTGGCTAAAACCGCAAGGGATTTTCTTTCCTTAGAGCCGGATTGAACCAGCCTCTTTCCCCAGGCATCAAGTTGCTGATTTATCTTTTCCAGTTCAGGTAAATCAGGTAATGCCCTGGTGACGGAGAGAACAGGCAAACTTCTTTCCTCTTTATGGGAATGCGTGGTGGGAGAATCCCATACTTCCACCTTTTCCTGGTAAATTACCTTCAAATCAGCTCCGTATTTAACAGGAAGTAAAGAAACTGGCAGGCAGGCACGTCTCATTATCTTCCCGGGCTGAAAATCGTCAAAATAAACAGTATCTTTAACTGTACCGTGAGGAGAGGAAAGAATAATTTCTGCAGAGCGCCTGGTATCAATCCGATAAATGTTTCCCCCTGGTATCCGGGAAAACAAAGATGTATCTTCACAGGCGGCAAGTTCCAGCTCCAGTCCGTATCGCAACTGTCTGTTCACCAGGGTAACTAACGGACGATAACCAGCCAGCACACTGGATTTCTCCCCGGAAAAACGAACTTCACTGAGAACAACACTATCCCTGAGCCGGATATACCTGCCCAGTCTTCTAAAACCTGTGTACGGAAGAGTGATGAGAGATTCTGCCTGCATCAACTCCGGACGGTAAAGCAAGTTTATCTCCTGCCCGAAGGAAACTCCATCTTCTGAAAAGGAAAGGTGAAGACAGGATGGTTCAAACCTTTCCTCCCTGGTATCCACAACATCCGGTACTGAAACTGCCAGGGTAATCTCCAGACCATCAACTGCATAAAGACTCCCCAGATCAAAAGTAACACCTGAAGGAAAACTTTGCAGCCAGTTCCGATTGAAGGGATATTTTTCTACTCCTGCCAGCACTGGATTAATATCTCCTTCTGGACCAGGGTCCCTGACACCATCAGTGAGGATTGATTCAGAAGAATCACAGTTTATCCATTTGCCTGAATGATGAGGAAGGTAGCGGGCTACAGGTAAACTGGTACGGGGTAGATAAGTATCCCGGTAAAACATAAGGTCATCTGCTGTTACCCGACCAACCGCTTTCTCCAGCCCCCAGGCCACTTCCACTGAAGCAGTCTCTGGAGGAAGTTGAAAACGGCGGAATATTCTGCCTTCGTTTAGCTCCCGGTAACGATGCATTCCCTGACGTCTACCCTGAAATGTAAAACGGGTAGCAACTGGCAATCTTTTCCCCGCAGAATCATAACAGCGAACTTCTATGACACCGGCACCTTTTCTTTGTTCATCAACAGGGACAACTTCATCCTGCTGGCCTGGACCCCCGGAAAAAAGACCGCTTAACACCCAGTTGCCGGAAGCATCCTTAACAGGAATAGTCTGGGAGACAAGTCTGGCTCCTGGTGAACTACTGTCAGTCACTTGCACACCAGCGGCATGATAAGCACCACGGTTGAAAAGATAAGGATTGCCGTTACCTTCCAGCTTCCAGGCAAAAGGACACCCTCCAACTGCACGATTGAAATTTCCATTCACCAGAAGATTTACTGGCTCCTGCGAAGGCCAGTACTGGTAAAGGGGAGATTCTGAGAACACCGGGGGCGAAAAAATATCCAGGAAAAACAGGGGAAAAACTATCCAGAACCCAGAGGCTATTTTCTTACACAGGAAACAGTCAGTAGATTTCGCGCTGGGGTTTGACACCCCGTGATATTTCCTCAACATAATCCTCTATCCGTCTGGCATCACGTTCAGACATCTCTGTGAAGCGGATACTGTAGAAATAAAACCCATCTTTTTCCTGCGAACTCAGGATGACAAATTTACCCTGACAGGTTTTTCCTGCCAGATTTAATTGCAAATCATAATCCTTATCCAGCCGCAGAGCCTGGCTGACTTTCAACCTGGCACCGTTTTTGCTGAGATTCAGCACTGTCACCTTTACACTGTTTGCCCGGAAGAAACCAGGCAAAACAACTTCACCGGAAACAGAAAAATGTACCCGGTGAGACTTCCGCCGTTCAGCCACAGGTTGCTGGAAATGACTGGCAACCAGAGTTCGGTTGTCCGCCACCCGAATTGTTGCCCCGCAAACCAGCAAGTGGCTGTTTTCTTCAAAAACAACCTCCCCTGCTGATTGTAACACCTGCGTCCTTAAAACCTCATTCCTGTCAACTAAAGTAAAAACTAACTCTCCACTAAGTTCTGCTCTCAGCAAATCCACCTTATATTCCTGATTAGCCAGCCTGATAACAAAATCTCTTCCCTGCGCCAGTCGTTCTGCCAGCTGATTGCTTCTGGAGACTGAGTGGTTTTTAGGAGGAGAAAAAGAAGTGGATGTTGCCAGAACATTCTGCACCTGCCAGGTATCTGGTTCTGGTTCAGATGCAAACATCTCCAGCGCAAACAAAAGTTCAGTCATACTCTGGTAACGTTCTTCAGGTTCGGTTTTCGTAGCAATCTCCACTATTTTAGCCATCCGGGCAGGCAGGGGTAAATTGGAATGATAAAAGAGAGAACGAATGGTTCTCCCGAAGGCATAAATATCGGTACGTTCATCATAATGACCGTTGTATTGCTCCGGCGCAAAATAACCTCTGGTTCCGGACTTCGGGTCTGGTGTTCCAGGCAAAAGATTCCGCCACAACGGATTACTCCGTCCAGCAATCCCAAAATCAGTTATCCTCAAAGTTTCCAGAGACCAGGAAACCAGAACATTAGTAGGGTTGAAATCGCGGTGAACCACACCCCGGCTATGCGCATACTGTAAACCCTGGGCAGCCTTCTTCAGGATAGATAATATTTCTTCCAGCTTAAACGGCCTTCTCAAAACAAACCTTTTTAAATCTGTATCCACGTACTCCATAAAAATGAGAAAATTTTCGTCGTACTCCTTAAAAGTGTGCACCTTGATAATATATTGGTGCTGTAAAGCCAGAATTGTTTTCGCCTCGTCCCGGAACCTGGTCACTTCAGACCTTTCTGCTCTCCTGGGATGCAGAATTTTAACAGCCACCACCGGACCATAGGCTCCAGAACCGGATACAGCCTGAGCTTTATAAACTGTGGCGAAACCTCCAGCGCCAATCATTTCCGTAAGAACATATCCTTCCACCACTGAACCAGAACGCAGTTTCTCCATAGCTGTCTCCCTTCAGAAACTTAGAATGTGCAAAAGTATAGCATTTTTCAGCTTCTCTGTCAAAGCACAGCAGGCTGTCTTTTTTTCTCTCCCCTCCATTTTTTGTGATTTTTTCCTCAACATTTCAATTTAGTTAAAACGTGGCAGCCTGAACAGGTTTAGCTGATATTTTGCCAGCATTACATAATTTGGAAGATAACCGGGATTTGACAGACCATCTTCTGTATGATTGAATATTTGCGTTTTTTGTGAAATAAGGTACAATATAGCCATGATCGGTTATAAGAATGCAGTTTTGAGGTTATCTCATTACCGCAGGTGCCTGTACCAGTTTCAGGAACTGGGTTACACCAGGGTCTTTTCCAAAAACCTGGGGCAGGCCGCTGGTGTTTCGCCGGCTCAGGTGAGAAAAGATTTTTCCTTTTTTGGTCTTTCAGGCAGACGAAAGGGCGGTTACCTTATCAGTGAGCTTCTGGAAAAAATTAACCGGATTCTTAGAAAAGATAAAACAGAAAAAGTTGTCCTGGTAGGAGCCGGCCAGCTGGGTAGTGCTTTACTTAAATACAGAGGATTTGAAAAGGAAGGTATCCAGATTGTTGCTGCCTTTGACGCTGACCCGGCGAAAATAGGGAAAAAGGGTGAAATACCTGTTTATCCGCTGGATGACCTTTTCCATTTTATCCGCCAAGAAGTGGTTCGGGTTGCCATTCTGACAGTACCAGCCTCAGTAGCCCAGGATGTAGCCGAACGCCTGGTAGCAGCTGGCATCCGCGGAATCCTCAATTTTTCTCCGGTGACGCTGAAACTACCGGAGCGTGTCATTGTCAGCAATATAAACCTGGCTATAGAACTGGAACATCTTCTTTACTACGTCAATGAAGGAAAAGAAGAAAATCGTTAGACTGAAGATTCATCTACCGTTACGTCTGCGCATCTTCTCAGGATTTGCGCTGATTATCTTGTTTATGGGTCTGGTTATCTTCATTTATGGTCGTTATTTTATTGCTCAAAATATTATCGGGAGAACCCAGAGAGAAGTAGCCAGAGCTCTGAAGGCTGCCTGGAGTGAATACAACAACCAGCTGCAACAACTCGGTTTAATTGCTGATTTTCTCTCCCGTTTCCATGCGATTAGAACAATAGAAAGTATTCCCCGAATTACAGAAATGAAAAAAAGGTACGAGCTTGATTACGTATATATTGATTATGCGGAAACAACAGAATTACCAGACGGTATCGTAACGGAAACAAGAGTGCTTACCTATGAAGAACTTAAACGTATCTGTCCGGAGCTGGCAGAAAGAGCAATCATTAAGGATAAACCGACGCCCATGGCCAGACCTACAAATCTGGGTGAACTGCGGAAAGCCCTGGTAATGGAAGCATCCACCCCCAGCAGGGACAAAGAGGGAAAGGTGAAAGGAAAACTCCGGGTAGGCAAGATTCTTAACTATAACTTCACACTCGTGGATAGGATCCAGAATATTATTTTTGAGAAGAGTACCTGGAAAGGGAAACCCACCGGTACGGTCACCATCTTCCTCGGTGACCGCCGGATTGCCACAACTGTGCGGACTGAAGATGGGCAGCGCGCTGTGGGCACCCTTCTTTCCCGCGCCGTCTCCGATAAGGTTTACGGGCAGGGTCTTTCCTGGAACGACAGAGCCTTTGTGGTCAACGACTGGTATCTCACTGCCTACGACCCTCTCCGCACCAGGGATGGCAGAATTGTCGGAATTCTCTATGTGGGAATTCTGGAGGCACCTTTCCTGCAGATTAGAGACCAGATGTATCTAAATCTGGGACTTCTGCTTGTCGCTGTCATTCTGGCATGCCTGGCTCTTTCTTACCGGATAGCCAGTGGTATCACCACACCGGTCCGTCAGGTTACAGCTGCTGCTCAGTCCCTGGCTAAAGGTAACTGGGATGTCCCGGTAGAGACCTCAACCTCGGTTAATGAACTCAACATTATGCTGAATACCTTCAATATGATGGCTAAGGAACTACAAAAAGAAAGGGAAAAACTTCTCAATCTTAACCAGAAACTGCAGACCGCCAACAAAAATTATCTCAACATGGTTGGCTTTGTCTCGCATGAATTGAAAGGAGTTCTGGGTTCTATCATGATGAACATTTATGCCTTAAAAGACGGTTATCTTGGTCCGCTTAACGAGGCTCAGAAAAAGGCGCTGAATGCTGCGGCTAAAAGTCTGGACCATTTTGAAATGATGGTGAAAAACTACTTAGATCTTTCCCGTATCGAGAAAGGAGAATTGAAGTTAGCTATCCAGCAGCTGGACCTTCTGGAGGATGTGGTTAAACCGTGTTTGATTACTTTTGAAAAACCGCTGCAAGAAAAGAAGATGAAACTGCAGCAACAAATCCCGGCAGGAATAATTCTTAAAGGAGACAGGAGTCTGTTGCAGATTGTCTTCAACAATCTGATTTCCAATGCTGTTAAGTATGGAAAAGAGGAAGGAGTTGTCCGTCTTTCCTGCAGAACAGAAGAGAGTTTCATTCACTGCCAGGTTTACAATGATGGTCAGCCACTTACTCCGGAACAACAAAGCCTCCTTTTCAAGAGGTTCAGCCGGTTACCAGAAACTACCAGGGTGAAAGGAACAGGACTGGGGCTTTTTATTACCAAAGAAATCATAGAAAAACATGGCGGCCGCATCTGGGTAGAACCTGCAGAATGCGGTAATGCCTTTTGTTTCACGCTTAACAAGGGAGAAATAGATGGAAAGTAACCCTCTGGAGAAGCTGAAGAAAGCAAGGCAAAAAGCTATTCATGAGAATCTCGCCAAGTGGACAGCCACGACCAGAATCAACATTGGCATGTCCACCTGCGAAATTGCTGCTGGCTCAAAGATTGTCTGGAAAACCATCGCCGAGGAAATTCAGAGAAGGAAAATTAAAGATGTCCACCTCGGACAGAAAGGGTGTGTCGGCCGGTGCCACTGTGAACCAACAGTGGAAGTTTTTCAATTTGGGCAACCTCCCTTTAAGTATGAAAATGTAGATGTTAGAAAGGCAAAGGAAATTGTTTATAAACACCTGGTAAGGAAAACTTTGCCCGTGAGAAAAACTGATTTGTCTCACAGTGTTAGTACTCAGGCTCTTACTGATAAATCTCGATTCATCTTCGGGGATATTCCTTACTTTGCCAGACAGAAAAGGATTGCCCTGCGCAACTGCGGAGTTATTGACCCGGAATCCATTGATGATTACCTGGCAATTCGCGGGTATGAAGCTTTAGCCAGGGTACTAACCGAGTATACTCCATCCAGGGTTATTGAAGAAGTAACCAAATCTGGACTTCGGGGCAGGGGTGGTGGAGGTTTTCCTACAGGACTGAAATGGCGGTTTGTTGCTGAGCAACCTGGAAACGAGAAGTATGTTATCTGCAATGCGGATGAAGGGGATCCAGGTGCCTTTATGGACAGAGGAATCATTGAAGGGGACCCTTTCAGTGTGCTGGAAGCAATGGCTATTTGTGGGTTCGCTGTTGGTGCCCACCAGGGAATTGTTTACATCCGTGCGGAATACCCTCTGGCGGTAGCACGCCTGCGCAAAGCAATTGATAGGGCATGCCATCTGAATCTTCTGGGGAAAAACATCTTAGGAACGGATTTTACCTTTAATGTGGAGATTGTACTGGGAGCCGGTGCCTTTGTCTGCGGGGAAGAAACCGCTTTAATCCATTCTATAGAGGGTAGCCGGGGTATGCCGCGCCTCAGACCACCCTACCCTTCAGTGAAAGGATTGTGGGGAAAACCAACCGTGATAAACAATGTGGAGACCTGGGCTAATATCCCTGTGATTATTCTTGACGGATGGGAAAGTTTTGCTGCGGTTGGTACAGAAAAAAGCAAGGGAACCAAAGTTTTTGCTCTCGCTGGCAAGGTAGTAAACACAGGACTGGTGGAGGTTCCCCTGGGGATGAGTCTGGGGGAGGTTATTTTTGACATTGGCGGCGGTATCAAAAACGGCAAAAAATTTAAAGCAGCCCAGACCGGTGGTCCTTCCGGCGGGTGTCTGCCTGTAAAGTTCCTGAATACACCTGTAGATTATGAATCCCTGACTCAAGCCGGTTCCATCATGGGTTCCGGCGGGTTGATTGTAATGGATGAGGATGATTGTATGGTAGACGTAGCCAAATTCTTCCTGGAATTCACCCAGGATGAATCCTGTGGCAAATGTATTCCCTGCCGGGAAGGAACAAAAAGGATGCTGGAAATTCTGGAACGTATCACCCGCGGACAGGGAAAAGAAGGAGACCTGGAAAAACTGGAAAGGCTGGCTCAAACAATCAAAAAAACTGCCCTCTGCGGACTGGGTCAGACTGCTCCCAATCCGGTACTTTCCACGCTTCGTTATTTCCGAAACGAGTACGAAAGCCATATCCGTCAAAGGCGCTGTCCTGCAGCGGTGTGTGCGGAACTTTTTGTTTCTCCCTGTCAGCACAGTTGTCCAGTACAGATAGACATACCTGTTTTTATCGGGCAGATTAAACATGGCCAGACACAGGAAGCTTTAAAGACAATTTTAAAAAGGAATGTTCTACCCTCAGTCTGCGGACGTGTCTGTCATCATCCCTGTCAGTCGCACTGCCGCCGGGCAAAGGTGGACCAGTCAGTTTCTATCATGCTTTTAAAACGTTTTGCTGCTGACTACGACAAATTCAGCAAGGTTACTTTTGACCTGGAGAAAATAAGCATCCGGCCAGAGAAGGTAGCCGTAGTGGGAAGTGGTCCGGCAGGTCTTGCCTGTGCCTGCTGGCTGGCGCGTTTTGGCTATCAGGTAACCATCCTGGAAGCAGAGAAAAACTTAGGTGGTATGCTGAGGTTAGGTATCCCTGAGTACAGGCTACCAAGAAATATTCTAAAAAGGGATATCAACAGAATTAAGAAAACAGGGGTAAAGGTGAAAACAGGTGTGCGGGTGGGAAAGGATATTACCATGGAAGATTTGCGGAAGCAGGGATTTAAAGCTTTCTTTCTTGCCATCGGCGCCTGGAAAGAAACATCCTTAATGATACCGGGAACAGAGTTAACCGGTGTGCTTGGTTCTCTGGAATTTCTGAAAGCCTATAACACCGGTCAGCTGAAAAAGATTAAAGGGATCTGGACATTTACCAGTCCAGAAGGAAAAGTTTCTCTTACTGACAGGAGGGTCGCTGTCATCGGTGGCGGGAATGCCGCAATGGACGTAGCCAGAACCTGTTTGCGGCTGGGAGCCAGAGAGGTTCATGTCATATATAGACGTTCCCGGGAAGCGATGCCAGCCATTTTTGAAGAAGTCCAGGAAGCGGAAGCAGAGGGAGTACAGTTCCATTTCCTCCTCATTCCCCACATCATCAAAGGAGAAAATGGATCTGTCAGCAGTCTGGAGTGTTGCTCCACCAGGCCAGGGGAGTTTGACGAGAGTGGCCGCCGGAAAGCAGTCCCGACTGAGGAAAAAGTGGTTTTCCCGGTGGAGGTAATCATCACCGCTATCGGTGCCAGACCAGAAATCCCGGAGGGGCTAAAAGAATTTACCCTCACTCCCTGGGGAACCATTAAAGTTGACCCTGTTACTCTGGCCACAAACGTACCGGATGTTTTTGCGGGGGGAGATTTTGTTACTGGAGGCGGCACTGTCCTTGATTCTATGGCTCAGGGAGAACAGGCAGCTATTTCCATTGACAGGTATCTCCGGGGCGAAAATCTATCAGAAAACAGGTTTGTTTACTCGGGAACACGTCAGAAAGTTACGGCAACCGATATACCTTCAGATATGACACCAAAAGGTACTGTGCCAGCCAGAAAACTACCATTAAAACAACGTTTAGCTGGTTTTAGAGAGGTAGAACTGGGCTATGACAGGAAGCAGGCTGTAGAAGAAGCTTCCCGATGCCTGCGTTGCGACCGAAAGGAGAACCATGAATGAAAAAAAGGTTAGCTTGACTATTGATGGAAGACAGGTAAGCGTACCGGCAGAATCTACTATTATGCAGGCAGCAGAAAGTATCGGCATACACATCCCGAGACTCTGCTATCATTCGCGTTTGAGTGTTGCCGGAGCCTGCCGTATCTGCGTGGTGGAGGTGGAGGGGATGAAAAATTATGTACCCTCCTGCTGCACCCAGGTCAGCGAAGGTATGATGGTGCGTACCAATACTGCTGATTTGCTCCGCACACGCCGGGACATTATTGAGTTACTTCTGGACAATCATCCCCAGGACTGCCAGACCTGCAGCCGGAATGGAGATTGCGAACTCCAGAGCCTGGCAGAACAGTTTGGCATCAGGGAAAGAATTTTTGAAGGGGAAAAGAAACATTTTCCGGCTGATTATTCCTCCCTTTCCATTGTTCGTGACCCGGATAAATGTATTCTGTGTGGAAAATGTGTACGTGTGTGTTCTGAAATTCAGGGGGTCAATGCCCTTTCTTTCAGCCACCGCGGGTTCCGCACCAATGTGGGACCAGCCTTTGATTTACCAGCAGCCGAAAGTGTCTGTATCAACTGTGGTCAGTGCACACTATTTTGTCCGACTGGTGCTCTCACCGAACAGGATGACACAGAGAAAGTCTGGCAGGCATTGAATGACCCGGACAAGATAGTAGTTGTGCAGATTGCGCCAGCTGTCCGGGTAGCCATCGGAGAACCATTCGGTTATCCGCCAGGAACAGATTTGACCGGTCAGACCGTAGCAGCTCTACGCAGGCTGGGCTTTGACCGGGTTTTTGACACCCAGTTTTCTGCTGATTTGACTATTATGGAAGAAGCGCACGAACTTATTCACCGGCTCTCCCATAATGGCAAACTACCCATGTTTACTTCCTGCTCTCCTGGCTGGATTAAGTTCTGCGAACATTTTCATCCGGAGTTTCTGGAAAATTTGTCCACCTGTAAATCACCACAGCAAATGATGGGAGCAATAATCAAGACTTATTATGCTGAGAAACAGAAAATTGACCCCTCTGTTATCTACAGTGTCAGCATTATGCCCTGTACAGCCAAGAAGTTTGAAGCAAACAGACCGGAGATGAGAAGTAGCGGGTTTCAGGATGTAGATGCTGTTTTAACCACCAGGGAATTGGCGAGAATGATTAAAAAGATAGGTCTTAAGTTCTCGGAACTACCAGGGGAAGAATTTGACGACCCACTGGGAGAATCCACCGGGGCTGCTACTATCTTCGGAGTTACAGGTGGTGTCCTGGAGGCTGCCTTAAGAACCGCCTATGAGTTAGTTACAGGTGACCAGCTACTCAGTCTGGATTTTCATCAGGTGAGAGGATTCGAAGGAATCAGAGAAGCAGAGATTGCCCTTGCCGGGAAAAAAATAAGGGTTGCTGTCTGTCACGGACTGTCCAATACCCACCGGCTACTAACGGAGATTAAAACCGGACAGAGAACATATCATTTTGTGGAAATTATGACCTGTCCTGGAGGATGTCTCGGCGGCGGCGGTCAACCAAGGCCACCAGAGAAAACAGAACCAATGGACCGAAGTTACTATGAAAAGCGAGCCGCAGGTATCTATGCGATAGACAGCAAAAAAGTCATTCGCCAGTCCCATAAAAATCCTCAGATTAAAAAGATTTATGCGGAATTTCTGGAAAAACCGCTGGGGGCAAGATCACATCATCTTCTGCATACCCGCTATCAGGTGCGGTCTCCCAGAGGCTTTACCAGTGTGAGAGAGGATATCTTTAACCTTTAAGTAAAGGAGAAAAACAATGGTGAAAAAACAGCAAGTTCTGGAAAAAGAAAATTGTTCCTTATCTCTGTTAGCTGAATTCATGGAACAGACCCGACCCCTTCATGATGCCCGGAGTCTTTTGATGGCTACCCTTCACCGGACTCAGGAACTTTTCGGTTATATTCCCAGACAGGCAGTAGAGCTTATCTCGGAAAAATTGTCTATCCCTGCAGCCCACATCTACGGCATGATTACTTTTTACAACTATTTTTCTCTCCAGCCCAGACCCCTTTACCAGATTCATGTGTGCAAAGGAACAGCCTGTTATGTCTCCGGTGGTGCGCGAGTCCTGGAAAGGTTAAAACAGGAGTTAAAACTGGAAGTAGGACAGGTAACAGAAGATGGTCTCTTCGGTTTGAACGTGACCAGGTGCCTTGGTTGCTGTGGGTTGTCTCCGGTGATGCAGATAAATGAGAATGTTTATGTGCGGGTTGTTCCAGAGAAAATACCAGAAATAATTGCCTTCTGGCGGAAGAAAAAGGAGAAAAAGGCAACTCAGAAGGTCGGAGCATTTGAATATCCGGGAAAGTCAGGGTATGATAAAAGGGGAAAGAAGGGATGATCAGACAAATACTTATTGTGGACGATGACAGAGATTTTGCCGAAGCCTGTTGTAATTTTCTGGAAGCAGCCGGATATGATGTTACCTACGAAACAGAAGAGAAGCAAGTTATAGAAAAAATCAGGTCCCAGCCGCCTGATTTAATCCTCCTGGATGTGATGATGGAGCAAAAAGATAGCGGTTTTCGCCTGGCAGAAACTCTGAATAGTGACCAGGCACTGAAGAATATTCCGGTAATCTTCCTCACAGGCTATTTCAAGAAGACTGAACCAGGTGAGAAGGAGCAGCTGGCTAAAAAATGGTCTAACATCTATGCCATTTTAGACAAACCGGTCAGACCAGCAATTCTGCTGGATGTTATTAAAAAAGCTGAACAGTCGGTGAAAAAGACAGAACCACCTGTATGAAGGAGAGAAAATGCCCAAAAAAATTCTCATTGTAGATGATGATGCTGATTTTGTAGAAGCTACCGCTACAGTTTTGCAGGCAGAAAATTTCCAGGTCATTTCAGCCTGTAATGGAGCTGAGGGATTTAAAAGAGCCAGGGAAGACAAACCTGACCTTATTCTGCTGGACGTGATGATGACTCATAAAACTGAGGGATTTGACATTGCCAGAAGTTTGAAGAATGACCCGCAAACTTCCAAACTGCCGGTCATTATTATTACTGGCATCAGAAAGGAGATGAATCTTCCTTTCGGGTTTGAACCTGATGAAGAGTGGCTTCCGGTGAAAGCGGTCCTGGAAAAACCAATAAAGCCTGAGACTCTTTTGAAAACTGTTAGAGATGTCCTGGGCAACCGGTAATCCAGAATAATAAACTAAAAGACTAGAGAATTTTTGCTGCCTGCTGGATAGCGGAAACAACCTGATTCCGGCGCTCTTCAGACATCAAAGCCGGTATTTCCACTATCACCATCCTTTCTAAAAGCGCCTCTGTCTTCGGGAAAGAACCACCGCAACTTTCCACATTGGCAGTAAAGTGCCAGTAGCCCAGTACACCAGGCATCACACCTTTTTCCCGCATTATCTCTTTGAATTTTTCCACCTTGTGGCTATCCGGAAGAAACATCAGGAGAAAAGTAGCAATTTCTCCTTCTTCGTCATAATGGGTACGGAAGGTCAAACCCGGAATATGCCTGATGGATTCTTTAATGAACCTTTTGTTCGCCCGCTGTCTGGCAATTACATCCTGCAGTTTACTTAACTGAACCAGGCCAAGCGCTGCCTGGATTTCGCTCATACGGTAATTGAAACCAGGCCTTTTCCTTTCCTCCAGCCCCCGTCCGATACCAGGAAGATGGGGATGCCCATGGTCATGATAGTATTCTGCCTGCCGATAAATTTCTTCTTCATTGGTAGTGACCATCCCACCTTCCCCGGTGGTCATTACTTTTACATAGTCAAAACTGAAAGCCCCGACATCACCAAGAGTACCCAGTTTTTTCCCGTGGTAACTGGCACCAGTGGATTGACAGTTATCTTCCACCACATAAAGATTCCTTTCTCCTGCGAGAGTCAGGAGACTATCCATATCACAGGCAGAGCCGCACATATGAACAGGAAGTATCGCCACCGTATTTTTGTTAATCCTTTTTTCCGCATCAGAAACGTTCAGATTCAAACTTTCATCCACCTCACACAAAACTGGCTTAAGCCCTGCTTCCTGAACTGCTTCTACAGTAGCCACAAAGGTGAAAACAGGCACTATCACCTCCCCTCCTGGAGGCAGATTTAATGCCTTTAGAGCCACCTTTACAGCCGCTGAACCGCTGGCTACTGCTAACGCATAGCGACAGCCCATGAAAGCAGCAAAAACCTTTTCAAACTCTGCTACTTTGAAAATTCCTTCTCTCTCCTTTTCAAAACCGTAACGGAAAAGAACCTTTCTTCTCAGTACTTCCTGGACTGCCTGAACCTCTTCCTCTCCAAAAACTTCCCTGCCGGGCATAAACACTCCTTGTTTTCTCAGGAAAAATTCTTTCAGGGTGAAACAACCTGTAGCCTTGCCTTCTTCCAGTAATACATCCTGTTATAAGGTGCACCACACCGCAAGCACATCTGGTAGTAAGCCTTCAGACTTTTCTCGTTTTCCTTGAATGCTTCCCACATTATTCCTTCCTCATAATAAAGTCTCCAGGAAGAAGGATTTCTAACCTGTCCCTGTTTCAGGGTAGCACTGGCTGTTTTCAGGTCCTCAGCAAAAGGTTGATTTCTTTTTTTCAAGGTATAAGCCTGGGACCATTGCAGCCAGCCTTTCAAAAGATAAGCCTGCTCATCCTTCGGTCTTAACCAGGTTATTAATGTCAGATATTGTTCTGCTCTTTTGTAATCTCCCTGGTGAAAAGCCTGGTCTGTTTCTCCCCAGAGAAAAGCTACGAAAAAACCCTGTCCGATATAAATGAGGCAGGCAAGAATAATCAGACCTAACCCCATCATCTTCAGGTGTTTTCGCATAAAAACATTATACCACTTTCTCAGGTAAAACTCACCGTGAAAGTTTTCCCAGAACTGCCAGCACCTCTCCAGCAATCTCTGCAGCCCGTTTACCATCCCCGGAGAAACAGAAAACTAAAACTCCCACTTTCGGCATTCCTTCTGGCGGAGAAAAACCAACAAATAAGCCGTGAGTTCTCCAGGAACCGGTATCACTGGAACAATAATAAGCAGAAGTACCAGTTTTCCCGGCGATGGTTACCTCTCCGGAGGAAATTTGACCCCACCTTCCTGAACCTTCAGTCCAGCAACGTGTCATTCCCTCCTGCAGGATTTTTATAATGGCAGGATTTACTTTAACCCGGTAGAAAGAAGCTGCCGGTCCAGAACTTGCTGTAGTGAAAACGTAACCACCGTTAAACAGGGCACAGAAAGCATAAAGTAATCTTCTGGGCGGTATTTTCAAGAGAGAACCGGTTCCCACCATCGCCTCCAGCGTCTCCTGAGTTGACCAGCGTAAATACTCCGAAAGACGATTTTTTTCTATCAAACTGAACTCCGCGAGAGTTTCCCAGAAAACAGCTGGCTTGACCTGTTTAGCTAATTCTCTTAGATACCAGTTACAGGATTGTGCCAGTGCCTCAATCATACCAATTTCTCCATGTCCGGGATGGTACCAGCAGGCAGCAAAACTGCTGTTGGACCAGCGGCTCGGCCGGCAGATTGTCCGGAAATCTTTCAAAGAGGGGTTCTGTTTCAAGGCAGCGATGACAGTGAAAACCTTGATTAAAGAACCTGTAGGAAAAGACAAGTCAAGGTAGTTTTTCTCATCATATTCCAGAAGAATCTTCCCGGAAGATGGTTCAATTGCCAGCAGGGATTCATCTCTGGACATCTGAAACTTCTCCCCCGCCAGGCAGGAAATAACCAGGAGGAAAAAAATCAGGAGTAATCTTGCCTTCGACATCACTTTTTCCGTTAAGTCTTCAGAGACCTGCTGGAAAATTTCGCTATTTTACCTTTCTGGAAAGATTCGTAAACTTTATCTGAAAGCAGCGCCACTTTTTCTATAACGGAAAAAGGTGTCTGTGGTTTTTTCTTCCCCTGAAGACACCAGATTAAATCCTCTGCTGGTGATTTTACCTCCGGGGAAACTTCAGGCAGTGGCTCTGTCTGCGGGTTCCCCTTATAGTGGACATAATTGTTTTCTCCGCTGGCACTGAGCTTCATAACACCATTTTCACCCCAGATTAAAAGCGCTTCCCGAAAATTAGGGTCTATCCCCAGGATACCAAAACTTCCTAAGACTTTTTCTTTAAAACTAACAATAAAGGCAGTATTAATGTCCACCTTCATCCCGTGATAGTCAATAAAGGAACAGACCTTATCCGGTGTTAGCCCTGTGAGATAAAAAAGCAGGGCAACAAAATGACTGCCAGAATCAGTCAACTGCCCACCACCTGAAAATTTCGGGTCAAACCTCCATGTTCTCCCGCTTTTGGTGACAGCCTCAATCCAGTTTTGTGCCAGGTATCCGGAAAGAAAAATAATCCTGCCTAATTTTCCTTCCTCCAGAATCTTTCTCGCAGAAAGGAAGGTCCCCAGATAATGCCTTTGATACCCGACCACCAGCACCTGCCCTGTTTTCTTTAACATCTTTTTCACTTCCTGTGCCTGTTTATAGGTTGTTACTGCTGGCTTTTCCACCAGAACACCAACTCCTTTACCCAGCGCAAGTTTTATTTGCGGGTAATGGCAGGTGTGGGGAGAACTGATAACTACCCCATCAGGTTTTCCCTTCTCTATCAGTTCCCGATCACTGCTGTAAACATTTATCTCTCCAGCCTCTTTCTTAAACTTATCTACATTTTCCTGCCCGGGGTCAAAGACACCAATAATCTCTACTCCTTCTAAAGCCTTCAGCACCCGCAGATGCCCGTAAGAGATACAACCACATCCAATAAATCCTATCCTTATTTGTTTCATTTTTCCCCCTGTGTAAAAATTTGCTATTTTATACCACAGAAACCACCTCGTTAAAAACAACCTGCGATTTGACAGAAAAAAAGGTATGTTTTATGCTTGTATCATATTTTTTCTGAAAAATGTACGAATATCTGGAAGGAAAACTGAAGGATTACCTGGACAGACTGGCTGCCAGGATTCCCTGTCCCGGAGGTGGCAGTGTGGCTGCTTTAACTGCAGCAGTTGCCACAGCCCTGGTGAGAATGGTAGCTAATTACACAACCGGTAAGAAAGCCTATGCTGCTGAAAAGGAAATTGGTGAAATACTTAAGAAAGCTGAAGAATTACAAACCCGTTTCCAGCAAATGGTGGAAGAAGACAGTAGAATTTACGAAAAAATTCAGCAGGCAGGCAGGGAAAAATCTTCTTGCCTCCAGCAGTACCTTAAAGAATCCGCTTTACTCCATCTGGAAATAGCCCGCCATTGCCCACTTTTACTGGAATGGAATCTTTTTCTTCTGGAGAAGGGAAACCGTAACCTGATTTCTGATGTAGGAATCTCTGCTGTTTTAGCTACAGCTGCCTTCCGGGCAGCCCGAATAAACGCTGGTATTAACTTCCTCTACCTAAAAGATAAAAGTTTTGTGGAAAATGGTAAGCGCCAGCTTGAGACCTTAGAAAAAACTTTGCTACCATTAGGCTGTCAGATTGAACAATCTGTCCAGAAAATCTTAAACATACAGGAATCCCCAGAACCCCACGGAGGTTAAAATGGCTGCCAATCTCATACCCGGTAAAGAAATTGCTGCCCGTATCCAGGAAGAAGTTAAAGAAAAACTTCAGGAATTAAAAGTTAGAGGAATTACACCGAAGCTGGTCGCTGTACAGCTTGGTGATAACCCTGCTTCAGCTGTTTACGTTAAAGCTCAGGCAAAAAGCTGTGAAAAACTGGGCATTAACTACAGTTTGAAGCAGTTGCCTGCAGAAACAGGGGAAAAAGAGTTAATTTCCACCTTGCAGGCTTTGAATGCTGACAGCACTGTTACGGGAATTATTCTTCAGCTGCCATTACCTCAAGGAATTGACGTAAGGAAGGTGCAATCTTTTATCAGTCCGGAAAAGGATGTGGAGGGGGTAAACCCTACCAATATGGGCTGGATTATCTACGGAAGACCGGGGCTGGCTCCCTGCACAGCTTTAGCAGTGAAAGAACTAATTGAATATACCCGGGTAGATTTGTACGGGAAGGAAGTGGTCATGGTTGGTCACAGTGACATAGTGGGTAAACCAGTAAGCATGCTTCTGGTAGATAAGTTTGCTACACTGGCTATCTGTCACATTGCTACCAGCCAGAAGGGAAATTTAGAATCTCATGTACGCCGGGCTGAGATTCTTATAGTAGCAGTGGGCAAAGCCAACCTGATTCCAGGCAACTGGATTAAAGAAGGCGCTATTGTTATTGATGTGGGCATCAACCGGGTGGGAGATAAAATTGTAGGTGATGTCGAATTTGAAACAGCCCAGGCTCGTGCCAGCTGGATTACGCCGGTGCCAGGTGGAGTGGGACCGGTAACCACAGCAATTCTTCTGCGTAATGCAGTCCTGGCAGCAGGCAAACTTTAATTTTTAAAAAGGTGGAAAAATGGAAGAAAAAGCGCTTAAGGTTGTATGGTTTCAGGCTTCATCCTGTACCGGCTGTACAATATCACTGCTGAATTCAGCCTCCTTCAAAATTAAGAACTTGCTGCTGGATTCAATTGTACCCGGCAAGTATGTTTCCCTGACTTTTCAGCCCACGGTGATGGCTGGCTCAGGAGAAAAGGTAATCGAAATCTTGAAAACAGAGGAAGTAAAAAAAGATTTTCTCCTTGTGGTAGAAGGTGCAATTCCTACTGCAGACCGGGGTGTGTACGGAAAGGTAGGAGAACGTACCTTTCTGGACTGGATTTTAGAGTTATCACAGGCAGCCCAGGCTGTTGTTGCCCTTGGTACCTGTGCTTGTTTCGGCGGAATTTTTGCTGCTTCTCCTAATCCCACTGGCTGTCAGGGGGTAGGCAGAATTATGAAGCTACATAATATCCAGAAAACTCTGATTAACCTGCCGGGGTGTCCACCTCACCCGGACTGGTTCTTCGGCACAGTGGCAAAGATCATGGCAGCTCTACCGTTGAACCTTGACGACATTAACCGACCCATAGATTTTTATGGGAAACTGATTCATGAAAATTGTCCCCGCCGTCCTTATTTTGATAAAGGGAAATTCGCCCTTAAATTCACTGACGAAGGATGCCTCTACCTTCTTGGATGCAAAGGTCCTTTTACTAATTCAGATTGTCCTTTAAGACAGTGGAACGGAGGCGCCAACTGGCTTATAAGAAACGGTGCACCTTGCTTTGGGTGCGTGGAGCCGGATTTTCCTGACGGGATGGCTCCCTGTTTCTCCAGGTGTCAGGCACCGGAACTTCGTGGAGGAGAAAAATGAGTAACAAGCTTGTTATTGATCCGGTTACCAGAATAGAAGGTCATCTAAAAGTGGAGGTGGAAATCGAGGATGCAGTGGTAAAAGATTGCCGGGCCAGCGGCATGCTTTACCGGGGAATTGAACAGATTTTGTTAGGCCGGGACCCAAGGGATGCTAATCAAATAACCCAGCGCATCTGCGGGGTGTGTCCAATTGCCCATGCCACAGCTTCCACTATGTGTCTGGACAGCGCCTTTGGCATCACGGATAAGATTCCCCCTAATGCCTGGCTGGTCCGCAATATCATCCATGCCACCAATCATATTCATAATGCCGTGCTGCATTTTTACCATCTTTCTTTACTGGACTATATTGACATAGCAAGAGTCCGCAAAGGAATTAGCGCTGAACTGGATTTAGTCTCGGATTTTCTCACCCGCCAGGAAAAAGGACCTTTCATGCCCCGGGAGGAAGATTTCAGACTACCGGATGAAGTAAACCAGCGTATGGTCCAGAACTATTTAAAAGCTCTGGAAATAAGAAGGATTGCTCAGGAAGCACTGGCTATCTTTGGCGGGAAAATGCCGCACCAGTGTGGAACAATACCTGGAGGTGTAACCCAGGCAGTAGATGCAGGAAAAATTGAAAGTTATCTCGGGAAGATAAAAGAGGTAAAAGAGTTTATTTATTTTTCCTACTGGCAGGATATAGTTGATTTAACGAAATACTACCCGGAGTACTGGTCAGTTGGCCCGGGATGCAAAAATCTGTTGTCTTATGGTATTTTTCCTGAAAAAACAGAACAGGGCTGGGTAAGATTCCAGCCAGCCGGGGTGCTGGCTGCAGAAAAACAGGAACCTGAAGAGTTAAAGGTAGAAGACATCACAGAAGATGTAAAACACTCCTGGTATGAAGGTGCAAGGTATAATCCAGCAGAAAAATTTCCCCTGCCTGACTACTCAAAACCAGAAGGGTACTCCTGGCTGAAAAGTCCAAGATATCAGGGAAAGGTATACGAAGTAGGTCCTCTGGCGCGAGTTTTGCTCGGGTATAAATGGGCACGTGAAACCTGGCGCCATGAACTGGACATGGCTCTGACAACTCTCCAAATCAATATCAACAGTTTATATTCTGTGCTGGGCAGACATCTTTGCCGTGCCATAGAAAGCCGCGTGCTGGTAAGGGAAGTAGAAAAATGGCTTCTCTCCATTGAACCAAACCAGCCTTTTTACACCGAATACGAGATACCTTTAGAAAGTGCAGGGGCCGGTTTAACAGAAGGAGCACGGGGTGCTGTAGGCCACTGGATTAAAATAAAAGACAAAAAAATTGCTCATTACCAGGTGATTTCACCCACTACCTGGAATGCATCTCCGCGGGATGAACAGGGAAATCCAGGTCCTCTGGAACAGGCAATTATGGGCACAAAAATTAAGGACCAGAATAACCCCGTGGAAGTTACAAGAATCATCCGGTCTTTTGACCCCTGTTTAGCCTGTGCGGTACAAATTGTTAACCACAAACATCTGAAAGGGAAAAAAGTTTATCCGTGTCTATGAAAAAAATACTGGTAGCAGGAGTGGGAAATATTCTGAGAGCAGATGAAGGCGTGGGAGTCTATCTCTGTCGTGAAATTAAAAGAAAGAATATACTTCCGGTGCAGAGTGAGGAAATTGGTACGGAAAGCTGGCGGCTGTTTTCCCTGGTAAAAGATTTTCCTATTGTGGTTTTACTTGACGCCGTGGAAATGTCAGATGTAGCCGGAAAGGTGGAAATATGGAGAGATTGTGAAATTTGTCCTCCCTGGCCGTGGTCTCTTCATGAAACGAATTTTCCTGGAGAAGTGGCTCTGGCGAGAAAACTCTACGGAAGGCCCCGGGAATTCTATCTTTTTGGGGTGCAGCCGGCTGATACAGGATTCGGATTAGCTCTTTCTGATGTAATACAGAGGAAGTTTTCTGAAATAACGGGCAAACTGGAGCAATTCCTCCACATCCTGACAACAGAAGAACGAAGTTTGTGTTTCTGGTAACAATAAGGGGAGAGCTTATGATTTACACGGAACTAAAAAACTGGGAAGAGATTAAGAATCTCCTGGAAAAGGAGAATGATATTTTTCTCCTGGGTTGCAATGGCTGTGCTGAGGTATGCGAAACCGGAGGAGAAAAAGTTCTCCAGCAGGTTAAAGAAAAATTAGCAAAAGACGGAAAGAATATAGCTGGCACTTTAAGTATTGATTTTCTTTGCAATAAGACCCTGATAGTTAAAAGACTGCACCGGCAGGTATCTGACTGGCAAAAAGCCACTTGTTTCTTAGTTTTTTCCTGCGGGATTGGTGTACAGTGTGCCGCAGCAGTTACCAGTAAACCCGTGTATCCAGCCACCAACACAATTTCCTTAGGTGGGTTTCAGGGGCTGTGGCCCGGGCAGGAAAGATGCGCCCAATGCGGTAGTTGCTATCTGGGCATCACCGGCGGTATCTGTCCCATCACTTACTGTGCCAAAGAGCTGGTTAATGGACCCTGCGGGGGAGCTAAAAACGGTAAGTGTGAGATTAAGACTGATAAAGACTGTGGCTGGGCGTTAATCTACGAAAGGCTGAAGAAAACAGGCAAATGGGAGCAGCTGCGGGAATTACAGGCACCGAGGAATTATAAGAAAATGGAACCCGGGCCTGACCTGCGCAAAAACATTCATTTTTCCATTGACCTTGCAAACAAGGGGAGTTTGCAGAAAGGATGAAGAAAAATGGAAAAGAAAAGTTTTGCTCAGAAATTGCAGGAAGGAAAATTTGTTATCACCTCAGAAATTGGTCCGCCCAAGGGAACCAATCTGGAATTTCTTAAGGAAGCAGAACTTTTAAAAGATAAAGTTGATGCCTTTAATGTTACAGATTTACAGAGCTCAGTGATGAGACTGGGTTCTCTGGCAGTATGCCGACTCCTGACGGAAAGAAATCTGGAGCCAATTTTTCAGATAACCTGCCGGGACAGGAATCGTTTAGCGCTTCAGTCTGATTTATTGAGTGCTTATGTCCTGGGTATCCGTAATGTGCTGGCTTTAACCGGTGACCATCCCTTTTTAGGTGACCATCCGGAGGCAAAGCCAGTCTTTGACCTGGATTCTGTTTCTCTCCTGAAGGTCATAGGAGACTTGATGGCAGGCAAAGACATGATGGGAAATGCCCTGGATGGCAAACCAGATTTTTTCCCGGGAGCAGTAGTCAGCCCAGGATACGAACCGCTGGACCTTCAGCTGATGAAAATGGAGAAAAAAATTTCAGCCGGAGCAAGATTTTTCCAGACGCAGGCAGTTTATGATTTAGCAAGCTTTGAAAAATTTATGAGGAAAGTGGAACAGTTCAGGGTACCGGTACAGGGCGGAATAGTGCTTTTGAAGACTGCGGGTATGGCTAAATATATGAACGAGAATGTGGCAGGAGTAACTGTACCTGAACGCTATATCAAGAAAATGGCAGAGGCGAAAAAAGAAGAAAGAGCAAAAGTAAGTATTGAAATAGCAGCAGAGCTAATAAAAGGAATGAAAAATCTGTGTCAGGGTATCCATATTATGCCTTTAGGATGGGAGAAGTACATCCCACAAGTGTTAGAAGCATCTGGACTTTAGAATGGCTGAGATTCTGGTAGATTCCTGGGGTAGACAGATAGATACTCTCAGGCTTTCCATTACTGACCAGTGTAACCTTAATTGCTGTTACTGTAGAAAGAAAAAACTTACTGCTTCTGGAAAATCAGAAATTTTATCCTGCAAAGAAATTTTAAAACTTGCCAGCTTTTTCTCCAGGCTGGGTATTGACAGGCTAAAAATAACCGGCGGGGAACCTCTATTGCGACCAGAAGTAGTGGAACTGGTCCGCGTTTTAAACAACTTACCCCTGCAGGATTTGCTACTCACCACAAATGGCACGCACCTGACACATTTTGCTAAGAGTCTTTTTCAGGCTGGATTGAGAAGAGTCAATGTAAGTCTGGATACCCTGCAAAAGGAAAAATATAAGTTCATTACCTGCCAGGACCAGATGGAAGAAGTTCTTTCAGGCATTCAGAAAGTACTGGCCTTAGGTTTTGCACCGGTGAAGATAAATGTGGTCTTAATGAAAGGAATTAACGATGACGAAATTCTTGATTTCCTCTGGTTCAGCAGCCAGCATAAAAATCTTGTTGTCAGGTTTATAGAGTTGATGCCAACCCGGGACGGCTTAGAAAACTGGCGCAAATGGTTTGTGTCCAGGGAAGAAGTACTAAGCAACATTGCAAAGCTCGGAAGGCTTGTTCCGTTTGAAGAAAAAGTTGTGGGTTCTGGTCCTGCGGAATATTTCCGGATAGCAGGTTCCAAAATCATTTTTGGTCTGATTAGCCCTGTAAGCAAACCCTTTTGCTCTATATGCAACCGTTTGAGAGTTGATTGCCATGGAAAACTAATCCTTTGTCTGCATAATGATTCCTCCATTGAGCTTAAGGACCTTCTGAAAAAATTTCCGGAAGGAGAACTCTTTACTACCGTTCGGACAGCTGTTTTACAAAAACCTTTTTCCCACCATCTAGCAAACTCAACCAGAAAGTATGTGGCTATGTGCGAAATTGGTGGCTAATGGAAGAAAAAAGAAAAATTGTTCAGGTGAATTCCGGTAGACGAATACAAAAACAGGACCTGGTAGCCACAGAAATAGCTTTAACAATCTGGCTGAACAGGAGGAAGTATTTCTATCTTCCCTGCAGTCCGGAACACCTAAAATATCTTGTCACTGGTCTGCTTTTCACCTCGGGCATCATAACCAGCAAGAGCGAAATTTCAAAAATGGAAATGCGTGGATATCATTGCCATGTAGAAATAGAAAAGGCAAGATTCCGCGCCTTTGAAAAAAACCAAAAACAGTCTCCTGCTCTCGCTCTGAAAAATATTCCCGGCAAATCCTGGAAAATCAAGAATTCCCCCGTGACCATTTCGGCAAAAAAAGTACAACAACTGGTCGCATACCTGCAAAAATACTCCAGGCTTTTTCTTCGTACAGGTTGCCTGCACGCAGCCGGACTGGCTAAAGACGGGCAACTTATCTGCTTGCATGAAGACGTAGGCCGACACAACGCCATAGATAAAGTGGTAGGGGAATGTGTCATGAAAGACATGGACATGAGCGATAAAATTCTTCTTTTCTCTGGCCGGATGAGTGCGGAAATTGTCTTAAAAACTTGCCGGGCTGGTATTCCCATTGTAGTTTCCCCGGCTCCGCCCACTTCCCGGGGTGTAGAAATTGCAGAAAAACAAAACATAACCTTGATTGGTTTTGCACGGGGAAATAGATTCAACGTTTATTCTCACTGGAAAAGGCTTGAAAATGATTGAGGTTGGTTTAAAGAAACCCACCAGAAGGAAGGCTCTGGCGGAAGGAAAAATCTTTCTTCCCCGGAAGGTTATCACTATGATTAGAAAAAACCAGATTCCTAAAGGGGATGTCTTGAAAGCAGCGGAAATTGCAGGACTGCTGGCTTTAAAGAATACCTTTCTGGTAATTCCCCATTGCCACCCGGTAAAGATTACCTCTGGCGCTCTGGCGTTTTCTTTAAATCAAGATAGTGTGACGGTGCGTTGCGAAGTAACAGGCTTTGACCGGACAGGATTTGAGATGGAAGCACTACACGCAGTAATGATAGCACTCCTCACCATCTATGATATGTGCAAATTCTCTAAAGAAAAAATGAAGATGGGAGAAATCGTACTGGTTAGGAAAACAGGGGGAACTTCTAACCACTAAAAACAAGAGTAAAGCCATGAAAGGAAAGGTATATTCCCTGAATATCGGGAAAGAAAAAGGAAAAGGCAAAATTCCTGTCCCGGAGGCTTATTTTCAGCAAGGTTCCGGCCTGGAAGGAGATGTACACGCCGGAGTGTTGGAAGATAGACAGGTCAGTCTCCTGGCATGGGAAAGAATCCAGGAAAAAAATTTCTGCCTTAAGAAATCTGGTCCTGATTTGAAACCTGGAGATTTTGCGGAAAACATCACCACGGTTAATCTGGATTTGACCAAACTTAAACCGGGCACAAAAATATACATTGGTTCTGTTGTTCTGGAAGTATCTAAAATTGGCAAGGAATGTCACAACTACTGTCAGATTTATAAAAAATTGGGCTCCTGCCTTATGCCCAGGGAGGGAGTTTTTGCCAGGGTACTTAAAGGTGGGTCAGTCAAAGTAGGAGACGAAATTGAAATCAAAAACGATTATTAAAGCAGCTGTGATCACAATCAGCGACAGTTGTGCGGCTGGCCGGAGATGTGACGAAAGTGGGGAGTATTTGAAAAAAAGGCTCCGTCAAACTGGCTGGCAGGTTGTTTTCTACAGAATTATCCCGGATGAGGAAAAAGAAATTGTCAGGCTGCTGAAACAGCTTTCAGATAAAGAAAAGTTTGATATCGTGTTTACCAGCGGTGGCACCGGACTTGCTAAACGCGATGTAACACCCGAAGCCACAAGAAAGGTAATTGAGAAAGAGGTTCCTGGATTATCTGAGGTTATCCGCCTGCAAAATTTTCAGAGGAGTCCTTTTTCCATTCTTTCCCGTGCAGTCTGTGGCACGAGAAAGAAAACATTGATTATTAATCTGCCAGGAAGTCTCCGCGGGGTTAGAGAAACAATAGATGTGATTCTGCCGGTTCTAAAACATGCCGTGGACGTCATTCAGGGGAGGACACAGCATGGAGAAAATAAATAGAAAAACAATTGAGAAAATTGTAGCCAAACACAAGGAGAAAGGACCGGACGCAGTACTGCCTGTGCTACAGGATATTCAAAAAAAATATAACTATCTTCCGGAAAAAGCCCTGAGATGGACGGCTGCATTATTAAGAATTTCTAAAAGCCGCTTATACGGAGTCGTCACGTTTTATACCCAATTTTCACTGGAAAAAAGGGGCAGGTATCTTATCCGGTTCTGTGATGGAACCGCCTGCCATGTTAAAGGTGGGCCACAAATCAAACAGGCTCTTAAGGACAAGTACAAAATCCAGGAAGGAAAAACTACCCCGGATGGAAAATTCACCTTGCAGGAAGTAGCCTGTCTGGGAAGTTGCTTCCTTTCACCGGTAATGATGATAAATAATGTCTATTACGGGAACCTTACTGTAGAAAAGGCTCTAAACATTTTCAAAGAACTGAAATGAAATTCCGTAACATCAGCCACCTTCAGAAATACAGGGAGAGAATAAAACTCAGTTTCCACCAGACAGATGTCATCAGGGTAAGAATTTGTATCACCGGTTGCCGGGCAAACGGTTCTCTGACGCTGCTGAAGTATTTCTCTCAGGAGATAGACCGAAGAGGTCTTTCAGAAAAAATACAGATTGTGCCGACCGGCTGCCAGAAATTCTGTAGTGGTGCGCCAGTGATTTCCGTGGATATGAGCGAAGGTACAGTAATGTACCATGGTGTTTCCGTAAAAGATGTTCCTGCCATTATTCAACAAACCGTTAACAAGGGGAAGATTATCCCGCATTTAGTGGTGAAAGAAAAGAAATTTTTTGACTATCAAACAATCCAGGTTAGTAAGAACTGCGGATATATTAACCCTTTCAGTCTGAAAGAATATTTATGGCAGGATGGATTCTGCGGGCTGGAAAAAGTTTTGATGGAAATGACACCTGAAAATGTTATAGAAGCAGTAAAAAAGTCCAGACTGAGAGGCAGGGGTGGCGCCGGTTTTCCAACCTGGTGGAAATGGGAACTGACAAGAAAAAATACTAATACTCCCAGATACCTTGTTTGTAACGGTGATGAAGGTGACCCGGGCGCTTTCATGGATAGGGCACTTCTGGAAGGAAGTCCTTACCAGATAATAGAAGGAATATTGATAGCTGCCTATGCCATTGGCGCGGAAAAAGGTTTCGTTTATGTCCGTGCTGAGTATCCTATCGCGGTGGAACATCTTCAACATGCCATAGCAGAATGTTACCGGCACGGGCTTCTCGGAAGAAACATCCTGGGACAACAATTTTCTTTTGACTTGGAAATCAAAGAAGGAGCTGGTGCTTTTGTCTGCGGGGAGGAAACCGCTCTCATGCTTTCTATAGAGGGACAGCGGGGAATGCCCAGACCACGGCCACCTTTTCCTGCCCAGGCAGGACTCTGGGGTAAACCAACCTGCATCAATAATGTAGAGACATTTGCTAATATACCTCTGATAATCACGCAGGGGGAGGAAAATTTTGCTGCTCTCGGGACGATGGAAAGCGGCGGCACAAAGCTTTTTTCGCTGGCAGGTAAGTTAAGAAACACAGGTCTGGCTGAGATTAGACTGGGAACTTCTCTGGGCCGGGTAATCCTGGATATAGGTGGAGGGGCACTTCCCGGGAGGAAGATTAAAGGCGTACAGATTGGTGGTCCTTCCGGAGGATGTTTACCGGTAAGACTTTTTAATACCCCCATTGATTACGAAACTTTAAGTAACCTGGGCGCTATCATGGGTTCCGGGGGGATGATAGTGGTTGATGATAAGGTATGTATGGTGGAACTGGCAAGGTACTTCCTGGATTTTGTTCAGAAGGAATCCTGCGGCAAATGTGTGCCCTGCCGGGTGGGAACCAAGAGGTTACTGGAACTTCTTACCAGAATCACTAAAGGCCAGGCTGAAATCTCTGATTTAGAAAAACTCCAAGAACTTGGAGAATTAGTAAGGGATTCCAGCCTCTGTGGACTGGGCCAGACCGCACCCAACCCTGTACTTTCCACATTAAGGTACTTCCCAGAGGAATACCAGGAACATATCAAGCTCAAATATTGCCGGGCCGGCCAGTGCCGGGCGCTTACTTTCACACCATGCGAGAATGCCTGTCCCGCTAAAGTCCGGGTCCCGGATTATGTTGAGGCTATCAGGAAGAAAGATTTCCTGGAAGCTTACCGTATTATTTCCGAGGATATCCCTTTCCCCTCAGTTTGCGGCCGCATATGTTACCACCCCTGCGAAAGTATGTGCCGGCGTCAGGAGATTGATTCTGCTGTGGCTATTCGGGAATTGAAAAAATTTGTCTCCGCTTATGCCCGGGCGAAAGGTTACTCTGTGAAGAATTTTACGAGGTTTTTGCCCGAGACAGACAAAAAAGTGGCCATAGTAGGGGGTGGACCAGCAGGACTAACCTGCGCCTGGCAGCTTACTAAGGAAGGCATCAGAGTAACAATTTTTGAGAAAGAGTCGAAGCTGGGCGGAATGTTGAGATATTATTTACCGGAGTTCCGGCTTCCGGAGAATATTTTGAACAAGGAGATAAGAAGTATTCTGAACCCAAGAATGAAAGTGTGTTATGGGAAAATACTGGGCAAGAATTTACACCTGCAGGAACTCACAAAAGATTTTGATGCTGTTTTCCTGGCTTTGGGTGCACCCCATCCCCAGAAGTTTGATATTCCTGGCGTAGAGTTGCCCCGGGTCTGGCAGGGACTGGAATTTCTGAGGCTAACCAAAATGAGAAAGCCCTCAACTCTGGGGAAACAGGTAGCGGTGGTTGGTGGAGGAAACGTAGCACTGGACTGCGCCCGGAGTGCGCTGAGATTAGGGGCAAAAAAAGTTCTGGTTTTCTACCGGCGAACCAGAGAATTGATGCCGGCGCACAGGTGGGAACTGGAAGAAGCAGAGAAAGAAGGTGTAGAATTCCAATTTCTGGTAACTCCTGTGCAGGTAAGAGCATCTGGTAAACACTTAGAGGTAATACTTCAGGAGTATGAACTTTCCGAACAATACGATGTTGATGGCCGGAAAAAAAGCCGGCAGGTACCGGGTCGAATAATTTCCATGAAGCTGGATAACCTGATAGTAGCTGTGGGACAGAACACGCAGTTGTCTCATTTTCTGCCGGATACAAATATTGATTGGTATTCCCTGGCTACAGATAGAGAAAAGATTTTTGTGGGAGGGGATTTTCTTCGTGGGCCAGCCACAGTGATAGATGCTATTGGAGACGGTAAAAGGGCTGCTGGTTCTATAGTGAGGTATTTAAAAGGGGAAAAAATTCTCTGCTGGACAGAAGAGAAAAGAACACTTCCGGAGATGGTGGACAAAAAACAGGAAGCTTTAGATATAGGAAGACAAACTCCGCGTACCATTTCACTCTCCAGACGCAGAAAAACCTTTGCTGAAGTGGAGTTGACATTCACGCAAAAGAAGGCTGTTTTAGAAGCAGGCAGGTGTCTACGTTGTCAGCTGGAAAAATGAAAGTTCGACTGCTCATAAATGGAAAAGAATGCTGGGGCCAACGGGGACAGACTATCCTGCAGATAGCCAGGGAAAACGGTATAGAAATTCCCGCACTTTGTTATTATGAGGGATTATTACCCAATGGTGCTTGCAGACTCTGTCTGGTAGAAGTAAAAGGGGAAAAGAAACTGGTAACTTCGTGCAGTTACCCGGTGGAAAAGGAGATTGAAGTTATAACGGAGACACCAAGGATTAATCAAATCAGGAAGACCATTGTAGAGCTACTTCTCTCCGACCACCCCTATGACTGTATGACCTGCGAAAAAAGTGGTGCCTGCCTGCTGGAAAAATATGCTTACCGGTACGGGATAAAAACACCCCGCTACACCGGGGAAAAAAGAAAGGTTATAAATAAACAAGGTGCCCCGTTTATCGTCCGGGATTATGAGAAATGTATTCTCTGCGGACGATGCGTGAAAGTGTGCCGGGAACTGGTAGGAGTGGAAGCCATTGATTTCTCAGGAAGAGGATTCCAGACCAGGATTGTTTCCGGTTTTGATGAAGATTTAAAAGAAAGTGAATGTGTCTTCTGCGGGAACTGCGTGCAGGTCTGCCCGGTGGGGGCTCTGCGAGAAATCCAGGCAGAAGGAAAAGGACGGACGTGGGATTTCACTAAAGTGCAAACTATCTGTCCATACTGCGGTGTGGGATGTGGAATAGAGGTATCTGTCCGGGACAACCACATCGTAAAAATAACTGGCTGGAATGAGAGTCTGGTAAACAAAGGTTATTTATGCGTGAAAGGAAAATTTGCCTTTGATTATGTAGCGCATCCAGAAAGATTGAAAAGACCGTTGCTCAGAAAAGACCGTAAGGACAGGTTCCTGCAGGTAAGCTGGGAAGAAGCTTTAGACTACATCAGAGAAAAATTTACGGAAATCAAAGAGAAGCACGGGCCAGACGCCCTGGCCGGGCTTGCTTCAGCCAAGTGCACAAATGAAGACAACTACCTTTTCCAGAAGTTGTTCCGCCAGGTTATTAAAACAAACAATGTAGACCACTGCGCCAGGCTGTGCCATGCTGCAACCATCCATGGTTTGGTCCAGACACTTGGTTCAGCCGCAATGACAAATTCCTTAAAAGAAATAGAAGACATAACTGACTGCATAATTGTTACCGGTACCAATGTTTTTGAGACCCAGCCGGTTACATCTTACCTGATTAGAAAAGCAATCCAGCGTGGAGCCACTCTTATCGTTATTGACCCCAGGTACACCAGGATGGCAGAGATTGCTAAAATAAACCTGCAACCACGCATCGGTACGGATGTGCTTGTCTTCAATGCTCTGGCTAAGATTATTGTGGAAGAACGGTTATATAACCAGGAATTCGTGGAAAACAGGGTTGAAGGCTTTGAAGAATTTCGCAACTGGATAAAAAACTTTTCACTAAAACAAGCAGAAAAAATTGCCGGGTTGAGCATAGAGTCACTGAGAGAAGTGGCAAGAATTTATGCTACTTCTAAGGCCAGCATGATTCTCTGGTCTATGGGCATAACACAACACATCACCGGTACCGACAATGTAATGGTTCTTTCCAATTTAGCGCTTCTGACAGGCCAGATAGGTAAACCAGGTGCTGGTCTTGCACCTCTGCGGGGACAAAATAATGTTCAGGGTGCGTGCGATATGGGCGTTCTGGCAGAATTTTATCCTGGATATCAAAAAACAGAAAAAAAAGAGACTCTGGAAAAATTCAGAAAACTGTGGGATGTAGAGGAACTGCCTGCTAAACCAGGACTGACTGTGGTAGAGATTATCCAGGGTTGTTATGAAGGAAAAATCAAAGGATTATACATTATGGGGGAAAATCCCTTAGTCTCTGACCCGGACATCAGCCATGTGCAGGAAGCCCTGGAAAAAGTTAATTTTCTGGTCGTACAGGATATTTTCCTCACAGAAACGGCTTCTTTTGCCGATGTTGTTTTGCCGGCCTGTACTTCCTTTGAAAAAGAGGGAACTTTTACCAATACTGAGCGCCGGGTGCAGAAACTAACCAGGTGTGTAGAACCTTCAGGTGAAGCAAAACCAGACTGGGAAATAATTAAAAATCTTGCCGGCAAATTTGGTTACCAGTGGAATTACCAGTCTGTCTGGGATGTAACTGATGAGATTTCTGCTGCAGCCCCTATCTATGCCGGCATCACAGCCAGAAGAATCTGCCTGGGCGAAGCAATCCAGTGGCCCTGCCCTGAGGAAAAACACTCAGGAACTTCTACGCTCCATGTAGAAAAATTCCCCAGGGGTAAGGGGTTACTAAAATGTATTGACTACCAGCAACCTTTTGAGCTACCGGACCAGGACTACCCGTTTGTTTTGACTACCGGCAGAATTATTTCTGAGTACCATACGCGCACCATGACTGGCAAAGTTGCTGGTTTACAGGAGATTACTGGTGAACCGTTCTGTTTAATAAACCATAAGGATGCCCAAAGAATGAAGCTTAAGGATAAAGACCGGGTTGAGGTTTCTTCCCGACGTGGCAGGCTCAGGTTAGTGGTCCGAAAAACTGATACTTTATCGGAAGGTGTTATCTTCATTCCCTTTCATTTCCTGGCTAACATCCTCACCCACTCTGAGTTAGATCCTGTTGCCAGGATTCCAGAGTTCAAAATTTGTGCCTGCCAGATACGGAAGGTACAGTGAAATTCTCTTCTGGCAAGGATCAGTTTTTTTCTCCATTGTGGTGTATAAATTGGTCAGGAGAAATTAAAGTAGCATCCAGAACAGGGTGATAAAATAAAAAAGTCACGTAAACCATGACGGGTAAAAATCTGCCACAGGACCTTTGCAACTGCCTGTTACTGGTAAAGGGCGAGAAGAGCCGGCGTCTTAATGCAGTAAAAGCTTTTCTAAAACTGCAAGAACAGCCCTTGATAGAGTTGATGTTGAAAAAACTTTCTGGTAGTTTTAAACAGATATATCTTGTCACCACAGCAGGGGAAAAATTCGCCTGTTATCAGAATGAAAAGGTAAAGGTGTTAACCGACCAGATAAAATGTGGACCAATGGGTGGTATTTTCCTGGGGTTAAAGGAATCAAATGCAGCCTACAATTTTGTCCTGGCAGTGGACCAGGTTTTTATACCGGAACAACTGCTTGCCTGGATGATGCGAGAAAAAAAGGATTACCAGGTACTTGTCCCGGAAGTGAACGGAAAACTACAGGTTTTGTGTGCTATCTATCACCACTCCGTACGGGAAACGATGGAACGCAAAATCAGGGAGAGAAAATACAAACTTTCTTCCCTGCTGGGAGAAGTGAAAACTCGTTATCTGAAACAGGGGCTGGAAAAATTCGGCTGCCCGGAGATACTTTTTTTTAACATTAATACTGCGGCTGACCGGGAAAAGGCACAGCAGTTTATAAGAAGAGACCACAGGTAGTAAATCTGGCAACGGAAATAAAAGGAACAAAAAATGATATCCCTGAAAAAGGCGCAGGAATTAGTCTGGAAAAACACACACCGGTTACCCGGTACATTAGTAAGAATAGAACAAGCTTTTGGCCGCACCTTATCCGAAGATATAAAAGTCAGGTTTGATACGCCTCCGTTTGACCGGGCAGCTATGGACGGATACGCGGTCCGAGCAAAAGATACTGCCTCTGCCCACTGGTCAAAGCCTGTGATTCTGCAGGTAACAGGGGACATACAGGCAGGTCAGAAAAAGCAATGGAAGCTACTACCGGGACAGGCTATCTCCATTATGACAGGAGCTTGTTTACCAGCTGGCGCAGACGCCGTAGTTATGCTGGAAAAAATTAAGGTAACAGAAACAGGAAGGGGGAGGAAAATTCAAATCTTCCAGCCGGTATTGTCAGGTGAAAATGTTTCCTTCCGCGGTGAAGATTTACACCAGGGACAAACTGTTTTGAAAAAAGGACAGGTAGTCAATTCTGCAGTACTTGCTATGTTAGCCTATACTGGCAAGGCATGGGTAAAGGTGGTAAGAAAACCAGAAGTTGCTATTATGGCTACCGGGGATGAATTAAAAAAGCCGGGCAACAGGATTACCGGCAGTTACATTTACGATGCCAATAGTTATGGGTTACTTGGACAGGTCTTAAAATCAGGTGGCAATCCTCATCTTCTGGGCATTGCCCGGGACAACATTTCTGACCTTTCTCATTTAATAAAAAGAGGTTTAAATTACGATATACTGCTTATCTCCGGAGGTGTAAGTGAAGGTAAATACGACCTGGTAGTAAAGGTATTAAGAACTCTGAAGGTTAAACCAGTCTTCTGGAAGGTAGCCATAAAACCAGGTAAACCTGTTTTTTTTGGCTGCAGAGGTAAAAAGCTGGTTTTCGGGTTACCAGGTTATCCTGTTTCCTCTTACCTTAATTTTGAAGTGCTTGTGCGGTGGGCTATAGCTGGCTTTTTGGGACAACCCAGACCAGAACCAGTTGCTGTGACAGGGATACTTATGCAGGATGTAGAAAATGCCGGGGACAGGGAGGCATTAATAAGGGTCTGTGTCACTGCAGAAAATGAGGAAAATCTTATTTTCCCCTATCCACGGCAGAAATCAGGAATTTTAAGCTCCATAGTAGAAACAAATGGCCTTTTATGCCTTGAAAAAGGAGCTCAGGTCCATAAAGGAGAAAGGGTAACAGTCCAACTTCTGAATAAATAGTCTCTTATTCCTTTTAATCAGCAGGAAGAATTTTTCTTTTTTCGGGAATTTCTCAGGGCTTGTTTCAGGCCAACCTTTAGCTGGTTTACCTTTTCCGGGGTTAGCGTGCCGCTATACCTTACTTTAGCATAGTCCTCCAGCCAGGCAGCCACTTTTCCCCATTTTTCACTACCAGCCTTAACTTCCCGTAAACGTCGGGCAAAGTGATGCAATGTCTCCCCGGAACCCCGCCTTATGTTTTGCCAGGAAAGTCTTCTTTCCACTTTTTTCAGCAGATTCTGAAGTCCTGTAAGAGGCTCCTTTTCCCTCTTCCTGCGTCTGAGGAGAAACAAACAACAAGCCAGTATCCCGACTACTTTTATCCCTGAAAGTAGCGGGGAAGAAAAGAGAAAAAAATTCCTTAAAAACTGTTTCAGCTTTTGCCAAATCGTCTTAAAAAAACCAGGCAGTTCCACCCGCAAAAAAACCTGGAACTTCTGGAGTGAAAAACTGCTCACATCCCAGAGGTAGTTAGCCGCAGAGAGGTTTCTTTTCTGAGGTAACCCTTCCGGGGGTGTTGCTTCTACAATCATCCAAAAACCGCCTTCCGTATAAGCCTCTGCCCAGGCATGGGCATCTTTCTGACGGGCTACCCAGTAGCCGCCTACTGAGTTTTTCTCTTCCACCAGAAACCCAACTACATAGCGCGTTGGTACTCCTGCCATTCTCAAAAGAATAGTCGCTGCTGTGGCAAAAAACTCGCAGTGTGCCGGTGGTTTCTTTAGAAGAAAATAGTTTAATGGTTCCTGTCCAGGAGGAATGGAAATTCCCAGATGATAAGTATAATTGGTGTGAAAATAATTTTCTACTGCGGCAATCTTCTCCCTGACAGTAATGCATTCCTGAAATATTTTTTTCGCCAGAGTAAAAATTTCCGGGTGCAGTGATTGCGGAAGAGAAAGCAATCTCCTTGCTGTCTCCGGTGAAAGATTTTCCCTCAGAGGAGAAAGAGAGATGTATTCTGTGTAGTTAAAACCACCTACCAGTTCGCCAGCATCAAAAATACCATGCTCGTCCAGCTCCAAACTGCTAACCGGTGCCAGAACATAGACTGTTTCCAGAGGAGCAAACATACCTTCTTCTATCCGCGGTGAGGGCCAGATGTCCAGCGCTATCAATTCTGCACCTGCTTGCCTTCTCACAAGAAAAAAGTTTCGGCCAGACTTACCAGAACTTTTCTCCACAGGCAATACCATTGTTCTATTTTGAGAGGAGTGCCATTCCGACCGTCTGTACTCTTCATAAATTTTCCCCCGCAAATATCCTGGATTTTTCTTTCCGTAAATACGAAGCACTGGTCTTTCTTCACCCAGCCGGTAGCGAAACTCCATCACGCTTCCCAGGCGAATAGTGGAAGGATAACTGAAATTAAACGTATTCATCTCTGCCAGCCGTTCCACAAAAACCCTGGAGATAACATCCCGGTGTTCCCGAACTTTCCTGCCAGCAGAAAAACTTATTACAACCACAGCCAGCATAACGAAAGTGCGCCACAAAAACCGGGCAAAAGACAAACGACCGGAAGAAGAAATGTAACTTCCAGAAGAGAGGAAGAAGGCACTACCAACAGTGAAACTTATGGCAAACCACTGATAAGTTAAATCCTGCTTTTCGCTGGCATAAATGTTACCGGCAGAACACAAAACCAGAGTCCCAAAAATCACCAGAGTAACCGGTAACTGGCGCGGAAAGAAAAAAAATTCCAGCACTTCGAGAGTTAAAAAGTAGAGACCGAGGAAATAGAAAAAGGGATAGAAGAAAAAGCCGCTGACACCATGGTAAAAAAAGCCGTAAAACCTTCTGGCCATCTGAAAAAAAACAGCCAGCACCAGGTAAAGAATGATTCTTCTTTCCCGGCTGAGTTTTATCTGGAGGCGACCTCCTGTTCCGATAAGTGCTAAGAGAACAAGCAACAGAGGGAAGATTAGTTGCTGGGAAAACCAGACCATAACACTACTGCTTAACACCACCAGAAACAAGCCAAGTAATCTGTGGAGAATCAAATTCTATCCACCTGTCCCTTCTTAATCTGCTCTGCTGTTACCTGTAATAAATCTCCGCCAGGACCAGGCAGTTTTCCGGAAAAGTTTCTGCCTACCAGCACCACCTTGACCTCGCATCCGGCATCACCTGCCAGCTGGACCATTTTATACCTTGTTTCGTCCCAGCCTAAGAGAATAAAAATCACACCACTCATTAAAGGACATTCTTCAGATAACAGCGGCAAAACTTTGAGAAAAGGATTTTTCCGGCTAAGTTGCACACATGCCAGGGTATCCATAATCTGACTGAGCTGACCTGTAGAACGGCCGGCCCGAACCCTGTAAACTTCTGCACCAGACAAGAAAAGATCCACCACATAATCCCTCTGGCAAAGAAATTCTGCAATAGCTGCTGACAGAGATACAGCTGCTTCCAGTTCCGGACAGGTGCCCTTTTTCTGCTGTCCAAAAGTATCCAGAACAAGTCCCACCCGGCAGTAGTATTCCTCCTGGTACTCTTTAACCACAGGCCGGCTTAATCTGGCCCAGGAACGAAAATCAATACGCCTGGTAGAATCTCCTGGGCGATACTCCCGGTTACCGATGTACTCTGGTGAATCACCGGTTCTGGCACCAAAAGCCAGTCCTCCTGGCTGGTAACGTCTCCTTAAGGGAACATTCGCACTTTTCAGAGGATGGAAAGAAGGCCAGACAGTTACAGTTCCCAGGGAGTGAAAAATTTCCCCGGTCCGTCGCAGATGGAAGGGGAAGCAAGTAAAAATCAAAGCCCGCGGAAGTTCATAACACCCCCGACGGAGGGGGAAAACTGTCAGTTTTATTTCTGTTTTTCCTTTAGCCGGGAGCACAGGAATAATGAGGCTCTGTCTCTCTATCTGGAAAACCTGTGGCAGACCAAAAAAGCCTATCCCTATGTCATACAGAGTTTTCGGGGAAAGATTTTCCAGCTGAAAACAAACCACAAAGCTGATATTCTCCACAACCTTCTCCGGGAAAATTCCCTCTACCCTGAGCCTGGGCCGAAGAAAAAAACTTGCCAGCCAGGAGATACCATAAAGGCAGGTTAAGGAAATAAAAAGATGATAAATTGGTATCTCCAGAGAAACTGCCGCTGCCATCCCGGAACAGAAAATTGCCAGGAGAAGGCACCGGCCACCTTCAGTCAGACGGTATTGCCAGACATAGAGACTCCAGTTCCACATGTCTTTAACTTCTGAGACAAACCTGGTCATGTGGGAACCTTCACCTGCCTTAAAATTTCTGCAATAATCTCTGTGCTGGCACTTCCCCCATACCGCGCCTGGGAAGTCAGGATAATCCGATGTCTGAGAACAAACGGGGCTACGGATTGAACATCATCAGGAAGGACAAACTCTCTACCGGAAAGGAAAGCCAGTGCCTGCGCTGCCCGGAAAAGCATCAAAGAACCTCTGGGGCTAACTCCAAGTTTCAATCTGTTATCGCGTCTGGTGGCAGCCACGATATTCACAATGTAAGTTGCCACACTTTCTTCCACTGTTACCTCTCTCACCTTCTGTTGCATATCCAGAACATCCTCTACGGAAAGCACCGGCTGGATAAGGTCCAGGGGATGTCTTTCGGCTTGAAGGTAGAAAATCTCTTTTTCTACTTCCGCAGATGGGTAACCTATGTTCAAAAGCATTAAAAAACGGTCCAGTTGTGCCTCAGGTAGAGGATAGGTACCATGAAACTCAATGGGGTTTTCTGTGGCTAAAACAAGAAACAAATCAGGCAGTTTATAACGATGACCTTCAATCGTTGCCTGTCCTTCACTCATAGCCTCCAGCAGCGCAGATTGTGTCCTGGGTGAAGCCCGGTTAATCTCGTCTGCCAGCAGAATATTGCAAAAAATAGGTCCCTGCCGGAAGGTGAAAGAACCATCAACAGGATTGTAAACAGAAGAACCGAGTATATCTGCTGGTAGCAAATCAGGTGTAAACTGGATGCGGTTGAAGGAGGCATCCAGTGACCGTGCCAGGGCTTTGGCTAAAGTGGTCTTACCCACACCCGGGACATCCTCAATCAGGACTGAGCCCCCGGCTAAAAGTGCTGTGACAACTGCTTCCACGCATTCGGTCTTACCCCGAATCACACGGGAAAGGTTTTCTCTCAAAAGAGAAAGTTTCTTCTGCCAGACAGCCCTGCCAGAAATTGTTTCTTCTTTCATAACTTTCCTGCTGCAGAGTTAACTTTATTATACCCCGGTTGATGTTTTAAGACTTCGGAAATAGAATAAATCTGCAATTAGAGGAATGAAGGGAATTTTTAAAATCTGTTAAGATAGTAAGCACCATCGGTAGTCTCCACTTCATAAAACCGCGGTTGTTTATTAAACCGGCTCCGGTAAGCACAAAGTAACTTGTCCTTAAAATCTTGTTTTCCCGTCTCTTTCAGGAGAACAAGGCAGCATCCGCCAAAACCGGCACCGGTAAGTCTGGCACCGGCCACCTCTGAATCTTTAGCCGCCTGCTCCACAATAAAATCCAGTTCCTCACAACTTACCTGGTAAAGATCCCGCAGGCTTTCATGGGAAGCATAGAGTAATTTACCGAAAGAAAAAACGTCCCCTTCCTGAAGAAGTTTCACTGCCTTCCGTACGCGCTGGTTCTCCCTGATGACATGAAGAGCCCTCTGAAAAACTACCGGCTCCATAAGACTGCTAAACTCTTCCAGTTCCTGCTCCTGTAACTGGGTCAGATACTCCACTTCCGGTCTCCTTCTCCTGACAACAGAAAGCGCTTCCTTAACCTGTCTTACCCTTTCATTGTAATGAGAAGCAGATAGTTTTCTTTCCTTCAGGGTGTCTACCAGAAGAAGGCAGTATGAACCAAGGTTCAAAGGAACATGCTGGTATTCTAACGTGGCACAGTTTAAAAGAAGAGCATGGTGAGCCCGGCAGAGATAACTGGAAAACTGGTCCATAATACCGCAGTTAACTCCTACAAATTCATTCTCTGCTCTCCGGGCAAGTTTAATTACTTCCAGCTGTGGTAACTGTTTTTCCGCTAACTTTAAAAGGAGGCAGGCGATGCATATCTCCAGTGCAGCCGAAGAACTCAAACCGCTGGCGACAGGAATATTACCGCCTACTGCCAGGTCAAAACCAAAACTGACAATTCCTGCCTTTTTTAACTGGTCAGTTACTCCAAGGACATAATTAGCCCAGGGGTAAGCGGTCTGAAACTGCAACTCTCCCAGGCTACCAGTAAACAGCTGTTTATAGGTCACCGAAAATAAACGCAGGGAACTGTCACCACGGCGCACGCCACAGGCTTCAATCCACCGGTTTACAGCCACAGGTAAAACATAACCACCCTGATAGTCTACATGTTCACCAATGAGATTGGTTCTCCCGGGAGCCTGACTGTAAACAGGTTGTTTTCCTTCCGGGAAATGTTTAGCAAATTCTCTTCTCGTTTCTTCTATGAACATTGTTTTATTTTATCATGGTTGGCAGCAACTACCAACCACTTGCCTGAAAGATATAAGGTGGAGTAAAATAACGAAAAAGCAAAAGTTTTAAACTTTTACCAGGAAAACATATGAAAAACGGAAAAGTGGGTAAACAGTTATCTCTCCCTTTTCGTAACGCCCTCGGGATGAGTATTCGTTCCTTGAAAATCCGTTTCGGCCGCTCCATCATTGTTACTATGTCTATTCTGCTGGGGATAGCCTTTTTGATGTCTGTCTTCTCCACGAATGCTTTTAATGCCACTCTAATGGAAAAGGGACCAGAAAATATTCAGGCCCTCATGCGCACCAACATGGAAGAACTTCACACCAGGTCTATCTGGCTGGTCTCCCTTTCGCTACTGGTCTGTGTTGTCGGGATTATCAATGCCATGCTTATGTCTGTGACAGAAAGATCCCGGGAAATAGGTACGATGAAATGTCTTGGTGCACTTGACCGGTTCGTCATGGAATTATTTCTTCTGGAATCTTTGATGCATGGATTGATTGGTTCTCTGCTCGGTGTTATTATCGGCATTTTCGTCATGACATTTGTCTTCCTCTTTCAGTATGGAAGGCTGATTATTTCTTTTTTCCCTGCTGTGACACTGCTGAAATATGCCTTAATCTCTGTGGTACTGGGGACTGTCATAGCAATCGTCGGCGCTGTCTATCCTGCCTACGTTTCCGCCAGGATGGAACCTGCGGAAGCCATGAGGCGGGAAGTATAAAAAAATTAAGGATAACTGTTATCAAAGGAGGCAGATTATGCCCAGAGAAGCGATTGTCAGGACAATTGGACTGAAGAAAACTTATATGTTAGGAAAAATTCCTTTGCCTGTTCTCAAGGGAATTGACCTGGAGATTATGAAAGGCGAATATATTTCCATTATGGGACCTTCCGGGAGTGGAAAAACTACTCTTTTTAATATGATTGGTGGTCTGGATAAACCAACTGAAGGCAAGGTTTACATTGACGAGGTAGATGTTGCCCAGCTGGACGCTTATGAACTCGCCTGGTTGCGCTGCAGAAAGATTGGTTATATCTTTCAAACCTTCAACCTTATCCCCGTGATGACCGCACTGGAAAATATTATGCTGCCTATGATTTTCGCCGGGCTGTCCACTGATGAAGCCATGGAAAAAGCCCGTCAGCTTTTAATCACTGTGGGACTGGGGGAACGCATTCATCATAAACCCTTTGAACTTTCCGGTGGCCAGCAACAAAGAGTGGCTATCGCCAGAGCCCTGGCTAATGACCCGGCAATTATCCTGGCTGACGAGCCTACTGGTAATCTTGATTTGCGTACAGGGAAAGAAATCATCCAGCTTCTCAAACAAATGAATCAGGAAAAGAAGGTCAGTGTCATCACCGCTACCCACGATTTGAAGATGCTTGATGTTTCTGACCGTGTCGTCTGGGTCCGGGATGGCATGATTGAAAGGGTAGAAGATAGAGCCAACCTGGATATTAAGATTGGTGAGGTAGAAGGAGAAGAAGCTGGTTAAAAAAGCAATTCTGTTCTGTCGTGAAAAAACAGCAGACCAGAACTTTCCGGGGGAATAATTTCCGCATCGGTATCATTGGTTGCGGAAATATGGGCTATGCCCTCCTGGAAGGCCTCATTTACCAGAAGGTTTTACCCAGGCGTAACATTTATGTCTCTGACATTAACACCAAGCTTTTGAACCAGGTCCAGAAAAAATTTAAGATAACTCCGGCGGAAAACTCAGAGATAGCAAAAAGCTGCGAGGTGGTAATTATTGCCGTTAAACCGCAGCAGGTACCAGAACTCCTTACCCGAATTAAAGAAAATTTCTCTTCCACAATACTTATCTCCTTAGCCGCTGGTCTTACCACCAGGTTTCTGGAATCCTGCATTCTACCAAAGAAAATACCTGTAATCCGGGTTATGCCTAACCTTCTGGTGAAAGTAAAACAGGGAGTAATAGGCTACTGCCCTGGAAGAATGGCTTCCGGTTTAGATTTTCTTGTGGAAAAAATTTTTCGCCCCGTGGGAAAAGTAATAAAAATCCAGGAAGGGAAAATGGATTTCCTTACCGCCATTTCCGGCAGTGGACCGGGTTATCTTTTTTATCTGGCAGAGTTACTGGAGAAGATAGCCCGAAAACGCGGTTTTGACGCAAAAACTGCCAAAGAAATGATTTCCTCCCTTTTCCTGGGGACAGGACTCCTGCTGAAGGAAAGTAAGGAGTCAGCGGAAGAATTAAAAAGAAGAGTATGCTCTCCTGGCGGTACCACTCTGGCCGGGTTAAGTGTTCTGGAAAAGAAAAAATTCCCCGGCATTTTAGAAAAAGTTATTCAGCAGGCAGAGAAAAGAAGCCGCCAACTTTCTAAGTGAGTCACATATCCTGAAATGAACAAAAAAAGTATTCTGGTTGTCGGCTCTGTGGCGCTGGATACAGTGGAGACACCTTCTGGCAGGGTAGAGGAAGTACTGGGAGGTTCTGCCACCTACTTTGCGTTAGCCGCCAGTCTTTTTGCTCCGGTAAGGCTGCTGGGTGTGGCAGGTAAGGACTTCCCGCAGAAATACCTGAGAAAGTTCCAGAAAAGAGGAATTGATATCTCCGGCTTGAAAATTCTGGATGGTCGAACCTTCCGCTGGTCAGGACGCTACAGGGAAAATCTTAACGAGGCAGAAACACTGTCTGTTTGCCAGAATGTCTTAAAACATTTCCCGGAAGTGCCAGGCCACTACTCTGATTCTCCCCTTGTTTTTCTTGCCAACACAGACCCTGTCACACAAAGAAAAACACTGGAGTATCTTAGCGCACCCAGACTGGTAGCCTGCGATACGATGAACCTCTGGATTCGCACCCGCAAATCAGAGTTGAAAAAACTTCTTCAAAAAGTGGACATCCTTATCGTTAACGACAGCGAAGCCAGAATGTTGACCGGAAGAAGCAATCTTCCGGCAGCTGTCTGGGCGTTACTGGAGCACGGACCGAAAACAGTTATCGTAAAAAAAGGGGAACACGGTGCTTTTCTCTGTACGGCAGGAGAACTTTTTGCTGTCCCTGCTTACCCTCTCCATCAGGTGGTGGACCCCACCGGTGCTGGAGATAGTTTTGCCGGTGGATTTTTAGGTTATTTATCCTGTTGCCCCCGGATTACACCAGCCATGATTAGAAAAGCCGTTGTTTATGGTGCGGTGGTGGCTTCCTTCACAGTGGAAGATTTCAGCACCAGAAGACTGGAAAAAATTACTCTGCAGGACATCACCAGCCGTTTTCAGGAAATGAGAAAAATAGTCCGCTTTTAAGTTTTTTCTGTGTGTCTGGCCGCTATTTCCGGGATACTCACCAGAAGCAACTTTTTCAATTTTTCCACATTTTCCTGGAAAACACGAAGAATTTCCTGCCAGCTTACTGGTTCTTCTTCTATTTTCCAGCAATCATAATCAGTACAGACTGCTACCACAGCGTAGGGTAAACCTGCTTCGTTTGCCAGAATAGCCTCTGGTGCCACGGTCATATTAATCACATCAGCACCCCAGAGGCGAAACATCTTTGATTCTGCCCTGGTAGAAAACCGTGGGCCTTCAATAGTTATTACTGTTCCTTTCTTGTGAACAGGTAAATTCAAAGACCGCGCTTTGTCAATCAGAATCTGTCTCAATTCTGCTGAGAAGGGGTCAGCCATCGGCGTATGCTTCATTTCACCTGGCTGGAAACGTTCAAAAAAGGTAACTGGCCTGTGCCTTGTAAAATCAATGAACTGGTCCAGAATGACAAAATCTCCCCGGTGAATTTCCTCTCTTAAAGAACCACAGGCAGATGTTGCCAGAATATGCGTGCAACTTAACTGTTTCAAAGCCCAGATATTAGCCCGATAGTTTACTTGACTGGGTGGTAGAACGTGTCCCTTACCATGCCGGGAAACAATAACCACAGGGACATTTTCAATCTTGCCGCTGACCAGTGGAAGGGAAGGTGCACCATAGGGAGTATTGATTACCAGTTCCTGTCCTTCCTGAAAAATCCCTGGGTCTTCCAGACCAGAACCACCAATAATCCCAATCCTGACCATTTTTAACTCCTGTTTTTCCTGTCAGTTAAGCTTCTTTTCTTTATTTTTTCCCATTCATCCTTCAATTTCACCGTGCGGTTGAAAACCAGCCTGCCAGGTCTGGAATCAGCATCTACACAGAAATAACCTAACCGTTCAAACTGGTATCTCTGACCGGCTTGGGCCCCAGCCAGGGATGGTTCCACCAGACACTCAGTAAGAACCTGCAGGGAACCTGGGTTAAGGTTAATTGTAATATCAGTGCCTTCTGGAACATCAAAAGGGTCTTCCTTGAGAAAAAGATGTTCATAAAGTCTGACTTCTGCCGGGAGTGCATGGCTGGCTGAAACCCAGTGCAAAGTAGCCTTTATTTTTCTACCATCAGGAGTATTACCCCCTTTTGTTGACCGGTCATAAGTACAGTAAAGTTCCACAATCTCACCAGTCTTTTCATCCTTTTTAAATCCATGGCATCTTATCACGTAAGCATAGCGCAACCTTATCTCCCGGCCAGGAGCCAGCCGGTAAAAACCAGGCACAGGTTCCTCCATAAAATCATCTTTTTCAATGTAAATCACCCGGGAAAAAGGAATTTTTCTGGTTCCAGCGCTGGAATCTTCAGGGTTGTTGATGGCATCCAGCTGCTCAGTAAGGTTTTCCGGATAGTTTTCTATGATAACCCGCAGAGGCTTTAATACAGCCATCACCCGCTGGCATTTTTTGTTTAAGTATTCCCGCACGCAATGTTCCAGCAAAGCATAATCTACTACACTTTCTGTCTTGGCGACCCCGATTCTTGTGCAGAACTCCCTGATGGCTTCAGGAGGGTAACCACGTCGCCGCATCCCCCTTAAGGTAGGTAAACGCGGGTCATCCCAGTCACGGACATATCCCTCCTGGACTAATCGCTGCAAAACCCTTTTGCTTAAAACTGTATAACTTAAGTTCAACCTGGCAAATTCAATCTGTCTGGGATGATGTATTCCCAGACGGTCAAGAAACCAGTCGTAAAGGGGACGGTGGTCTTCAAATTCCAGTGTGCAGAAAGAATGGGTAATTTTTTCCAGAGAATCCTCCAGACCGTGCGCCCAGTCATAAGTGGGATAGATACACCAGGTGTTTCCGGTACGGTGGTGGCTGGCATGAAGAATTCTATACATCACCGGGTCCCGCAAATTAAGATTGGGGGAAGACATATCAATCTTAGCCCGCAGTGTCCGGGAACCATCAGGGAATTCTCCGGCTCTCATCCTGCGAAAAAGGTCCAGGTTTTCCTCCACACTTCTGTTACGATAGGGACTTTCTTTACCGGATTCAGTCAGAGTTCCCCGGTATTGCCTTACCTGCTCCGGAGAAAGGTCGCAAACATAAGCCAGACCCTGTTTAATAAGCTGTTCAGCATACTGATACATCTGTTCAAAGTAATCAGAAGCAAAGGTTAATCTATCCCCCCAGTCGTAACCCAGCCAGCGGACATCTTCAATGATAGCATTGACATATTCTTCTTCTTCCTTTGTCGGATTGGTATCATCCAGCCGCAGGTTGCATAGCCCGCCAAACTCTTCAGCAATTCCAAAATCAATGGAAATAGCCTTGGCATGACCGATGTGCAGGTAACCATTCGGCTCCGGTGGAAAACGGGTATGCACCCGACCACCAAACCTTCCTTCCGTCACATCCTTCCTGACTATCTCTCTGATAAAATCAGGTGGCTTAGAAGTTCCGTTTTCCATATTCCTTCATTTTCCCGGGATTTAAGTTTACCGGGAAAGAAAAGAAAGGTCAAAGCTAGCCGCGCAGTTGACTTTGAGGAAGAAAAATTTGCTACCAGGTACTATTCTGCCTCCAGAGCCAGCAAACGGAAGGAGTGCCCCTCACATACAAAAGGTTCATCAATAATCAGTCGTCCTTCCCGGAAATTTGTTTTCACAGGCTGACCTGTTTCCAGGTCATATACCCGGTGCACACTTAAAGCTTTATCTGCTTCTGCAGGAATACCGCTGGTACACAAAACAACTCCTGAGGGCAGAAAAGAACTTCCGCCCAGATACACATCTTTCTTGCCTGTGTTGAAGAAAACAATAACACCTGTTTTAAGGTCTGGATTCTGATAAAAGGAAGCCACTACTGCCTCAGGCAGCTGCACAAAGGCAGCTGTCATCCAGTAGCCCATAAAAAAGCACCGCCAGCTCTTCTCATACTCTAACAGATAATTCAGCTTCCGAATCAAGTCCTGGTCAAAAACTGGAGCGATATCATGAAGCAGCAGTATTCCATCAGAACTTCGTTTCATTCTTCTGTCACTGTCCGGTGTGGACCCGCGGTAATGGGTCATATACGAAGTTTTAGGAATCATCACTGTGCTCTTCGGTCTGGTAGCAGCCCGGAAAAAGTCAAGGGAACCAAAATGGTCCAAAGTGGAAATATCCTGAGAGGAGGGACCCCAGAAACCTTCCACCATCCAGTAAACCTGGCACCAGGAAAGCTCCACCTGTGTATTCATAGCCCAGCAGGGAGGCCGCATATGTTCCCAGCCAATAACATTAAGCCTTTTACACAGCTGCCGCCGATAGATAAGATTCCATTTAGCATCCAGCCTGTCCAGTTCCGGGTCATATTCTGTCACCGTGCCTGAATAACAGTTATCCCACCAGGTACCGTTGATACCAGCTTTGTCAATCAGGCGGTCATGGTACCAGACAAAGAAATCTATCATACTGCTGGGCCAGTTCACTCTGGCAGCAGTAAGCTGCCTTGGTGTTTTCCACTGGATAGTGCGACCGTAGTTCCACTTTTCTGCAAACTTCAAATCCGGATGTGGTTTCCAGTTGCTTCTGCCTAACCACTCTCCACCAAAGGAGTCAAATTCTTCCGCCCCAAGACCGGTCATCCACTGTGAACCGTAAAGCATAATCCGGACCGCTTCCCCATGCCGAATCATCCGACCGAGTCTCCCCGCCCAGTGGTCATATCTGGTATTGGGACCATCCTGGCGGGAGGTTCCATAAAGCAAAAACTTTCTCAGTTGCTGGTAATCATAATCTGTCGGCAGACTGAAGGAATCAACAGAATCACCATAGTAACGGTAACCAGAGGTGTCATGGGCGATAGAGTTTATTCTGGTGCGGTAGTAGGGGTCGTTAGGCTTAACCGGGGCTGCCTGTAAGGCAAAGCGGATAACCTGTGGTTTTTCCACTGTCACCGGTCCGCTGATAAACCTGACCCTCAACCTAACATTGCCGTCAGCCAGCCTTTCTATACGGACGCAGGCATCATCGTCCTTTAAATACCAGCCTGTATCACTCCAGGCAAAAAACCATAGTCCCCGGTCTCCATTACCCACAAAGGTAATGGGGGCAAAAGATTTCCAGTCCTTCTTTACATCAGCCGGTCCACCACGCCCGAATTTAGCACCCGAACCTAAAGAAGTACTGAGATAGTGCACACCTGGTTTCCTGGGGATACCACCGTGGTAACTATTATCCAGTCCTCCACCCAGCCTCTGTACATAAAGGGTATCAACAGGAAAAGAAGCCTGCTGTCTCTGGGCTGGTACGTCCCGCAAATCAATCACCAGATCAAGTTTATCCAGAGAAAGACTGCTTCCTGGTAAAAGGTGTAACTCCACCTGATACCAGCCATCATACTCCAGGAAATTTTTTGCCTCCACTTTTAAGGGACCTAAAAATCCAGAACCAGTAACATCAACCCGGCCTGCTGCAGCAGAGCTGATGCGGCCACTGGCTTCCTTCAGCTCCAGTAACTTGTTTTCGCTGATTGCTTCCAGTCTCATAGGAGCTGCCAGTAAAGGTTCCAGGCTACCGGAGGTCCCGGAGGGCGGAACAGTAAGAATCTGTTTTAAAAGTCCAAACTGACCTATCTGGTATAACCGACCCCACATTCCGATACTATCCGGTATCTCTTTGCCGGCAAAAAACTTTCTTCCTGCCCCGCTCACATGGGTAGGAGAAACAACTAAAGGCTCAAAAGGAGGAATTACTTCCTCAGAAAGACCTAACCTGTTATGCTCAAAAGGAAATTTTTTCCTTACAAAGTTTTCTACTTTTTCCGCTACGGGAGAACCGCCACTACCGGAATAAAGACGAAACACTGCTTCGTATTCACCCCCGGGAAGTTCCGGCACAGCGAAAAAGGTTTCACCTGCCCCGGAAACAAGGGTTGCTCCTGAAGTAGCAATAATTTTCTTCTCTCCCTTCTTCCTGATATCCACTGTGAAACGTACTGCCTTCTTAATCTTCTCCGGCATACCAAAAAAATCAACATCAACCTTTGCCAGAGCCCTGGAAGAATAAGGCAGATAAGAAAAGATAGCTTCCCATTCCCCACTCTGAGGTCTGCCTGCTACCCAGGGGTCCCAGTATTTTGCCCGCCAGGCAGGTGTCATCTTCATAAATGGCATCCGGTGCTGAAAAAGAATCTTCTCCTGTTGCCCCTGCTTCCAGAGAGCTGTAATTTCTAACATATTCCTCTTGCCGTCCAGTTCCACTTCAGAAATCGGCAGTCCCTTCTTTGTGAAATTCAAGAAACAGGGCTTATCAGGACTACAGACAGCAACTCGTTCCTCTTCATAAATAGTTTGCCCGTCAGCATTTTCCACCTTTATTCTTACTGAAACCTGCTGCCTGTTGCCGCCTACCAGTTCTACCTTTGTGTCTAAGTTACCCTCCATTATTTCGCCTAACTTTGTCAATCTAAAGGCAGGAGCCTGGCTATCAAAACTCACCAGCCCAAACCGTTGCCAGTCCATCCAGTTTGTCCCTACCCAGCCCGCAAAATACATCCCTCCGGTATCAGCCGCTCTCACCAGCTGGATTACCAGGTTCTGGCCATCAAAAGTTTTAAGTTTAATGGCTTCTGCCTTAACTGAAAGTTCCATCTCCCAGTATTCGTCAGTCACGGAACATTTAACCTGGCCACCGGTGGACCAGAGGTCCTCAGTACCTGGTGTGCCATTAAAATAATGGCTGTCATGCATCGCGCCCCAGGCATTGATAACCATCTTGTAAAAACCTTTTCCTGGCTTACCAGCATCTTCCCGGGCATGGGTAAGAATCTGAATCTCCACATGGTCTCCCCAGAGAACATCAGGGTCATCATCTTCCTTAACCCGTCCTGCAGGAAAGGTTCCCTTCGGATGAGGTGAACGCATGCCGATGAACAAAGTCCCCTGATAAAAACCAAGATACCAGGTGACCTGCTGGGCTTCTGGCAAAAGGAATTCTTTACCCAGGGGATTGCCACAAACACCGGTAAAACAAGCTGCCTGTTGCCACTCTCTGGTTTCTATGCGGCCATCAATTTCAGGTGGTGCAGACAGAGAAGGTACTATCAGCCTGGGATAAAAAACATCAGAACCACTTTTTTTCGCACTTTCTCCTGTCAAAGAAAAAAGCAGAAAAAGACAGCCAGCCAGCAATGCCTTCTTTTTCATTTTTCCCCCTGAATTGTTATTCCACAACCAACAGCCGGTAATCACGCCTTTTTACTTCCAGGTCAACTAATTTCCCCTTCGTTAACGCCAGGATTTCCCCACTTTCTGCATCCCTGACCTCAGAAATTTCTCTTTTCCCAGGAATATCTGTGGCTATCTGTAAGTTTACACGCAGTGGTTTTTCCTCCGTGTTAAAGACTACCAGCAATATACCAGCTGGTTTTCCAGGGATTTTCCTCTTATAGGCAGTAACTGCCACAGATTTTGTGTCTGCCTGGACAAGATTACTGCTTCGCCACCAGGGAATCCATTCCGTAGAAAAATCAAAATAGCCAAAAGAACGCAGAATACCCATCAGCTTTTTCCACTCTTCCCGGTCTACCCTTCCCTGGGTCACACCGACATCTGCTAAAAGAGCCATTCCCAGGATACATCTGGTCTGAATAGTTCTGGTAGCTTCATGGGTAAGACTGGACAGCTCCACTGGATTGCCAGTGTACCGGCCAAGCAATACCTTGTATCCATTTAAGTCCCCTGTATTATCAAGCAGGTCCATTTTCTCACTGCGCATGTAAACCCAGCTTTCCACTCCCCAGTTGTACTGAAGGAAACTGCTGATAGGACCGATATTATTCGGCGCATAATACCCGTGCCAGGGACGGATGCCATTCAACTGGGCACAGGTCGCCATTCTTTTCATCATCTGCCGCATAAGACTGATGTTGAAAATCCCCTGGACACTGCCATCATCCCGGACATATCCTGTCCCTAACAGAAGATTTCCTGAGGACCAGAACCTGTCATGGTCCCACCAGTAACCGTTCAAGCCGCATCTTTTCTGATGCTGGTCAAAGGCGTAGACCCGACAGTCTACCGCGGACTGAACCAGATCCATGTAAGAACGCATCTGCTGTCTGGGCTGGTCCCAGACACCCCAGGGTGTTTTAGCATCTTTATAATGGGGATCCGGTACAGGTTTCTGATAAGTTTTACCCAGCCATTCTCCAGAATAAGTGTCATACTCTGGCATAGCTAATCCTGCAGTATTGGTGGCTACATACCAGACAGCTAAGGGCTCAAATTTCGTACCGATAGCTTCCTCAGACTTTTTCCTGGCTTCTGCTTTTTTCTCTTCAATTAATTTCTTGAAGACATCATAATGCTCATCCCTGTAGAAACTGATGGTTGGCCCTGTTCCATAAGCCCAGAAACAAGAAAGGGAGCCGACAACCGGAGCGTTGTTAAACTCTTTCACCCAGCCCTGCCAGATACGATAACGGTAATCTTCCGGATAAGGCTTTTCCGGAAGTGCCTGGAGCATGAACTCAATGGTTCTGGGTCTGCTGAAACGGAAAACTTTATTCACCAGACGAACCCTCATCGCAGGACCTTCAGGCTGTCTTTCTAAAAAGAAGGAAGGCTTGCTGTCATCAAGCACCCAGCCCTGGTCTGAATCAGCACACCAGAGAAAAGCCTTTTCCCCATCAGTCAGACAGGCAAAAGGTAAGAATGTTCCCCTGATGTTGGGACAGGCAGCCAGTCTGGAGGAATCCCAGAAAATACCTGTTTTTTCAGGAACTGTGCCCATAATCTGGTCACGTCCTGACCGATAAGCATAATAAGCATCCAATCCCTGAAGCGGAACGATGAGGTCTATTACTTCCACTATTGCTTTCTCCACAGGGGTAAAATCCAGCCGGTAAAAAATAGTTCCATCATATTCCGTATTGGCTGTAATCTCCACCTGAATAGGTCCCAGCCTATTTTTTATCTTCAGAAGGCAATTATGTCCGGAAACCTTTTCCCAGGCAGGCCATCCAGCAGGCTGTAAAACCTCCTTCTTCCCGTTGATTGCTCCTTCCAGATACATCGGTCCGGATAGAAGTTCTGTACCCTGAGAGACAACAGAAGTAAGCAATCCTGTCTCCCCGAAACTGTATCTCCTGCCCCAGGGAAAAACAGATTTTTCTTTTACGATTAAAGGAGTGAAGGGGTTAACCACAATTTCCTCTTTCCCTGCTGCAGTATTTTCCCAGGGATAACTCCTGATGGTGAAAGGGTCGGCCTGACTGGCCAGGACTTTTCCTTCCTGGCTCAGAATTTCTATCACCGCCTGATATTCGCCTTCCTCCAGGTAAGGAACCCCTGCCAGCAGGTTTCCCTGCCCATCTGGCTGGATGTACCTTTCTTCACAAAGAAGTATTTTCCCATCGGGTTTTCTCTCCAGCTTCAGGCGAAACCTGGGTGCCTGCCGGATTTCTGAATTAATTCCCAGGATGTCTACATCTACAAAACCCTCTATCTTCTGGGCTGTGTGATAATAGCAGGTTTTCATAAACGGCTTGCCTGAGACACTCCTGGAAGCAGCAATGAAATCATAAAGCTTCTCTTTGATGTTGGCTGGACTTTTAGCGAAAGGATACTCACATTGAAAAATAATCTCACCACCAGCACCTGTTACCTGTACCTGGATATTATTCCCCTTCAGATTTTGATAATCCCATTTAATCTCACCCTCAGCAGTAATAGCCAGTTGTGGCTGAATGAATCTGACAACTTTACTGGTGGCATCAGTAAATTTAACCTTCTCCTGTTTGGAAAAAATCTCCCTGTTGTGCTGGTCAGTAACTCTGACAGAAACGATAATCTCCGGACTATTTTCCTTACCTTTCAACTGCACAGGCAAATCCAGAACTCCTTCCATCGGTTGACCCAGACTGGTAATCTGGACTGCTGGAGCTTGAGAATCAAAAATGATTACCGGCATCAGGTCCCACTCTGTCCAGGCCACTGGTTGCCAGGCATAATAATAACTTCCAGGGTCACCGGCACTGACCAGTTGTGCGTACCAGATTGTCCCGTCTGCTGGTGCTTTAGGCAGAGAAAAACTCTGAAAAGGAATAGCCATCTCAAAAGTCCAGGCTTCGTCTGTCAGACAGGATTTTATTTTCGCACTGGATTCCCATTCAAAACCGAACCAGCCAACAGAATACTCCATCCGGTGGTCAAAGATAGCGCCATACGGATTGGCCAAAATTTTGTAAAACCAGTTTCGTAAAGCCATGTGTCGTTCCGGGAAAGTACAAAATTGAATTTCCACATGGTCATCGTAAAGGATAGAGTTGACATCCTGGGCAATACCACCCCGGTCACCAAGTTTGACCGTCGCCTTGATTGTACCCTTAGGATAAAGCGGCATTTTCTGTGCCAGGTAAAGGTAATCATCATCATAACCAATCCACCAGACTGGCTGTAAATCATGAGGAATTATTAGCTTATTGCGGAAATCACGGAAACCAGTCAGGGCAGCCATAAAAGACCATTCTTCCTGATTGATTTGTCCATCTATCAATGGCGGCCTGCTTACCTTCGGAATTCTCAAAACCGGTATGGAAAGATTCTCTTCAGCAGAAATAGCCACAGCAAAGAATAAAAAAATAGCAGCGAAGAACTTCTTTTTCATTTTTCTCCCTCTGTCTGTTCCCCGTTCCGCCAAAAACTCCGGTTAACTATTCCTTACCCTTCCCTCTGGTTTTCTTACCTCTTCCCTTGAGGCGAGAGGATCAGGGTGCGGTGCACACCCACCTGGCTTACTCTTTCTGGAAAAGCACCAGACGGAATTCCCGGGCAGGAACTGTAATTTTTAATCCGGCTACTTTTTCTTCCCTGATTTCACCTAACCATTGCTCTGTCTCCGCATCCTGGAATTTACCTTTTTCTATTTTCAGGGCGGAAAAATTAAGCAGCATCTGGCCAGTAACAGGATGTTTCTCAGGGTTAACTAAAACTGCCATAACGTTCCCGCTACCTGAATGATGGTAAAGACTAATCAGTACATTCTTTTCAGAAAAGGAAACATAGTGACTGTTACGCCAGTAGGGCAAAAATTTAACCTCCGGCTGGAAAAAACCGAAACGACGCAACGCTTTAATAACTTTATCAAATTCCTGCCTGTGTATCCTGTTTCCATCCACACCGAAATCATGAAGCAGGTTTAAAGCCAGGACACTGCGGGAACCGTGGATAGAAGAAGCCTGCTGGTCAAGGTTACTGCAGGTCTGTCCTGGTAATCTTCTCATTCGGGAAATCGCACGAAACCTGGCTACCGGGTCTAACGGTGTTGGGTCTACATCAATTACTCTGGAAACAATATCGTAATGCCGTCTCTGTTCCAGGGTTTCAAAAAGGTCTCCACCGTGACGATAGATGTAAGCATCCATTTCAATATTCCAGACCCAGCCAGCGGTAGAAAAAACAGGCGCAAGACTGATTAAGTTACATGATTCATATCCCAGTTCCCTGGTTAAATTAAAAAGTCTCCAGAAAAGCTGGTCCCGGGCGAAGACACAGTAGTTGGGTCTGATTTTTCCTTCAGAAGTTACATAGGCACGACCTGTGGAAACATTTGTACCGGGCCAGATGGGTTGATTGTCAAACCAGTAACCATTGATACCTAACTTTTCACAATTTTTCTGATAATACCAGAGACGACAGTCAACATTACTCTGCACCAGATCAGCCACAGTGGGACCAAGTTTTTTGGGCTGACTGCGCCAGTCCTGCCGCAGGATGTCAGCCCTGTGCCAGGGCACCTGAGCGTGAACATCAGAGTCTTTATACTCCGGAGTTGGTTCCACAGGTGTCTGGCCACACCACTCACCGGAGAAACTCTCAAATTCTTCCATAGCCTGACCGAGCATGTGTCCGGAATTGTAAAGGATAAGGCAAACATCTGAAGGTGCTTGCTGCGGTAAAAAAGCCTTCTTCCACTTTTCTATGGCTTCCTTTAACCTCTGGTAATCACTCTCCTGATACCCCGGGGTGATGGAATCCACTCCATTACCCCAGTAACCATAACCTCCTGTATCCTGAAGTTTCCAGAAGATTTCTCCCCATTCTCTTTTCCTTCTGTCAGGTAAATCAGGCTTTACCGGGGCAGCCAGCAAAGCAAAACTTACCGCCAGCGGTTTTTTCACTTCCACAGCAGTATTCACAAAACGCAGACGGAGATTGATACCATCAGGGTCCCTGGTGATTAACTGGGATGGCAGGGAGTAATCCAGAAGCCATTCTCCATCACTGTCCGCATACCACCACAAACTGACATCACCGTTTCCTATACCAATGGCTGGTGTGAAAAGATTCTCTTTCTTTTCAGAAAGGTTGCTCCAGATTAACGCACCAGCTGGCAAAGCACCATAAAACCAGTTGGTCCGATATCCATAAAGGGTATCCGGGTAACTACCCAGAGGTATTACCAGTTCCAGTTTTTCCACCTGCTGTGTTTTCCACGGGTCAACTGTCAGATTTACCTGATACCAGCCATCATACCTTAAAAAACTTTCTACGGTAAATTTTAGGTTTTCCCACTGTCCCTTTCCCTGCAGCTGTACTCTGCCTTCCGCTACACTGACAATTTCCGTACTGCCAGAAACTGTTTTCACTTCTCCGTCTCTGGTGACCTCCAGCCTGATTGGTCCACAGATATTAAAAGCAGGAATTTCAGTTTCTTCGGTGGTGGTAATTCTGGAGACAAGACCAAGTGTGCCAAGGTGGTATTCTCTGCCCCAGGGTGAAAGTATTTTCTTGCTTCGGTCCACCTTTATTGGCCGGAAAGGAGCATAGACTTTTTCTGTGATACCCAGCCGGTTATGTTCCCAGGGATAAACTTTCCGGACAAACTCCTGTTTCAGCACCTGCCCGATGGGTATCCCTTCCTTATTAAGAAGTTGACCCGTAACTTGATAGTTCCCTTCCTGCAGAAAAAGGTTCTCCCAGTGGCAGCGTCCTTTTCCTTTTTCCAGTATGATAGTTTCCTGACGAATAATTTTTCCTTCCCCTGTTTTTTCCAGTTTCACCTGGCAGCTATAAGCCTTGCGGGTAACTTCAGGCAGGAAGGAATAATCTGTGTTCACCCAGACATCCATGGACTGGAAATACGGATAATGAGCGCAACCTAATTCCCAGATTTCTTTTAAGGGTGAATCATAGGGCCAGGTCCCGTAAGGCCAGTGAGCCAGTCTCCGGTACTCCTTAGGAGTCACCGGATAAAACTGAAGCATCTGGCTATAAAGGTGGTCCTTTTCACTGCTGGCTTCCACACAGAAACGACCGCTCCATCCTTCCTGAAGTTTAATCTCCTGAGGACTGATTTTCACCAGTTTACTCTCTCCTGCAACCAGCTCTATTTCTTTCTTTTCTGCAAAAAGAATCTGGCTGCCGCTTTCTATCGTAAGTTGTAAAGAAACTGATTTTTTCTCACTCCAGGGATTGGTAAACTGAAAAACAGGCTCCGCCTTCATTCCCCTTAAATCTCCTGTTTCCAGCAGTTGAAAGGCTGGCACCTTCCCGGAAAAAATAAGAAGCCCTGCATCAGACGGCATATACTCTACCGCACCATTCCACTCCCCGTAAGCCGCACTCCCCAGCCCGGGCCAGGTTCTTTCTCTGATAAAAAGCGCCCGCCAGGTTGTCCCGTCTTCTGGTGCCTTCTCCAGAGAAAAGGAAGAAAAAGGAATAGCCATTTCAATGTCCCAGGTATTCTCACTTTTTCCTGCCTTAACTACCGCCCTGCTTTCCCATTCCAGCCCTACCTGGTGATAGGGTTTACCCCGGTCTTCAGGTCTGATACACTGGTCGCTGTAAGCTCCTAAAGCGTTGATATGAAATCTGTAATTAGCCTTCGGGAGAAGAAAAACTAAGGTCCAGTGGTCTTCTCCTTCAATTTTCTCCGCAGCATCATGCTGGGTAGTTCTGGCTTTCAGTCCTTTTTCACCCCCTGGAGGAAAGAGAGAACGAAGTCCAATGTAGAGATTCTTCTCATCATAGCCCAGGTAAACCCAGCCCTGCATGGCTGCTGGCAGGATATAAGCCCATCTGGAATAAAGACCGGTAAAAGCTAATGCCTGAGACCATTCCTGCTGCTGAAAATTTCCGTCAATCACCGGAACCTTATCTATCAGAGGAAGACCAGCCTGAGGAAATTGACTCTGATTCCAGGCAATTTTAACTCTGGCAGCAGGGTCAGTCGTCAGGGAAAAAAGGAAAAACGAGACAACGGCCAGAATCAGAAAATTTTTGCTGCTTTTGATTTTCATGGACAGGGCGCTGTGTAGGGCCAAACACCAGGATAATCCGGGTAAGCACTCCCTCCCCCAATATACCAGCAATTGGTGTTATCTGTCTTCCACTGGTTGCGTAGAAGCGGCTGGACATGACCATCAGCAAAAAGAATATTACAGATATTTGCATGAGGGAAACTGAGGGCATGGTCTGTTGCATGACCGTTAAAATAGTTATCCCAGGGTTTAACATCAGCCAGCAATGCCCTGAGGTCAGGCTTAAAAATTTTCCCCAGTTTGCACGGTTTTTGAGCAAAATTCTGCCGGCTGGGACCATCACCACGGATGGTATACTGGTGGACCGCATTCATACCATAAGTAGAACGACCGTATCTCATAACAGAATCCCAGAGGTGTGGCCAGTCCCGGTAAGAATTCTGAGCACTGGCTGTCCAGTTAACCTTATTCTCTGTGGCTGGACAGAAAACTACACCGTGAAGTTTTCTGTACATTACGTGTCCCCGGTAAGGAAGCGGGTCTCCATCATCCATGTTCAAATACATATTGTTATCCGTAAGACAACCTTCCCAGCCTGCATTGCTACCCCAGACATCATTCCAGGGAAGCCATTCATTATAGTCCTGAGCATACATATAGAAAGCCACACCAATTTGTTTCATGTTGTTCAGGCAGGTTGCCTGTCTGGCTTTATCCCTGGCTCTGGCAAGCGCTGGAAGTAGCATCGCTGCTAAAACTGCAATGATGGCTATGACGACCAGCAACTCAATCAACGTAAAGCCTGCTTTCTTCCCTTTCATTAATCACCCCCTATTTTGCCCAAAGATTAACATGTTTATCCACATCTGTCAAGTCGGCTCTCTCACAATCGGTTTCGGTAAAGTTAAAATTCTGGTATACTACTGCTAAAGGAGGCAAAAATTTTTTACAGGGGGTAACTATGCTTTTCAGAAAAATGCTTCTGGTGGCGGTAGTATTTTTGCTCAGCCTGTTTTTTGCCGGGAAAATCTTCTGTCAAAATCATTACTGGGAATTAGGCTGGGGTTTATATGGTGGAGAAGGTTTAGATGCAGCCAGGTTTGACTGGCATATGATTTGTTTTGGAAACATTCCGGCTGATGAAAGAACTGTGCAAGGCCTTAACGAAATACTGAAGCTTAATCCGAAACACAAGTTTCTCATCAGGGTCTGGCCAATAGGAGGACTGGGTGATTGTCCGGAAAACAGGTACCAGGCTACTCTTTTCCATTACCTTTACCAGCCAGGAGTAAAGGAAAAACTTCTAACAGAAGCCAGGCGGCAGGTGGAACTTGTCCTGAAAGGTGTCAGCCGTCCAGAAAATGTTTACGGCTGCTGTTTTCTGGAGGAACTCCCGGGACATTTTACCGGTGGTGGGTTTTCTCCTCACTGGAAAAAGGGTGACCCTTTGCCCTGGGACATGAAAAGATTTCAAAAAGAGATTGAAGCAGAGTTAGGCGAACCAATAGACTGGAGCAGCCAGAAACACAGACTCTGGTGGGGGAAAAAGTACTGCCAGGTAATCAGTGAAATCAATCGTACCATCAAGCAAGCCAGTGGCGGCAAACCTGTTTTTTACTACCAGGCTACCGGTTATTACACACTGGACCATCTGGATTTGCCCTTTACTCAGGGAAAATCTCTGCAGGTTGTACCCATTCGGTATAAAGACATCCTGAAACCTGGTGTCTGTGACGGTATCTTTGGTTATCCCAACAACCCGACAATCTGGGAAAATCAAACACAGTCTATGGTTAACAAATACAAGTGTCTGATGTTCAGTCAAACCTCCATGCCACCAGGTATGAGGCTGTGCCGTTTTGAGGAGATGGTGAAACTTGCCAGATGGGAAAATCCGGGCAATGTGGGAACCTTTCTTTTTCCCACTCATGGCCGCAAGCAAAAAGCCTGGAACCAGCTGGAGTATCAGGATGAAGATAGTTACTGGACAATTACTGACCACATCAGATATTTCGCCTGGACAAATAATATTGGTCTGGACGTGGTGAATCGCAATTTAACTGCGCAGGTACAACTCCATTATGATTTGAAAGACTTAAAGAAAGGTGAGTTTGCCCATTTTCAGGTACATATCTTCAACCAGCGTGATGCTTCCTGGTATGGCGGAAAAAGAGAGCCAGCTGTCCTGGAAGATGTCACAGTCAGTCTTTCTTTGCCAAAAGGTTTAATCATCCCTGTAACCAACAATGCCTCTCCCACACTGAAAATAGGAAACATCCAGCCTCAATCAGCCAGAATGGCAGACTGGTGGGTGCAATCAGAAGTGGATAATCCGGATGTTTCTCCTTCCAGCCCGATAAAAGTTGTTTTAACTGCTTCCGGGAAAATCAGACAGGAAGTCACAGCAGGAGAAAAAAGTCAATCCATCCCTTCCTTTCAACCAGGATATATACACCGCTCAGGGCAAAGATGGGTGGAACCGCTTTATACCCATCGTTATCAGAGTATTCCAGCTGTGGCTGAACTTTTAGCCTTCCAGCCTCTCTTAAACCCGGAACTGGTTCAGGGAACCCGCAGTGCTCTCTACAGGGGATGCCTGCAAACAGATGAGAAACTGATTATCGGACCTGGACCTAAAGCCACCATTTTCCCGGTTTCCTTATTTGAAGAAAAGGTGAAAACTTTTCCTACAACTCCTGATGGACCTGGAGTATTTAAGACTGGCTACACTGTTTACACCACTACAGCAGTCCCGGTTCAGCCAGGGAAAAAATACCTTCTTTCTGTCACTGGCTGGGCTAAAGAAGGGGGAAACAGCCTGGTTTTAGCCCGATTCACTGGAAAGATGAAAGGGAAAAAAGATAATGAGATAAAAGATGTCACCTGCCTGGTGAATCAATTTACGGAAAAGGAAAAAACTGTCTCCCAGGAAATTGAAGTTCCGGAATTTGAGGAAAGTGAAGTGACCCTGCGGTTGTTTTTCTACCGTTTTCAGTCTAAAGGGGTTGTCTGCTACCGCTGGTTTGATTTCAAAAGGGCTGACCTGCCGGAAACCGGATTAGATGTCAGCCAGAAACTTCAGGGAGCACTTCCTGATTTAACCTGGCCCTTCACGGAGTGGTCTTACCGGGACCTTTCAGACCCTGATAAGTACGGCCGGCCAGTTTTAAGAGTAAAGTTTTTACCACCGTCATAAAAAATGTCAGGCAACAGATACAGGGGAGAGAGAAAAACTACTTAAAACATAGCCAACTCTGGCAGAACCAAAAACTTAACAGGGAGGAGAAAATGGCAGGAGAAAGACCAGGATATGATGATACACCGTATCTTCCTAACAGCAAGTATCGGGTTCACGACCGTCAGAGACCTCACCCGAGAGTGGTTTTTCCGGGAACATTCAGCACACAGGAAACCCCGGGTAAAGCACCGTCAGATGCTATTGTTCTGTTCGACGGAAAGGATTTGTCTAACTGGACAGGAAAAGAAGGTGGCGCTGCCGGATGGAAAGTAGAAAATGGTTACATGGAAGTAGTACCCGGGACAGGAGATATTCAGACAAAACAGCAGTTTGGTGATTGCCAGTTACACTTAGAGTGGATGGAACCAGCCGTCATCAAGGGAGAAAGCCAGGGAAGAGGCAACAGCGGTGTTTTCCTTATGGGACGATACGAAATTCAGGTTCTGGATTGTTATGAAAATCCCACCTATGCTGATGGCTGGGTTGGTGCTATCTATGGTCAGTGTCCGCCACTGGTAAGCGCCTGCCGGGCTCCAGGTCAGTGGCAGACCTACGACATTATCTGGATTGCTCCCCGGTTTCAAGGGGAGAAACTGGTTTCCCCGGCCAGGGTAACAGTTTTGATGAATGGTATTGTTATCCATCATGATAAGGAACTCATAGGACCGACCACACACCGGCAGATACTTCCCTACACTGCCCATCCACCAGTTGGTCCGCTGAAACTTCAGGACCATGGAGATCTGGTCAGGTATAGAAATATCTGGTACCGGGTTTTAACAGATTATGACGCTGGCTGACAGGAAAAAAATTTTAGCCGCCTGCCTGGTACTTGCATTTTTCTTTCCCGGGCAGGTTGTTTTTGCCGATTTGAAATTTCTGTGTATACCGCTTGTTAAAGATGCAGAACTACTGCCAGTGATTGATGGGCTTATCAAGAAAGGTGAGTGGGAGGTAGCCACCCAGATTAACGGCCTGGTGGCGTTAGATACAGAAAGTTTCAGCCAGAGACAGGTCAAACTGTATTTTATTTCAGACGGCGAATGGCTCTACGCAGGGATGCAATCTCCAGCCATCCCGGCAAAAACTTTGCCCCAGGTTGTTCCCGGGTTAGCCTATCAGTCCTATACTGATTTTGCCGGTAATGACCGCATAGAGCTGAAGATAGTCCCTCCTGATGAACATGTCCGGGGAGCCTTTTACCTGATAGCTGATGCGGCTGGCCATCTTCTGGATGAAAAAATCCATGACGGTCAGCACCAGAGTTTTGCAGGAGAGTGGGACTACCGAACGACAAGCGACGAAAATGGCTGGCAGATGGAATTGCGAACCAGGTTAGCCCAGTTCGGTCATTTCAGGGTAAAAAATGGCGCTATCTGGAAAATTAATTTCTCCAGAGTCTGGGTTTTCCCGCTGCAGTACACAGGACTGATACGCCGGCCCCATGATACTGCCAGTGCCTGTTTTCTGGAGCAAGCACCCGGGTTTTCCATACAGATTGACCCAGAGATAACCCGGGGGAAACTTTCTTTAGTAATTACTGGAAAGGAATACGAAGAAAAATCAGCTTTCCCCAGGGAGACGCCTGATGATATCTTACCCCGGCAAACAGGAGGAAAACCACGCGGACAGATAATCCAGTTGCTTCTGGAAATAAGGGACGAAAACAAAAGCGTGTTGTTTTCTACAGAAAAAAGTATGAGTTTAAAACCTGATACGCTGGTGAGAATAGAAATCCAGAAGCAATTCCCCCTTGATAAGGCGGCTTGCCTCAGTCTTCAGCTGGTGGAAAAACCAAAAAACCGCCTTCTTTACCAGGCAGAAATTCCTGTGAAACCTTTTAATCCCGGGGAGGTGGAGGAATGGGGAAAAAGACTGGTGCATGGAGAAGTATCTGGTTCCTGGAAACTGCAGGCGTCTTTTTTCCCTTACTGGGAGAAGGTAAAAGTCAAACCAATTTTTTCTCCTGGAGTTCTGAAGGAAAAAACTGCCAGTGTGGAAATCAAGGTCAGTTCCAACCGGTCCTGGCAGGCAGAAAAGAAAATTGTGGTAGAAGAAGGTAGCTGCCAGGAAGTGGAAATACCTATCCCTGGTTTCCCTGAAGGTACTTACACTGTTTGTGCTCAACTTTTTGATTCTTACGGCCAGTTACTCGGGGTAAAAGAAGTGACTTACAGAAGAAAGGTTTTCCCCTGGGAACACAACAATCTTGGCCTGACTAAAAGGGTTATAAAACCCTGGATACCTATCCTGGTAAGAAAACAAACCGTTTCTGTCTGGGGTCGGGATTACACCCTGGATGGTTCAGGTTTACCTGCCAGTATTATCAGTCAGGGAAAGGAAATTTTGACCAGACCTGTCCATTTCTCTCTGTCTGCTGAAGGAAAGAAAAGCCAGTCCAAACCATCAGGCAGGCTTATTTTCCTGGAGAAATCTCCTGATACTGTTAGCTGGTCCGGGAAAGGAAAAGCAGAAAAGTTTCTCACCTTCCATGTCACCGGGAAAGCAGAGTATGACGGGTTCTGCTGGTGGGAAATCAGTTTTTCGCCCTCCCGGAGAATAAAGGTGGAGCAACTTCAGTTAATTATCCCTCTCAGCGAACACACCGCCCAGCTGATGCATTTTCAATCGCACTGGGCACGGACCAACTTTTCCGGTGCTATCCCGGAAGGACAAGGAACTGTTTTCCATAGCTTACAGACTAAACACTATGGTCGGCCAGGTGGTTTCAGTCCACACATCTGGATTGGCAGACCAGAAAGGGGGCTTTCCTGGTTTGCTGATTCAGATGAAAACTGGTTTTCTTGCCCGGAAAAACCTGCTCTGGAAATTGTCAGGAACGCCGGGGAAGTTGCAATTGTCCTGAATATTATTAACAAACCTGTCTGGCTTGATGCCCCCAGAACTATCAGCCTGGGGATGATGGCAACACCAGTAAAACCTCTCTTACCAATAAAAAATATCTTTACCCGGGCGGTTAACTGGTTAGGAGCTGATAATCAAACCGTTTTTGGAGACCATATGTACGCTCCTTATCCCAAAAATTTTGATTACCAGCTGGCAGACAGAATGCTGGAACAACTCGGCAGGAATAGTGAAGGGGTTCGCCTTTACTTTAACAAACACGAACTGGGAGCAGCCTTACCGGAACTGGAGGTCTTTGATTATGAATGGGGTGGTAGCCAACCAGCACCCAGTTATCCTGGAGACAACAAACGGTTTTCTGGAATATACTCCAGAGCAGTGAACCGCAGCCTGACTGATAGCCGTATTGATATGCTGGTTTATTACATTGCAGAAATGGTGAAGAAAACACGTCTGGCCGGTACTTACTGGGACATCACAGGAATTGGTCCAGGGTTACCCATGCTGGAAAATAAAACTGCTTATCTTGATGCCGAAGGTAAGGTCATCCCTACCTTTGACATTCTGAAAAGCCGTCAACTTTTCAAAAGAGTAGCGACCATGTGGCAGGATATAAGGGAGCAACCGGATTACATGGTCATCCACTCTACTAACCATCTGGGAATCCCCTTCTACAGTTTTGGTTACTCCTTACTGAATTTTGAGTGGCTCTGGCCAGGCCCGAAACTGGTAAGGGATGATGGCACGCAGAAAGATTTTATTGATTTACGGCCACTGGATTTATATGCCGCAGAAGGGACAGCCCGGCAGCTGGGATTATGGGTTAGTTCCATTGATAGATACACCCTTGCTGATACTGCTGATGAGAAAACTAAAAGAAGAATGGAACGTTCAGCCGCGGCTTTAGCTGGTTTACATAACCACCTTAATGGTCCGCAACCAGGTATCGGAAAAAGGGAAAGTGTCACGTTTATTGGCTACTGGGACGAATATGGACGTGTTTTTACTGACCAGCAGCAAGTTAAAGCTTCTCTCTGGATAGCAGGTGAAAAGGTCCAGTTGCTGGCAGCCAATTTGTCTACAGAGAATTGTACGGTGAAGATTTACCTGAATGTTAAAGGACTGGGTGTAAAACTACCGGTGGTAGTGAAAGATGTGGAAACAGATGAAGTTATCAATTCTCTGGAGAAAAATAAAGATTTGCTTCCCTTAACTCTGGAAATTGCCGCGCATGACTACAGGTTAATCCGTCTTGATTTTAGTTCCTGCTGTCAGCCAGGGAAAATCAGCATCCAGGAAAAAAATGATCCCTGGAAATACTGGCGAAAAAAATCCTTGCCTTTTACCTGAATATTGGTTAGAATAAACAAACTAACAGGGGGTGAGAAAGGAAAAACGGAAAGCTTCACCAAAGAAGGGAACGTAAAGAAATTGGGAACGGAGGAAAAAATGAGAAAAAAGAAAATGTTTCTGGTGAGTTTTTTTTTAGCATTTTTTTTCTTCCAGACATCCAGGTCTTTCTCCCAGGAAAAGACTGTTGAACTTACCTACTCTATCTTTTTCCCAGCCACGCACAAACAAACAGTATTAGCTACAGAATGGGCGAAAGAAATTGAAAAAAGAACTGCCGGTAAAGTTAAAATTACTATTTTCCCCGGTGGTACCCTTACTCCAGCCAACAAATGTTATGACGGTGTAGAAAAAGGACTTTCTGATTTAGGTATGTCTGTTCTGGCTTACACCAGAGGACGTTTTCCCCTCTCTGAAGTCATTGATTTACCTGTCGGGTACAAAACTGGATTGCAGGCAACCCGTCTTATTAATAGCTTTTACAGGAAATTTCAACCTGAGGAATTCAGCACGGTGAAGGTTATGTACCTGCACGCCCACGGACCGGGTCTTTTGCATACCAAGAAACCTGTCAGCAGTCTGGAAGATTTGAAGGGGTTGAAAATAAGATGTACAGGACTGGCTGCGAAAATAGTTTCTTCTCTTGGTGCTGTTCCTGTAGCTATGCCCATGGGAGAAACTTACGATGCTTTAAGCCGGGGTGTGGTAGACGGGTCCCTGGCACCAATGGAAGCCCTGGAAGGCTGGAAATGGGGCGAAGTAGTACGTTCTACTACTTTCTCCCGGGCAGTGGCTTATACCACAGGCTTTTTTGTGGTGATGAATAAGGAAAAATGGAACTCCCTGCCGGTAGATATCCAGAAAACCATAGAAAAAGTGAACCAGGAATGGATTGATAAGACTGGCCAGGTCTGGGACGAAATTGATAAATCAGGACGCCTTTTTGCTGCTAATCTTGGCAATAAGTTTGTCACCCTTACTGCCGGCGAAGACCAGAGATGGCAAACGGCGGTCAAACCAATACTGGAAGAATATGTCAAGAATATGAAAGAAAAGGGTCTGCCCGGGGAGGAAGCTTTAAAATTCTGTCTGGAGGAGTTAAAGAAAAGCAAATAAGCAAAGGAAATGAGGTGAAAAAGTTCCTTCATCTGGTTCAGAAAACTGCGCAGATATTTAATGTGCTGGGCGGTATCAGTTTAACTTTCCTGATGCTTTTAACTGTTCTGGATGTCATTCTGCGGGGTTTCAAGCATCCTATCGTCGGTACATATGAACTGGTAGGTTTTTCTGGCGCTTTAGCCATTGGTCTGGCTCTTCCATATACTTGCTGGTGTCGGGGACATGTCTTTGTGGATTTCCTGCTGGCGCATCTACCAGAGACGCCTGCCCGGATAACAAATACATTAACCAGAATTGTCAGTCTGATTCTTTTCCTTGTTTTTGGCTGGCGGTTACTGTCTTACGGGAATGATTTAAAAAGGATAGGCGAGGTTTCCCTGACACTGCAGTTACCTTTCTATCCAGTTGCCTGGGCTCTGGCTGTAGCCTGCTGGCTGGTCTGTCTGGTGTTAATAAGTGATCTGGTCAAAATCCATCTGGGGGAATATGAGTAGCGTAAATTTGGGTATTTTAGGTTTGCTGGTATTACTGTTGCTTTTCCCTACCGGGATAGAGCTGGGTTTTGCCATGGCTCTGGTAGGTTTTCTCGGCTTCAGTCTGGTGCGTTCCTTCCCTGCTGGTCTGGACCTTTTAGCCCGAGACCTTTTTGAGGTTTTTTCTTCTTACGGCTATACCGTTATTCCCCTGTTTATCCTTATGGGTCAGATTGCCTACAATGCAGGCATTGCCAGACGTCTTTATCACACTGCCTACCGCTTCCTGGGTCATATCCCTGGAGGACTGGCTATGGCGACAGTTGCCGGTGCCACTGCTTTCAAAGCCATCTGCGGTTCTTCTCCGGCTACAGCTGCTACTTTTGCCAGTGTGGCTGTTCCGGAAATGGACCATTACCGGTATGACAGGAAACTTTCTACCGGTGTGGTGGCAACGGTGGGAACTCTGGGAATACTGATGCCACCAAGTGTTACCCTTATTGTCTTTGGTGTCATTACCGAACAGTCTATCGGCAAACTTTTTCTTGCGGGTCTCCTTCCTGGTTTATTGATTGCCTTTTTCTTCCTTCTGGTGATTGCTTTCTGGTGCCGGCTCAACCCCAACCTTGGTCCCAGAGGAGAAAAATCAACCTGGAAGCAAAGGCTTCTGTCACTACCGGAATTCTTTTTCGTTGGTTTCATCTTTCTTCTGGTTATCGGTGGATTGATGAAAGGATTTTTTACTCCCACAGAAGCAGGAAGTGTTGGGACGCTGGCAGTTCTTTTACTGGCTGTCTGCCGCAGGCAGCTTGATCTTAAAGGCTACATTAAATCTGTGGCTGAATCTCTCCGGACTGCCTGTATGGTACTGATGCTCATTGCCGGTTCCACTATCCTGGGTCATTTCCTCGCTGTCACCAAAATTCCCATGATAGCTGCAGACTGGGTAGTTTCTCTTCCTCTACCTAACTGGCTGATTATGGTCCTTATTTGCTTTATCTACCTGATTGGAGGATCTTTCATTGATGACCTGGCATTCATGGTCTTAGCCACACCGATTTTCTACCCGGCCGTAAAGCAACTTGGTTTCCATCCTATCTGGTTTGGCATTATCATTGGAATCACAGTAATGATTGGCGTGGTTATTCCTCCGGTGGCAATTAATGTGTTTGTCGTGAAAAATATAACCAGGGAACCATTTATCAATATCTACCGGGGAGTTTTTCCCTTCCTTATCAGTCTGATAGCCGGGGCTGTTTTAGTCTTTATATTTCCCCAGCTGGCTACGTGGTTACCTTCTGTTTTCATGCCGTAAACCCGTTTAGTACTGCTTTTTAACCCTGCTGGCTGATTTAATCATCACCAGCATCATTTTCATCCTGCTGGTGGCTTCCACACCATGTGGTTTGTTTGCCGGCATAAGCAGTATTTCTCCTGCCTTCAGGGAAAAAACTTTGCCGGAAACGGTAATCCTGGCTTTCCCTTTCAAAATATAAACTAAAGCGTCAAAGGGTGCGGTATGCTCACCCAGTCCCTGCCCTTTATCAAAGGCAAAAACAGTGATACTGCCGGATTTCTTATCAAGGACAGTTCTGCTAACGATATTGCCTCGCTGGTATTCCACAACTGCTGCTAACTTTTCTGGCATGGCTACCATTTCCAGTGATTCCATCATTTCTTCCTGTACCTTATTTTTCTTCTTTTCCCAGTATTTCCTGAAGGTCTTTTTCTGCCGAAGTAATAGGTTTAAGGTTAAATTTTTCCTGGAGGACTTTCAGCACACCAGGAGAAATAAAGGCAGGCAATGATGGTCCAATCCTGATGTTTCTTATACCCAGGGAAAGAAGTGTGACTAAGATAGCCACTGCCTTCTGTTCATACCAGGAAAGAATTAAAGAAAGTGGTAGACGATTCACATCACACTGGAAGACTTTAGCCAGTTCCACCGCTATCCTTATCGCAGTATAAGAATCATTACACTGACCACAGTCCAGCAATCTGGGGATGTTCTCAATCTGCCCGAACTCCAGAGTATTAAAACGATATTTTCCGCAGGCCAGAGTCAAGATTAAGCAGTCTTCGGGTACCAGACGAGCAAATTCCTGGTAATAGTTTCTGCCAGGCCTGGCACCATCACACCCTCCGATAAGAAAAAAGTGCCTTATCTTTCCAGATTTTACCTTCTCCACAATTTTATCCGCCATCCCCAAAACTGCCTGATGACCGAAGCCGACTAAAAGCATTTTCCCCGGTCTATCTTCAGGAAAGCCTCTGACTTCCAGCGCTTTTTCAATCACAGGAGAAAAATCTTTTTCCCCTTTATCAGAGGAAATATGCTTGACCCCGGGCCAGCCTACCAGACCTGTAGTAAAGATTCTATCCTGGTAAGAAGCAGGCGGTTTTTGCAGACAGTTAGTAGTCATCAGAATGGCTCCTGGGAATTCACTGAACTCCTTCTGCTGATTCTGCCAGGCGGTTCCATAATGCCCAACAAGATTCTTGTATTTCTTCAGACCTGGATAACCATGAGCCGGGAGCATCTCTCCATGCGTATAAACGTTCACATTTCTCTTTTCTGCCTGGGAAAGTAATTGCTGCAGATCAAGCAGGTCATGCCCGGAAATAACTATCGCCGGACCTCTCACCACACCCAGAGAAACTCTTGTGGGTTCAGGAGTACCGAAATGCTGTCTATGAGCCTTATCCAGCATTTCCATGCAGGCTAAATTTACCCGTCCTAATTCCATATTTATTTCTAACCAACCTGCCAGGTCAAGTTTATCTTCCGCCAGAGCTGCCAGTCCCTTATAAAAAAAGCTTGTGACTGCTTTGTCTTCCAGTCCCAGGAGAAAGGAATGGTCAGCGTAGGCTGCCATTCCTTTCAATCCGTAGAGAAAAAGTTCTTGCAGACTCTGCACATTCTCCTCTCTGCCAGACGCAAGAATGTTTACTTTTTCCCACTGCTGAAGTAACCCGGATTCATTCCCGGCAGGCTGCCAGAAGGCAACTTCCGGCAGTTTTCCTGTAAAATCTTTTCCTTCCTGTTTTCCATAGTTTTCCTGAAAAATTTTCTCCGCCTTTTTCCTGTATTCAAAACACTCATAAATCATCTGCCGGAGCCGGTTGGAATCAAAGTTTACGTTGGTCACGGTGGTAAAAAGACCTTCCATCACGAAACGGTCTATCTCCTTATCCTGAACACCCATTTCGTCCAGCATCTTCCCGTAAAGTCCCAGACCTTTAAGTCCGTATATCAGAAGGTCCATCAAAACTGCTGCTTCTGCGGTTTTCCCGCAGACGCCAGACAAAGTACATGCTTTCCCACCAGCTGTCTGCTCGCACTGCCGGCAGAACATCTTCATCTCCTCCTCCCCGTCAGGTTAAAACCTGGTGCACCTGAAAGAAAAGTTTACTGCTTACTTGTTTTCTTTCAACTGCTAAAATAAAATAACATACTGACTGATGGAGGTCAAAATGCTGTGTGAGGCTCTTACTCCTGAAAAAGAGATTTGTTTTTTCGGCTATCATGATAAATGCCCCTGGGATGAATCTGGAAGGTATCTTCTTTTCCACCGGGTAAGAATGGAAAATAGACCACCGACAGCTGATGACCGTGCTGATATCTGCGTTCTGGACCTTAAATTTAGAAAGGTGGAACTGATAGGACAGACAGCAGCCTGGAACTTTCAGCAGGGAGCGATGCTGCAGTGGCTGCCAAATCAGAGAATAATTTACAACGACCGGGTAGAAGGAACCTTTGTCTCCCGCATCAGAGATCTTTTTTCTGGACAGGAAAAAATTCTGTCCAGGCCGGTGAGTGCTGTCAGTCCTGATGGTAAAAAAGCAGTGAGTCTTAACTTTTCCCGGCTGGCTGTCTGGAGACCTGGTTATGGTTACGAAGGCATTCCTGACCCTGTCTGGGAAGAAAACTGGCCGGAGAAAGATGGGCTGTGGAGTCTGGATATAGAAACAGGAAGGGAGCAGTTGATTGTTCCTCTGGCGAAAATGCTTGACTACCGGAAGGAAGAAAATATCCACCAGATGACTGGCCGTTTCAACCACACACTGTTTTCCCCTGATGGCCGGAGAATTATCTTTCTGTGTCGGTGGAAGAGCAATCCCGGTGCAGGTACACCGGGTTTTACCAGACTTTTCACTGTTGACCCGGATGGAGAAAATCTCTGCGATTTGTTACCAACCTATCATATTTCGCATTTCAGCTGGAAAAACAAAAAAGAAATACTGGTGTACGCAGGATTGCAGGGACGCTGTCTGTTCTGGGTAGTAGAAGATAAAACTGGCAGGTATCGTCCTGTAAGCGAGAAAATGCAAAAAGTTGATGGGCACTGTAGTTACAACCAGGCAGAAACTTTAATTCTTAATGATACCTACCCCATTGACGGATACAGACAGCTCAACATTTTTGATACCAGGAAAGAAGAAACAATTATCCTGGGTCGTTACTATAGCCCACCTCTAACAAAAGGGGAATTAAGATGTGATTTGCATCCCAGATGGAGCCGGGATGAAAAACAGATCTGCTTTGATTCTGGTCATGAAGGTTACCGCCGGGTGTATGTCATCAGGCTGGAAGAAAAGATTTTTGCTTGACAGTAGAGGTAACCTCCTTTATCATTCTGGAGAAAAACTAAACAGGAGAAATGATGACCAGGAAAGTTATTTCTCCCAAGCAACGGCTTTCTGGATGTCTGATAGGCGCAGCTATCGGTGCCCAGTTAGGCTGGGCACGTTCAGTGAGACCACAGCAGTTTAAAGTTTCCGCACCAGCAGATTTCTTTTCCCTGCCTTTAAAGATTTTGACAGACTACCAGCCTGAGCCAAAAAGGATGGGGCCGGTCTCACCGGTAGCTTTGATAGATGCCGGGGTAAAAGCCTATGGCAAAGCAAAAGGCCGCTGCTGCCCGGAAGATTTTGCGGCTGTCTTTAAGGAACATCAGGGTATTAGTGCTGGTACGATTAGCTGGGATATTCTGCATACGGTGCAGGAAATTTTAAAGGAAGGAATGAATCCGCGTTTAAGTGGATTGCTGGTCTGCCCTGCAGGATTTCTCTGCGCTGCCATGCCGGCTGTCGGTGCTTACCACTTTTGCCATCCGGACTACGCCTACCTGGATGGAGTGGAAATTGCTTCTGTGGCTTCACCAAGAATTGCCACCGACTGGGCTGGACTTTCTGCCGCAGCCATTGCTGCCTCTTTTGATTCGGAAATAGACGGCCAGGGTATCATGGAGCTGGTCCTGAAAATTGCTTTTGAGCACAACCGGCAACTTTTCTATGAACTTAACAGGTTATATAAAACAACAGCCAGACTTTCTCCAGACGATTTCCTTGCTTATTTATACCACGGCAGGCACCAGCCAGAACCATCAATATCCAGTCTTTGGTTAGCTTACAATCCGTTTCGCTTTGTCGGGATACTTCTGCCACACTACCTGAACCAGCCAGAAAAATTACTCCGTCTGGCTATTCTTCCTTCTGATTTTATGGGTGTGGCTGCCTATGCGGGGACAATTGCCGGAGCTATCTGCGGTGCCAGATATGGTCTGGAAGTTTTCCCTACAGAGTGGATTAAATCTGTGGAAGAAAAAACAGCCGCCTGGCAGGATTTCCTGGAGATTGTCCAGCAAAGAATTTCTGAGGAAAAAAGAATCCTGATTGAGGTGAAGCAACTTGCGGAAACAAAAATCAACAACTCCTGTCTTCTGGAAGAAAAAATTCGCGGCTGTCTTCTCGCAGGAGCCATTGGTAACGCAATGGGCTCGCCGGTGGAAGGAAAATTCTGGTGGGAAATAGAAGAGAAATACCCCGGTGGTGTTACCACTATTCTGGACCCTTCCAGGCTGGAAGGAGAAGATGATAACCAGATGGCTATGCTTCTGGTGGAAACTTATCTGAAAGCAGCAGGGCGACCAGTGATGGCCAGAGATTTCGGCCGTACCTGGAAAGAAAAACTTAACCGCGACCACTTTTATACCTGGTGTATGGGACATGCCTATGACCGTATCTGCGAAGGCTGGGATGCAAGAATTGTTGGTCACTGGTCAGTGGTCACTGGTTCTACCGTGATGTGCCTGGAACCAGTGGGTATTTACCATCTGGCGGATGCAGATTTTGCCTCCACCGATGCTTTAGCCATTGCCTATATGTACCAGCGCGGACTGGATGCCTTGTGTGCTTCCATGATGGCAGCCACAGTTGCTGAAGCTTTAAGACCACAGGCGACTTTAGAAAGTGTATGTGAAACTGCCCTGAAAGTCGCTCCGGATTTCCCGCTTCTTACTTTTGACCGGAGAGATTTCAGGAGCTGCCGCCACTATCTGGAGATTTGTCTGGAAATTGCAGAAAAGTATACCGATGTGCTGGCTGTGAGAGAAGAGCTTTACAAACATTGCCTTTTCTATCACATGATTGACCCGCTGGAGGTCTGGGGGTTGTCGCTGGCAATTTTCAAGGTGGCCCGGGGACATGTCCGGGAAGCCGCGGTCGGCGGGACCAACATCGGACGCGATTCTGACACCATCGCTGGCAGGGCAGCCATGCTTTCCGGTGCTTTGCGCGGCTATGCAGATATCCCCCAGGAATGGGTAAAAATGTTTCCTGCCAGAAGTCTGGAAAGAATAAACAAAAATGCTGCCAGGCTGGCTCAACTGATAGCAGAAAAAAAATTCTCGCTTCTTGCCAGACGCCAGCAAATTATGAAAGAAGGTTAACATCATGACCTATCTGGAATGTTTTCACCAACTGATGGCTGGAGAAGTTACAGACTGGGTGCCCAACTATGAACTGGGCCTCTGGGGACAAACAAAACAGCGCTGGATAAAAGAGGGTTTACCGGTAGATAAAGTTTACTTCGGTGACATGTTTGAAGGAGAACCTTTTTTCAGAATTGACAGAAGGGCTTTTGCCAGAATTAATTGCGGTCCTCTTCCCCAATTTGAATACCGTGTCCTGGAAGAGACTGACCGGTATGTTATTGCTCAACATGGCAATGGAATTATTACCAGAGCACTGAAAGAAGGTACAGTTTTAGGAACCAGGGCTTCTATGGACAATTACCTGCAGTTTCCTGTTACCGATAGAAAATCCTGGGAAGAAATGAAGAAAAGGTTTAATCCCCTGACACCTATAAGGTATCCCCTGTGGTGGGACCAGCAGGTGAAATGCTGGGAAAAGCGCGATTATCCATTGTGTTTACTGGGCAACGGTTCTTTTGGTCTTTACTCCCAGTTGAGATCCTGGGTAGGTACGGAAAACCTTTCCTATCTCTTTTATGATGACCCCTGCCTGGTAGAAGAGATGGTTGATTTTGCCACTGATTTTCTCCTGGCTCTGGTGGAGAAAGCCCTGCAGGAAGTAAAGTTTGATTATTTCAACTTTTTTGAAGATTGCGCCGGCAAAGGCGGACCTCTTTTTGGCCCGGAGATTTTTCGACGGTTCTTTTTAAAAAATTACCGCCGCATCATAGACCGATTACAGAAGGCAGGAATAAAAAGTTTCTGGGTGGATTCTGACGGTGACATTGAAGTTCTTATCCCCCTGTGGTTAGAAGCCGGTATCAACTGTTTCTGGCCATTAGAACAGGCTTCCGGTATGAACCCGGTACGTTTGCGGAAAAAGTTTGGTAAAGGAATAGTTTTCTGTGGTGGCCTGGATAAACGCGCGCTGACCAGAGGGAAGAAAGAAATAGAACAGGAACTTTATTCCAAAATACCTGTCCTGTTAGAACAGGGCGGATATCTGCCTCATATTGACCACACAATTCCCCCGGACATCTCCTACTCAAACTTTCAGTACTACCTGGAGTTGAAGTGGAAATTGCTGGGAAGAAACTAACCAGGGAGGAAACATGCTGGTGGTAATGGTTTCTGTTGAGGTTAAACCTGAATACATTGAGGAGTTTAAAAAGGCAACACTGGAAAATGCCAGGAAAAGTTTGCAGGAACCAGGAATTGCACGTTTTGATGTTCTGCAACAACAGGACAACCCTACCAGGTTTCTCCTGGTAGAGGCTTACCGTAGCCAGGAAGCCACCGCTGCTCACAAGGATACAGTTCATTACGCTGTCTGGCGCCAAACTGTAGAAAAGATGATGGCTCAGCCACGTAAAAGTTTGAAATATGATGCTGTTTTTCCGGAGGAGAGTGGCTGGTAAACATTTTTTCCCTGGAGGTATCATTGGCAGAAAATTTTTCTGATAGGTGGTTTTTCCCTCTGCCCAGGACTCACACCGGAATTCCTTTAGGCAACGGAACGATGGGTGCGTTAATCTGGGGAAGTGAGAACGTTTTAAAAATTACCCTTGGCCGGGCAGATTTGTGGGACCACAGAGGGGGTCTGGAATGGAAAAGGGAGATGAATCTTGCCACTTTAAGGCGTCTTTTAGAAACCGGGGACGAGAAATCTCTGCGTGAGATATTTGAACAAACCACGCCGACAGCAGGACAGCCAAAGCGTCCCAGTGTCTTACCTATCGGCCGGCTGGAACTTTACCTGCCGGAAGGAAAGAACCTGGTAAGCGGACAGGTGGAATATTTTAACGGTCAGGTAACAGTATTTGCTGGAGAGGGAAAACTATTGCCTGTCACATTTAACCTTTCCCTGTATCAGAACCTCCTGGTGGTTCAGTGGGCACCGGAACTGAAACCGGTGAAAATTGCTGGTAGAGCCAGCTGGGAGTTTCTCAGCCAGTACCTTTCTTCCATTTCTTTTACTCCGCCGGAGTTTTTTTCTGCGGAAGGTGTTTCCGGGTGGGTGCAGAAGAGACCAGTAGATACACCTTACTGTGTGGCTTATCAAATCAAGGGTTGCCAGCTTTCCGTAGCTACTGCGGTGGCTGAGTCCCCGGCAGAGGCTGTAGCCAGGGCTAAGACATTATTCCTGAAACCGGAGAAAAAATTAGCTTCCCTGAGAAGAAAGAATAGTTTGTGGTGGAAAGAATACTGGTCCACTGCACCCGTGATTAACCTGCCCAATGAGAAACTGCAGTTTATCTACCGCTATGGACTTTACAGGTTTGCTGGTTTTACCAACCCAACTGGTGTTCCCGCTACCTTGCAGGGACCATGGATTGAAGAGTATCAGATGCCACCCTGGTCTTCAGACTATCACTTCAACATCAATGTGCAGCTCTGTTATGCTCCAGCCTATCAGGCAGGTAAACTCCAGCATTTGAAACCACTTTTCCAGATGCTCTGGTCCTGGCGAAACAGACTCCAGCATAACGCTTATCTTTTCTGTGGTATCAAGGATGGCTACATCCTGCCTCATGCTGTGGATGACCGGGGTATCTCCATGGGTGGTTTCTGGACAGGAACCATTGACCATGGTTGTACTGCCTGGGTAGCCAAGATGATGTACGACTACTGGCTTTATGGTGGAGAGAAAGATTTTCTTGCTGAGGTTGCTTTCCCCTTCATGGCAGGCACCATGCGGGTCTTTGAGGTTATGCTGAAAAGGCGTGGTAAAAGCTGGTATCTTCCTGTCAGTGTCTCTCCAGAATACCGTGGCAGCTCTATGAATGCCTGGGGAGCCAATTCCAGTTTCCAGTTAGCCTGTATCCACTGGTTGATAGAAGCCCTTGTCAGTGCCTGCCAGGCTTTGAAACAAAAAATTAATCCTCTCTGGTTAGATATTCAAAAGAATCTTCCCCGCGCCTGTGTTCGGGAAAAAAACGGGCAGAAAAAAATCATGCTCTGGGAAGGCACTGATCTGGAAGAAAGCCACCGTCATCACAGCCACTGGGCTGGGCTGGTTCCTTTTGACGTGATTGATTTAAATGATGCTTACTGGCGCCAGGTTATCAACAATACCTATGACTGGTGGTGGCAACTGGGCATGGGGCTGTGGACTGGCTGGTGTATTCCCTGGGCAGCTATGATTCATGCCCGGGTCGGTAGTCCAGAAATTGCTGAAGCCCTTATTGAGTACTGGCAGAGACTTTATACTAACCAGGGGTATGCCTCATTGCATGACCCATTGATTTACAAAAGAGAACTGGTGGAAAAACCTGTTTACAGGATAGGGGAGAACACAGAAGTTATGCAGATGGATGCTGCTATGGCAGCAACTGCGGCTGTGATGGATTTTCTGGTTCATACCAGAAGGGGTATCCACTACCTTTTCTCCGGTGCACCGGAAAGTTGGAGAGAAGTTTCCTTTAAAAAAATTAGAACTCCTGGCGGTTTCCTGGTGAGTGCAGAAAGGATAAAAAATACAACCACCAGAATAGAAGTTACCAGCCTGCGAAATGGCACCTTTCGCCTTGCCAGTCCCTGGCCAGAAAAAACATTTCTCCGGACAGGACAGAAAAAAGCTTGTTTTTCTGGTAAATTTCTATCTTTATCCCTTCCCGCAGGAAGTACAGTTATCCTCAGCGGCAGGCCAATTTAGTTTTTCCGGAAAGCAAAACAGCGTAACGGATGGCTTCTCTCAGACTGAGTGGAGAGGCTTTCCCTTTCCAGGCAAGGTCAAAGGCAGTACCATGGTCCACGGAAGTGCGTACAATCGGTAACCCCAGGGTAATGTTTACCCCTTTTTCAAAGGAAAGCATCTTGAAAGGAATCAACCCCTGGTCGTGGTACATACAGATGTAACCATCAGTCATCCTTACCTTTTGAGGAAGGAAAGCAGTATCTGCTGGCCAGGGACCCGTAACCCTGATTCCCTTTCTTCTTGCCTGACGGATTGCTGGAAGAATAAATTTTTTCTCTTCTGTACCAAAAATTCCTCCCTCCCCGGCATGAGGATTAAGACCACAAACAGCAAGGACTGGCTCTTTCTCTTTTAACCGCCGGATAGCTTTTCGGGAAAGTTCTATTACCCTGACAATATCCCTTACAGAAAGAAGTCCGGAGACTTTAGCCAGACTGGTATGGGTGGTCACCAGACTGCAGATAATCTTTTCTGAAGCCAGCATCATACATACCTTCTTTGCGCCAGTCAATTCCGTTAGAATTTCAGTATGCCCCGGGTACCTGTAGCCAGCCCGATGTAATGCCTCCTTACAAATAGGACCGGTCACAATTGCTGCTACTTTTTTCGCCAGAGCTAACGAAACTGCTGTCTTGATGTAAAGGAAGGAAGCATAACCACAAAAGGACTGGATGGTACCTGGTTTTATTTTTTTTCCCTGCAATAATCTTAAGTCTAAAATCGCCGGAAAGCAAGATTCTCCTGTAAGAAATTGCTCCAGAGAGATGACATTATCTAAGGGTTTTATCTGACAGCAACGTGCCACCTTCTCCAGAACACAGGCATCACCGATGAGGAGAGGATGACACAGATTTCTCACTATTTTTTCCTGGGCTGCCTTCAGACAAATTTCTGGACCAATCCCGGCAGCATCACCCATAGTGATAGCCACTACTGGCTTAAATTTCTTCATTTTATCTTCCTGCTTGTTTTATTCTACCACGAACTTTGACCGCAAGCTCAGCCAGAAAATAGAATAACTCTGAAGATGGAACTGAAACCTGACTGGGAAAAGGTGAAAAAAAGGTACCTGGCTTTCTGGGCAGGTGAGATTTACGACCGGGTTCTCTTTTCTATCACCGTACCAGGGAAGAAAAAACCCGCGTTTTTTCCGCCAGATAATCCGGAAAAAAGGTTCACTGACAGTCACTATCTTGTTGCCAGCTGCCTGGCACAACTGGAAAACACCCTTTACCTGGCTGATGCTTTGCCTGTGCTGGATAGCAGTTGCGGATTACTTTTCCCTGACTGTCTTTTCGGAGTTAAAATCATTTATGGCCAGACCATCTGGACAAAACCAGTTTATTCTTCCTGCCGGCAATTACTCGCCAGTGTTGGGCAAAATTTTTCTTCTCCTCTCCTGAAAAAACAGGAACAACACCTGAGAAAAATTTGTAATCAGGCTAAGGGAAAATGTCTGGTGATGATGCCGCCGCTGACAGCCGGGCTGGATTGCCTGGCAAGTCTTTTAGGTGCAGAAAAATTGTGTCTGGAAATGATGGACTGTCCGGACCTGGTAAAAAAAGTACTTCTGACGATAGATGAAGCTTTCTGTTTTCTGCACCACCATTTCTACCACATAATCATGTCTTCCGGAGTAGAACCTACCGGATTTTTACCCCTGTGGTCACCTGAGGAGGCAGCGGTACTGCAGTGTGATTTCTCCAACCTCATCAGTCCCTCCCTGTTTGAAACATTTGTTTTACCTTCTCTGAATTTTTGTTCTCAGAAGATACGGCGGGTCATCTTTCATCTTGACGGTATCCCGGCCTTAAGACACCTGCCTGCGCTTGTCTCCTGTGAGAAAGTTCAGGTTATCCAGTGGCAACCGCGAGGGCCCAAACGTATTGTTTCTGGAGTGGAAAGATGGCTTCCACTTTTTCAGAAGATTCAGAAGGCTGGCCGGAAACTTTATGTCTTCTGCCACGCCTGCCAGGTAGAACTGGTTCTTACCACCCTTTCTTCCAGAAATCTTTTCCTGGAGACAGAAGCTGAAGACATCCAGCAGGCTTGTTACCTGGAAAAACTTGCTTTCAAACTTACCCATGACTGAAATCTTTATTTCACAACCAGTTTAAAACTTTCCGAATGACTGTTAAATTCAGGGGCATAAAGACACTGAATACTGGCAGGACCTGTCTGGTATTCCCCGGCCAGCTGAATCCTGACAGCATATTCAAAAACATAAGTTCCTTTTGGCAGGTAGTCAATGAAAAAGTGGCTGGCTGTATCTCTGGTTGACTGGTAATAAGCCAGCCCGTCCTGGTAACGATAACCGGAAAGAACGTCCACCGGTTCGGTCCCGCTGGGTCTCTGGTCCTTTAAATGAACATATTCCATATCCCTGTCCGCTCTTAATTCCAGCCGCACTACCAGTTCATCACCCACGGAAAGTAATCCCTCCACGGGTTTCAAAACCGGTCCTTTTTTCGTGTACTGTCTGACAAAAAGTGTTTTGCGCAACTTTAGAGGCGTACCTTCATAGGCACTAACTTTATCAATCTCTTCCAGGTATTGCCAGTGTAAACCACCCCAGGCAATACCGCTGTCCAGTTTCTTCACTGTTACCCGGCCCATGTCGGGTTTCACCTCGTTTCTGATAAACCTGCGCTGGTAAAAACCAGTACCTGCTTCCACCTTATCCGGCTTGATTACCTCATTGCCCAGAGAAACTTCCACCAGCACATCTGAGGTTAAAAGGTTAGTACCCCTCAAAAGGAGAGCATAGATAGCATCAGCAGTGGCCTTGGTTGTTTTCCAGTCCTGTGTTTGTTTCTGTTTCAGAAGCCATATTTTACAGTTTTCCACTGCCTCCTTATCACCACAAACCTCATCAAAAGCTTCAATCATCATCGCCTGGGTTTCAATTGGGGCCCGGTACCACCACCAGGAAAACTCTGTGTCTCGCCAGAACATACCCATTTCCTCATCAGTTACTGCTCTCTCCTTGATGGATTTCATGATGGCACTGGCTGTTTCCTTATCACCAAAACGTTTCAGAGCAACAGCCACGTGTGCCTGGGATTGACGGGAAGAAAGACTGAGCCAGTACTTTTTTGCCTGGGAGAGGAAATAATCAATCGCTTCTTTCTCAGCTGGTGAAAACGTCTTATCTTTCAGAAAGAAACTGCGACCGTAAAGATAAAGCGCCACAGTATTCGTTAGATGATTATCATTTTTGTTGCCTTTCTGGAGAATCTCCCTGTAAATTCTTTCTATCCATTTATCCAGCCGATTTAAAGACTTCAGAGCAACTTTAACATCTATGTCCACGCCCAGATGCCTCAACCGACCGAAACCAGTAGTAATGTAAAGGGTGATATAATCGTTGGGTCTGCCACCAGGAAACCAGGACCAGGCACCATCAGGAAGTTGTAGCTCACCTATCTTTTGTAATAGACGTTCTGTTTCCTCATTCAGGCACTTTTCCTCAAAAAGCAAGGCTATGTTACGTCGGGCCTGACTTTCTGCCTGAGCCTGTCTCAACCAGGGAGTTTCTTCCAGAATAACAGTTTTTAAGTCCTGGTTCTTCTCCAGAGGACTATCCAGAATGTCCGTACTTCTCCATTGTTCAAAAATCCTTCTAATTTTTGCCTCTGAGTTGACAATGGTTTGTGCCAGAGCATTGGCATAAAGCCGGTTAAAGGTCTGTTCCACACACTCATAAGGGTATTCCATCAGGTAAGGCAAAGCCAGTACCGCATACCAGGACGGGTTGGAGACCATCTGCAGGGTCAGGCTTTGATGTCTCAAGGTATTAGATTTGCTGGCATCAAGAAGCTTTTTGAAGGTGAAGTTTTTCCGGGCTGGACCTTTCACAGGTAAAGGTAAAGATTCCACCACCAGTATCTTTCCGGAAAGCACCGGCAGATACCCTTCCTCTCCATCAGAAAGTCTTCCTGTGCTGGCAACAGTTTTGTAAATCAAAAAGTCCGTACCTTCAGGAACTTTTAACCTCCAGGAAACACTCACTGATTCCTGGCAAGCCAGGTCAAAAGTTTTTTCCGGAACAATGTTACCGAGAAGTTTATCCACAGACTTCAAAGTTCTAAGTTCTGACAGGTTCAGCCTGACTTTCCCTGTCTGTCGGGTAGGTGAGTTGTTGGTGATTTTAACCACAAAATCAATAATATCATTCTCCCTCAGAAATCTCGGTGGATTCGGTTGAACCATTAAATCTTTGGCTGTCACCACTTTATCAGTTAAAAAACCGCTTCTCAGTTTCTGGTCATGGGCAAAACCAAGGAACTTCCATTCAGTCAGTGCTTCTGGCATGGTAAATTCTATTTTTACCACTCCGTCGCTTCCTGAAATAAGGTGGGGAAAGAAAAAGGCTGTCTCATTAAGATTCTTTCTGGCAATCACCGCTGACAAATCTATCTCCGGTAAAACCGCCTGGTCTTCAGCAGGTGTTTCCACCTGTCTCTTCCTTACCTCTGTCGCTTCTTCAGGCATAGTTTCACCCCTGCCGAAAGCATTCTTATCTGCCATCCCTTTTTCTGCAGCCAAAGCTGCCTCAGGAGCAGCTGACATAACCATCCCGCTGGCACGTCGGGAATACTGGTAACCCCAGAGATTTGCTGTTACCTCTTCTGGAAACTCCCGGTACCTCAATTCTGCTGGCAGGTAACCAACTGCCCAGTAACCAGCGATAGGCTGAAAACTGGTTATACAATTCCCAAATACCCATCTTAAACGCTGCTGTTGCCTCCGGAAATAGTGGTTAAAAGAAGTTGGCCACAGATGCGCAAGATAGGCATCCAGAGAGGCATCATATAAAGTGGCTACCATTTCCGCTGCGACCTTACTGGCATCAGGTCCGGAAATGACCGCACTCCATTTTTCTTTCGCTCCTGGCTCCAGTCTGGAAACAAACCTTTCCCACTGGATAACCAAATTTTTATTGCTGTAAGGTACATCCACCACTTTACTTTCCAGGTAAGCCCTGTTTTCCCGGACATAGGTTACCCTTAGAGTGAAACCTCCTCTCATCTCTTCCGTGACCATCTGCTCAATTATTTCCTGGGTTCTCTCCCTGTCTGTCCACCAGCTACGCAGAATCTTTCCCTGACATTCCAGCTCTATATAGGATCTCCCGGTTTGATACCCTGTAGCCCAGACAGCCAGAAAAGTTTGCCCCACTTCTACTGACCAGGAACGAGCCACAAGTATATGGGGAACAGGTACCGAAAGTTTCTTATTTTTCAAATCCAGAACCAGAAGGGGAAGAAAAGCAGTCACAGGCTCGCCAGAAGCATCTTTAGTCTCCAGTATAGCCCGGTAAGCTCCAGCCGGTAACTGGAAACTAACCCTGGCAGAACCATCACTGCCAGCAGTAAAGGATGTCTCCTTAATGACTTCTTCTACAGGCCAGGAATTTGGATCCGAAAGCTTTTCTTCCTTTTCTGAATGCCTGCCCAAAAAACCACCCATTTGTTGCCTGACAACCTTATCTGGTTTCTTCAGAAGATAAACCTTAACCACACCGCTTGCTGGCTGACCCAGACCGTCCAGTGTGGTCGTCCTGATAGCTATTTCCACAGGCTCATCCGCAGTCTGCCACTCCGGGGCACTGAGACTTGCCTGCAGACAGGTATAACCGACATTAATTGTCTTCTGTGCTGACCTTGTTTCTCCGGTTATATCAGTTACATCAGCATAAATGGTAAAGCGGAAGAAAGGCTTTTGTTTTTCACTGATAGACAAATCAGGTTTGGCCGGGAAAGAGATAGTGAAAGTACCATCACTTTCTGTGGTAACAAGCCCGTGGGATATTTCCTGACTGCCTGCTGGTGGTGGCTGCCACCAGCGGTACCAGCGATACCACGCCGGCCACCAGGGTTCTCTGATAACCCGGTATTTCACCTTCGCACCACCAATGGCAGCCCCGGTATAGGCTGTTGCTTTACCTTTCAAAACTACTGTACTATTCAACCTTACTGGTTGTTCCGGTGCTTGAAGAACTACCTGAAACCTGGGCCGTTTATACTCCTCCACCCTGACTAAAGCTCTGCCGGGTGGACCAGATTCTACCTGCAGACTCATCTGACCGGTGAGCCGTCCCACCGGAGCAACAAACCAGCCACTGAAAGAACCGTACTCGTTTGTTTTTTTCTCCTGCCGGCTGATTTCTTTTCCGTTGACATCGGAGAAAACAACAACCAGTTTCTGGTTGCGTAGAACCTCGTAATTATTCTTCTCTCCATCCACCTGGAAACAGATGCCCTTATAGTTGATAACCTGTCCTGGACGGTAAAGGGAACGGTCAGTAAAAAAGACAGTCCCGGCAAACACAGAACCGGTTTTAGTCTGACCACGGGATACATATCCGAAACTACTGGCTAAAATGTCATTACCGCAGGAGATTACAATCACCCCGGAGCGGTAACTTTTTTCCGAAAATTGGAAAAACCCGTTCTGGTCTGTTTTTACTGTAGAAACAAGTTTCCAGTTACCTGAGTTATCTCTTTCCCAGAGCTTAACTGTGGCTTCTGTGACAGGTTCTCCTTCTCTGGCAGTCAGTACAAAACCTTCCATTGCTGCCTCTGAAGAAGCAGTGCGCCAGACTACCGCCAGACGACTCACCCAGACACAGGTAACAGAAATCTGGTTATCTTCTTGAGAAAAAGAAGGATGGTGGCTGGCTAAAATGAAATAGAAACCAGCAGGAAGATTTTCCGGCACGCTAACTTCTTCTACCCTTTCCCGGTAATCAGCAGTCTGCGGCAAATCACAGGACCATTCCTGCAAAGCCTTCCAGCTGATAATTTGCTTTTCTTCCTGGTGGTTCAGGTATTCTGGATTCCAGACTCCTGTCTGCAGTCGCTTCTCAAAGTCAAAGGGAATTGCTCTGAAGAAAACCTTGTCCACATTACGGTAAATTACCTTAATCTTTGGCCAGGGCTGGTTCCAGACTTTTTCTGTCTGGATAGAAACATACTTACTTTCTATCTGCTTTATCAGGTTGTAGCATAACTTTCCACCTGCGCTTTCCGGAAAGGCATGATATCCTGCTTTCGCAACCTGATGCGCATCCACCAGCTGGTTGTCCTGCTGCAGTACACGTGCCCAGTAGTAACGGGCAAGACTGGAAATTTCATAATCAGCCCATTTTTCCACAAAACGTTTCAGAGCTCTCAGGTAGCGCTCTTTTTTCTCCTCTCCGTAAGACTGGTTATAAGCAAAATTGAGCCGCTGTAAATCAGCATCAAGAAAGGCACTTCTGTCTTCATCTTTCTGGTGAAAGGCTAAAAGTTTCTGATAAAGAACTACTGCCTTGTAGACTGGCGAATCAGGAGTTTCTGTTTTTACCTTCCACTGGAGGAATTCTTCTGCCCCGGCAAAAATCGGGCTATCTGCTGAAAGTTCAAAGTCATCCTCTGGCCTGGATGCTGCCTGTTCTCCAGAGGTGTAAAACTGTAAGGCATTATGGACAATGAAATCGTAGAGCGTAGGACGGTAACTATCAGGAACCGTTCCTTTAATCAGAAAATCCTGATAAACCGTAACCGGCGTTTCCTGTAACTTCTTCTCTGCAGACAGGGCCCGCTCAAAGTGACGGCTTATCTCTTGCAAAATAGTAGTCAGGTCCCAGGTAGTGAAATCCTTACCTGGTGGTTCCAGAGTCTGGGTACGTTGAAAAAAACGCCAGCGGTTCTGCTGAAAATAGTGCCAGAACCAGTTGGCTAAAATGGCTTCCATTAAAGGCACCATTTCCTCTGGAGCTTTAGCTATTTCTGCCTGCATTCTCACAATTTTTTCTTCTGGTTTATTTCCCTGGATAAGAGCTTCCAGACTTATTTTTTTACAGATAGCTTTCAACGCTTCCCCGTAAGCTTTCTCCCGGATTGCTTGCTGGATAATTATTTCCAGTTGTTCCACGGCTGTCCTGGGTAAACCTTTATTTACTGCGTCCTCTACCTTTTTCCACCCGCTTTCCCTGGGACCAGCCAGAGATATCAAAGCCAGAATAAGAGCTGAAATACCTGCTATGGAAATTATTCTCCTCATGTATCCTCCGCTTTAATCATTAGACACATTTCCGCTCCTGCCGGTTCCTGCCTTCTTTCCAGTCAGTCCAGAATTCTGTGTCCTGGTTCCTTCACTTTCGGGTCAGTCACCAGATACGGCCTGCTTAAACGAAGGTTATCACAGTTACTGTCCCGATTAGGGTCACTGGCAATGGTAATAAGAACTGGTTTGTGCCAGAATTCACCCAGCGGGATCTCCCAGCAGTGGAGTTTGCCCTCGTCACGAGGGACTGCTGTCTCCATTACAAGACGGCCATTAATCCAGATAAGAGTTTTCTGTCCATCTCCGTACTTCTGCGGTACGTGATAACCATAAAGACGTAAAACGCTATCCCTGTCAGGTATTTCCACCACATAGTCAAAAACCAGTCTGGTACCTGCTGGAGTAGCTGCCAGGTATCCCGGTAAGCTTTTTTCCTGCCCTGGTATCCGGAAGGGAGAAGAAAGAAGTTTGCCCCTGGTCATTTCCAGAACAAGACCTGGACCGCTGGCCGGTACAATGTAGCCCTGGTCATCCACGTTTCCCACCAGACCATCACTGCCTGCTTTCTGTGCCTGGCCAGTCAAAAAAACAATAGTGGCTTCTGGGGGAAGAGTGAGAAAGTAACTGCTGTTTTTTTGCTCCGGTGAAACTTCTTTCCCTTCTACCAGAGTTTGCAGAACTTTTACCGGCAGGGTATATTCCATCCTGACAGTTCTGGTTTTTCCAGCGTCCTGCTGTAATCCGAGACTCAAAATAATAAATCCCTCCCCTTCTCTGTAACCGCGCACATAAACACTTTCTGGCAAATCATGCACACAAAGCAGTGTCTCCCTCCTGGGCCCTGGCAGGAGAGAGTATTCCCAGTTTTTATCAAGCCCGATTGGTCCTTCCTGGTTATATGCCGGCCAGCCCCTGAGAGAAAGGGATGTTTTGACTTTCGTAAGATTCCGGGTCCGGCGATAAACTTCCTTTCCTTTCTCATCCAGTAAAATATGTCCATTTCGTTCCACCAGCTGATAGTAGTTTCCCTTAGCGTCCCGGTAATAACATAAGACATCAGCAGGCCATGGTGTTTCCGGATAAGCGGCTTGAAGCTGCCTTTCCGACATAAGTCTGGCGCGAAAAACATGGTAGGCACCTTCGCCTCTGGTAGCCTGAAGCCATAGATCAGAGACAGGCATAATGCCACCTAAAACATCAGCCAGGTCAACACTGTTTCCATGTATCCAGGTTAAAACATCCGGACCCCAGAGGAAATTGTTTACCGGTCTACCACGGACAACCCTCTTTTTCAGGAAAGCTTCATGTCCCCAGGCTGTACCATGCAGAGCCCAGTTGACAAAGGGAGCAGTCCTTTCTACATGATACTCGCTGGAGAAAGCAATTTTCGGTCCCACTGCCTTTCTCACTTCTTTCAGGAGGTAATAGGTCCCCTGAAGTGGCTGCAGGTTATCCACCACGCCATTACCAAAATCACCGCAGGTTCCAGCACAGTCCTCATACAGACTGTCCACCTTTGTTTTCTCCACAAACTCTTTCATCAGCTGCGCGTGCAGTTTCCTCCAGGCAGAGCTTAAAGGGTCAGTATAAATGATCGCTCCCTCTTTATAGTCATCCCAGGAAACCTTTCGGTCATCAAAAAGTCTCCCCCTTAAAAGGACTACATCTTTCAGCTGATATTCTTCCATCACCCTGGGACTTTTGTTGACGCAGACAGCATTCACATAGGCAGAAGTGTAAAAACCAAGTCTGTGTGCGGCTTCTACACTTTTGATAAATTCCTCCCGCGGGGTAAAGTCAGGTAGTTCCGTGTCAAAAGCAGGTTTTCTTGCTGCCCAGCCATGAAGCAACACAGTAGAAGGGTCAAAAACTGCAGCCAGCCTTTTCATCCTTTCCTCAGACATGGGCATTTCCGGTATAATTACCCGGATTCTTTTTGCCCAGGCTGCCCGCTCCGCCATATCTTCAGCAAATGTTTTCTGGAACCATTTCCGGTACGGGTCCATAGCTGCCACCCAGCTACCACGGAAACAGTTCAGACGCCACTGGACACTCCTGGCTTCTTTTCTCATTTCAAAAGGCATAATATTTCTTGTCTGCCAGACAAGATTAAACGAGGAGGTAGTATTCTGCCAGAAAAGGTTTTTCGGTCGGAAGAGATTATCCTGAGCCCAGATACCAATAGCTCCCTTTTTGCTCTCCAGGGCAATAACTGGCGCTTCCAGGAAAGGACCGCCATCACCTAAGGTATATTGACCCTCAGGCCATTGCTCATCAAAGGTCATCCCGCCCATATGGGAAACTGTGGCTTTCAATGTTTTCTGTAAGTTTGCCACACCCAGAGCCGCCCCATAAACACCACTTGAGCCTTTACCTGAAACTGTCAGCACCAGGGCACCTGTAGATTCTTCTATGGTGGCGGAAAGTTCATAGGTTTCTTCTGGATAAACTCTGCCTGCAGCAGCCAGGCTCCGGTACTTCATCACCACACCATTTTTTTGCTTGACAATCCTGACCTCAGTTCCCGGATGGGGACGATGCTGGCTGGGAAATTGAGCGGTTGGGTCTGTTTCCCCCTGAGATAAATCACTTGTTCCCCAGGGACCATGAAGACGTCTGGCTTCCTCCAGCGCACCTGTCTGCACACCCAGACCATAGGGAAGAGCCGCCGGCACACCTTTTCTAACTTCAGCAAAAACTTCCCCGGTCAACCTGTTTTCTATCCCGATGACAAGCCCTGATTTCACCGTTACAACCCAGCGGGGACTGATTAACCGCACCATCTCACCTTCTACCTGCACCTTCATCCCGGCAGCCCACAGACTTACTGAAAACATCATCCCGGCGACAGGAATTAATCTTTTAACCAGATTCATCTTCCTCCTTTTTTTTCCCTGCTGACTGTTTTTCTCATCAGAAAGCAAATCTGGGGTCCAAAATTTTTCTTCTGCCACTGCCTTAAACCAGGTATTTTTTTCAACTCAGGGATAAAAACCGGTGCCCTTTCTGCTATTTCCCTCACCTGCTTTCTGGTGAGAATCAAACTGGGTTCCAGAGAAAATATCATCCCCATACTCTGACGCCAGACCAGTAATAACTTTTCTCTTTCTTCCACCTCCAGGTCCCAGAGCCAGCGATGAAACCTGAGAGAACCGGGATAGACAGGGCATTGTCTGCCGGGTAGGTTTAACCCTGTCTCCACAGCCTGAAGAAGCGTCTGGCGGAAAACATCTCCTTTGTTCAGAAACCATTTTCTGCGGCAAAATTCCTTCGTTCCGGGGACCTGGTTTAAGATTTCTTTAATCTGCTGGTTACCTAAAATTTTGAAGGGTGGACAGTCTTTTTCTCTTGCCAGAGATTCGCGCCACTGTAAGATTGATTCCAGAACTGCCAGTTTTCTTCTGCTTAAATTTCCCGCACCAGGAAAGCGAAGAAAGAGTGGCTGGTTTTTCTTTTCTGTTAAATCTTTTTTTGTTAAAATCTCGCATTCCTCTTTTACCCAGTCCCATCTTCTTAACCTGAGTAAGCGTTTTTTCAGTTTTTCGCTCAGCCGCGGTAACCAGAAAACATCATTAGCCGCATACAAACACATTTGCTCTGGCAGGGGTCTTTTGGTCCAGTCTGCCAGTTGAAACCTTTTCTCCAGACTTACACCGAAGTACTTTTTTACCAGCCCGGATAAACTGGAAACTTCCCCCAGATAACGGGAAGCCAAATAGGTATCAAAAACGTTCCGACAGGAAATACCAAGGTGTTTTTTGATGCTGCGCAGGTCAAAATCAGCTCCATGAAAAATCTTTTCTTTTGTCTCATCCTTCAGGATGCCGGCAAGGCAGGAGAGATCTTTCAAGGACAGAGTGTCAATCAGCCAGATTCTCTTACCGTCAGAAAGCTGAATTAAACAGAGGCTTTCTCCGTAGTGGTAAAGAGTGTCCACTTCCACATCACAGGCCAGCAAAGTACAGTCAGCCGCAGCAGAGGCCATCTCTTCCAGCTGCTTTTGTGTCTGCACCAGAATATAGTCCGGGCAACAATCCTTTTGTGCCATGTTATTGGTTTCCTGTGCTATGATATTACCAGCAGAGGAAAAGGGAGTAAAATTTGCTACCTCTAATGCAACTCACCGGCTGGTTACTGGTATTAAATTTTTTCTACCTTGCTGCTACTATCTTTTACCGGAAATCAGGCAGGCACTGGTCAGTTACATTGCCATCTCTTTCTCCTCAGGCGGAAAAACTATTAGCCGGGTTTTTACTGTTATTTTCCGGTGTGCGGTTGCTGCTTTGTCTACGTTGTACAGTTAATTTGTCTGCAGTTTCCTCTCCCCTTCTCTTCAAGGGAAAAAATTTTCTCCAGTCTCTGGCAACCTACTTCTGGGAACTTTTTCCTGTTATCGTGGTAGCTGTTTTTCTTGCTTCTTTGATAGAAAAACTTGTTACCAGAAAATCTCTGTGGCTGCCGCGAAATACCCTTCAGGCTGCCTTATGGGCAACAATTTTACCCGTCTGTTCCTGTGCAGCTGTACCAATGGCTTTTTCTTTGCGCAAGAGTTTACCGGCCAGGGCTGTGTTTACCTTTCTGGTAATCGCACCTGTTCTTAACCCTTTTGTCCTGATTTTCAGTTACGTGGTTATTGGCTGGAGATACACTTTCTTCCGGATTTTAACAGCCTGGATTCTGGGTTGGTGCTCAGGAATGATTCTGGAAAAAATTACCGCTTCTGAACCACTGAAAGCAGAAGATAAAAACACAACCTTCTTTCATAGTTTCCCGGATACCGGCTCACTTCTTCTTTCTACCTGGCAGAATTTAGGCAGAGTGTACTTTCCTTTTGTCTCCGGTATCTTTCTGGCAGGTCTGGCTCTCAGGTATCTACCCGTTCCTTTTCTGGAAGTAGTTTTTTCTCAAAAAGTAGCTGGACTTTTTCTCACGACAGCAGCATCGATTCCACTGTTTCTTTGTTCCGGACAGGAAATTCCCCTTCTGAAACCTTTCCTTCAATTCGGACTTCCCCTGGGTCATGCTATCTCTTTCACTTTAACAGGTAATGGCATCTGCCTGGCCAGTATTCCGCTTCTGGTGAGTTTCTTTGGAGGGAAAACCACTTTCTGGATAATCTTGCTTTTCTTCACCGGGGCCTTTTTCTCAGGCTGGCTTATCAACCTTCTTTAGACGCTCTCCCTATCTCTTTAATCCTCCGGTGGCCACCATTCAGGAACAGGTGCAGCAATAATTTTCTTTTCTACAGCGATGGCATACAACACAGCAAAACTCGGGCCAAATGTTCCTTCATAACCACAATCCATTCCTTCCCAGCCTTTAAACTCTCTTCCTGTCAACCACCCACCGTGAAAAACACCATCCGCAAAAGCCTGCAGAAGGTTCTCCGCCAGTTCTTTTGCTTCCGCTTTCAAACCGTATATGGAAAGAGCCCTTAAATAATAAGGGGAAAAACATGCTCCCACGCTACCGTCAGTGTAACACTCAAAAGTTGGTAGTAATCCTTCCTTTCCCGCCATGTGGTCTTTCCTGTCTATGGGTAGAAGATTAGCAGGCACACCAAAATACGAATACCTGTTTACTTTTTTCCGCAGAGTTTCCAGATTTTCCAGCGCCTTTCTGGCAAGGCTTACATCAAGCAAACCAAACGCACAAGCCACCCCGTTCACCCAGAGGAAAGCATAGTCGTGAAGCTGCCCGTCCCGGCTTTTCCAGCCTGCCACCCAGCCGGTGGCTGGATTTATCAATGTCGGTCCATAGCTGGCTTTGATTGCCTCAGCTGATACCCTGCACTCAGCTGCCAGCCGATTTTGTCCACATTTTTTAAGCATAACTGCAGCATTTTGTAATGCCCGGTAAGTCCAGGCGTTTACATAGGCATCTATATGGCCGAAACCAACAACATCCATAGCATTAGAACTCCACCGGTAAGAATTGGAATTTCCAGAAAGACTTTTACAGACAACCAATCCTGTCTTCTCATCAATATTATCCAGCATCCTTAAAACAGCACTCACCAGTCCCGGCTTTATTTTTTCCAGCCACGCACTCTGGCGTGTAGCCCGATAGACAGTTCCAGCACCACAAACAAGTACCGGGTCAGAATCAAGGTAAAGCTGCCGGTGGTATCCGTATCCGCCTCCATTAAGCAACGCTCTCTCAATTGTATAGCGGAAAAGATCTAACGGAGCGGGCCCAAATTCTGGTTTTCTGGTAAAAACTGATATTTCTGCTGCTGCCCATTGATTCACATGGCAGTTGGTAGATATGGAATTATTGGAAAATCCACCCAGCTCCGGACGAAAGGTTGTATATATGGACGGCCATGCCTTCCGGATGCCCTCCGGTACCCTCTTTCTGCTGGTCTCCGGCTCCAGACTCACAAGCTTTAACTCAATGATTGCCTTCTTTTTCCCGGACGGGATTATCAGACATGAACCATCATCGGTTGGTTTAGCCAGGGTAAGACCGAATGAGCGTCTCCCTAAAGGTCTCCAGCTTTCAGTTTGCAGGAAACTGCAGTCCGGACTCTCCTTGACAAAACGGCAAGAAAGACAGCCAACCCCATCTCCAGCAATGATTGCCGGCGAATGAACAAAAGTATTGCGTCCATCTCTTAATAGCGGCATAGCCGCTACACCCGTCATACCTGCAGTCATGTCCCACACCCATCTCCAGACCTCATATTCCAGCGCCATGATATCCTGCCGGCAATCCTGGTATAATTCAATTTCTAAACTATCAGGATTAACAGTAAAGGCAATATCAATTTTGAGTTTATCCTGGAAGGTTAAATTACGATACTCAACCCTGTTACCACTGACCGAGACCTCACCACTCCATAAATAACCAGGCAAATCGTATTCTAACGTGCGCAGTAATGGTCCGGTAATTGCTGTCTCCTGTGTGTTTCTTCTGGTAACCGCCAGACGATTAAACCCCGCCCTTCCTTGGCCAAAGTAATCCCAGCCCAGATGAAGTAAAGTTGGTCTTACCAGGGAAAAACCAACCGCCAGATTTTCACTTTCATAATATACCAGATGTGGTCTTTGCATCACTCTCATACCAGCTGCTTGCGGTGAAATTTTTCCTCTTTTCAATACAGGGGTATAGATAGCCTGCCTTTCCTCACCCTCCAGACTACCAAAAGCGCGCAGAGGCTTCAGAATCCAGAAGGACACATTAAAAGGGGGACCTCCAGTCTCACAATGATTAGGCCAGACCTTATGCTCGCGGTCGCACTCCACCTTTACATGATTCGTTTTAAGCCCCTCCAGATGTATAATGTACGGTTTCTGTTGAGAGGTTGCCTGCTGAAAAAATTCATCCATCTCGGAAACAGCCATTTCCTGGGAAAGTCCTTTCCCTTTGAATTTTTCATTTTCCGGAAGCGAGACATCTTTGATTATTTCCCACTCTTTCTTTTTATCATTAAAGGTGGAAATCAGAAGATGAGCTGGATGAGTCGGCACCGCAGGAACGTTGCGGGCACTTATACGAGGGTCATTGACACAGGATAGCTCCAGAAAATCTATCCTGACTGGACGCAGAAACCGCATATACCTTACAGCTGTCTGAGCAAAAATATAAGTTTTCAACTCCGGGTCAAAAACTTTTTTCCTGCCACCATGAAAAACCGGGTAATCCTTAAGTAAAACACTTACTTTTTCCTTCATAACTCTCCTTTTCTAAAAGCAGACAGGATACTTTTTCCCTGACAGAAACCAACTCCAGAAAAATTGAGCGCTACTTTTATGTATATTATAATACAACCACTGTGAAGAAATATAAACTTTTTTCCCGGGTAGAAGAGATAGCGTTAGAAAGATTTGGGAAGAAGCTGCTTTATCCCTATGAAAAAGTTAAAGTAGTGGAAGTCCCCAATTTCCCTTCCCTGGGTAAACTGGTTTCCTTAAGGTTTATAGAGTGGCTACAGTTAAACCAGGAGGGCGTCATCTGCCTTCCCACCGGTAAAACTCCTGAATACTTTATCAAATGGACAGAATTTTATCTGCAAAACTGGCAAGAAACTGAAGTGCAGAAGGAATTAAATTCCTGGGGAATAGAGGGGTCAAAGAAACCGCAGCTGGAAAACTACTGGTTTGTCCAGATAGACGAGTTTTATCCTGTGGACCCGCAACGAGAAAACAGTTTTAACTATTACATCAGAAATTTCTATATCAAAAAATTTGGTTTCCCTCCCGATAAGGTTATTCTTATGGATACCTGGACAACAGGAGTGAAGAATGGAGAAACACTTGACCGGGTATTTCCTGAGGGGAAAGTGGACCTTTCTTTGAGATACCGCAGCCCCAAGAGCGAGTTAGAAGAGAAACAGCAAAAGGCGATATATGCCATGGATAGTTTTGCCATGAGATACGAAGAAAAGATAGACCGGTTAGGTGGTATCGGGTTTTTCCTTGGCGGAATAGGACCTGATGGACATATCGCCTTTAATATCAGAGGGTCTGACCATAATTCTACTACCAGGGTTCTGAATATAAACTACGAAACTGCAGCTGCTTCGGCGACTGATTTGGGTGGGATTGAGACGTCAAGAAACAAAGCAGTGATAACAATAGGACTGTCCACCATTACAAAAAATCCGTCTACCACAGCCATCATTATGGCAGCTGGAGAAAGTAAAGCCAGGGTCGTAAGAGATGCTGTGGAAACCGCGCCTGATATCCTTTATCCTGCTACAGTTCTCCAGAAACTTGAAGGGGCAAGGTTTTACCTTACCAGTGGGGCAGCCTGTCTCCTTACTGGAAGAAGAATAGAAAGGATTAGAAAAACCTATTCTTATCGGGAAAAGGAAAGGATACTGGTGGATATTTCTGCCCGGTTAAATAAGAAAGTAAAGGAATTATCCAGCCAGGACATACAAAAGGATATTTACGGACAGATACTTTTAGAAAAAGAAAATAGTACCACGATAAAAAAACTCTGCCGCAGCATTGATAAAGAGTTTAGGGAAAGAATTCACAGAGGAATTCAAGAGTTAGAAAAACTGGTATTTTTGCATACTGCTCCCCATCACGACGATATTATGCTCGGTTACCTTCCTTACATCCTTCACCTTGTTAGAAAGGCAACAAACTTTCATTACTTCGTTACCCTGACCAGCGGTTTCACCTCCATTACCAACAGTTACATTTTCTCTCAGCTGGAGAACCTGGAAAAAAACAGGAAGGAAGGTCGGTTAAAAAGGCTGCTGGAAGAAAAAGACTATTTCCAGCCGGATAATATCACAGGCAGAAGCAGGGATATATACAGATACCTTGATGGTGTGGCTGCAGACAAAGAAGAGATAAGGAAAGAGGCGGAAGCAAGAAGAATGTTCCGCAACATTTCTGAAATTGCAGGCGGCACACAGGAAAAATTAGTGATGAAAACAATGGAGGCACTTAAAAAGGAAATATTGAACTCCTACCCCGGAAAAAAAGATAGGCCCGGACTGCAAAGACTTAAAGGAATGGTAAGGGAGTGGGAAGAAGAATTGCTCTGGGCTCATTTAGGGATACGGTGTGACAGTATCTTCCATCTGCGTCTTGGATTTTATACAGGCGATATCTTCACCCCGCAACCAGAATGGGAGAGAGACATAAAACCATTTCTCTCAATACTGAGAAAAACAAAACCGGATGTGGTAACGGTCGCCTTTGACCCTGAAGGCACAGGTCCTGATACGCATTATAAGGTTTTACAAATAATAGCTGAAGCATTGAAGATATACGGTCCAGAATCCAGCAAAAGAATTAAAATCTGGGGATACAGAAATATCTGGGATAGGTTCCATCCTTCTGATGCCAACATATATGTACCTGTTTCTATGAATTCCCTGGCTATCCTGAAAAGTGCCTTTCAGATATGTTTTGCCTCCCAGACAAGTGCTTCCTTTCCCAGCTATGAGTATGATGGTCCGTTTTCCGAACTGGCAGCCAGGATTATGGTGGAACAGGGTGGGTTTATTAAAAAGGTACTTGGCAGGGACTTCTTTGGTAAAAGCAAACATGCCCGCATCCGCGCCAGCAGAGGTGTAAACTTTCTGAAAGAAATGTCCCTGGATGAATTTTTGCAGGAGGCACTCAGCCTGAAAAATGTTATGGAGTAACCTTCCTGGCTCTGACATGGTAATCTGTGTATAAAAATGTCTACCGGGGCAGAAGGAAATGATGCTGTTTTCCGGTTAATGCTTGCTTTCACTGGAAGATAGGCAAAAATATCTTATGGTCACTAACCGCGCGCTTATTACCGGATTGATTCTGTCTCTGGTGGTCGGTGCCGGAGAACCATGGTGCTTGATGGCTGTACAGGCTTCACCACTGTGCGCTGATTTTTCTACCGGTGCGGCTATTTTTATTTTCTTTCTTTTTATTCTTCTGTTTCAGTTTCTTTTAAACCGTTTATCTCCCGAGATAGCTTTTCAGCCAGGGGAACTGGCTACAGTGTATCTCATGATGATTGTTGCCTGCGCTATCCCTTCCTGGGGTTTCACATTAAACCTGATTGGTCTTTTAGCCGGACTCTATTACTTTGCCACACCAGCCAACCACTGGGAACAACTCATTCACCCTCACCTCCCAGCCCATCTTGTCCCTGGTGATCCCCAGGCTATCCGCTACTTCTACGAAGGATTACCAAAAGGCATGGGTATTCCCTGGAAGGTCTGGTGCAGACCTCTCGCTCACTGGTTCATCTTCATTTTCGTTTTCTCTTTACTCTGCCTTTCTTTGATGGTCATGTTACGAAAGCAGTGGGTAGAAAGAGAAAGATTGACCTACCCTTTGACAGAATTGCCTGCTGCTATGACAGCTGAGGGATTAGGCTTTTTCCGGAACAAACTACTGTGGCTTGGATTCACTTTACCTTTTATTATTTACTCCCTGCGTGGTTTGCAAGTTATTTTCCCGTTTTTGCCATCACCGGTGCTGAACCGCTCCATCCCTGTTTTCAACAGGACATTTTCTTTACCTTTTAACATTTACTTTGAAGTCATTGGCCTGGCATTTCTGGTTTCTACAAATGTTCTTTTCAGCGTCTGGTTTTTCTCCCTTGTTTTGATGCTTGGTACAGGATTTCTCAACCAGGTAGGATTTTCTATCGGTCCTTTTCAGCCGTATTCTGACCCGGCACATGAAGCCATTTCCTGTCAATCTATTGGTGCTTTACTGGTGTTAACTTTGCATTGTCTCTGGGTAGCCAGGAGCCATCTGAAAACAGTTCTCACTGAAGTTAGAAACAACCGCATCTGTTTTTCCCAGGAAGAACTTATGTCCTACCGTGCAGCCTGCTGGCTCTTCTGGGCAAGTTTATTTTTTTGCTTCTGGTGGATACACCGCTCAGGCCTGAACCTTTTACATTCTTTCACTTTTCTTATCTTTGTCCTTCTTATCTTTCTTGGAGTCACCAGAATTATTGCTCAGGCAGGTCTGGCTTATTACCGGGCACCAGTTATCCCGGCGGTTTTAACAATTCAAAGTTTCGGTTCCTCTGCCCTTTCTTCTGCAGGTCTGGCAAGTTTAGGACTTTCCTTTGCCTGGGCTGCTGACTTACGCACTTTAGTAATGAGTTCCATAGCCCATGGTTTGAAACTTGCTACAACTTTCAAAATCAACTGCCGCAAGCTTTTCCTGGCCATAATGCTGTCTGTGCTGGCCAGCCTTCTGGCATCAGCCTGGGCAATTCTTTTGATTGGATACAGGCAGGGTGCTATCAATATTCCGCTATGGCATCTAAAAGGATTGCCTAATTTTGCGATGACCTGGGTAAAACATTTTTTTCTCTCTCCCCAGCCTGTGGGAAAACCTCAATTTTTATTTATCGGCCTGGGTGCTACCTGGATGCTGCTGCTGATAATCTTGAGAAACCTTTTTTTATGGTGGCCACTTTCTCCGGTAGGCCTGGCTGTTGGTATCCCCTACCCGGTTTATATGACCTGGTTTTCTGTGTTCATTGCCTGGCTGGCAAAAGCCCTGGTGATGAAGTACGGTGGAGCCCAGGTTTATCAAAAAAGTAAGTACTTTTTCCTCGGTTTAATCTTAGGTTCCTTCGTAGTAGCCGGTCTCTGGAATTTGCTTGCTTTCCTTATTCACGTTCCCGGTATAAAATTTACCCTGGGCTGAATCAGGAGAAAACTTTTCTCCCCGAGTTTTTAACGGTATCTAAGTCAGGACTGGTCTGTTCAAAGGGAGGAGAAAAACATGGTTAAATCAGATTCCTGGATTAAAAGGATGGGAGAAAATATTATCACTCCGTTTACTCCTGCCAAGATTACTCAGGGAATTTCTTTCGGGCTTTCCTCCTACGGTTATGATTTCACTCTGGCTGAAGAATTCAAAATTTTCTGCGGGAATTCTCCCATCAGCCCTAAGAAGATACGGCAGCAAGATTTCAAAGACTATTCTGGCAAGACCTGCCGGCTGGCGCCAGGTAGTTTCGTTTTGGGCCGCAGTCTGGAGTATTTCCGTATTCCCCGCAACATTCTGGGCATATGCTTCGGCAAATCAACCTACGCCCGCTGTGGAATTATCATCAATGTAACTCCCCTGGAACCGGAATGGGAGGGATTTATCACCATCCAGATTGCGAATTTAGCACCGGTAGAAGCAGAAGTTTACGCTGGAGAAGGTATTGGCCAGATTATCTTTCTGGAAGCCGATGAACTCTGTATGCGTTCCTATAAGGACTTAGCTGGTAAATACCAGCAAGCACGCGAGATTCAGTTACCCCGATAAAAGCAAATTCCTGCCAGGAAACTTTAAAATCTATGGAAGCAGGTTGAATTCGAACCAGACAGGTACGGACGATGGAATTAAACGAGAATAATGATACCGTCACATAATCCAACACAGCATAAAAGATTTGTCTGCGGGCTCATCAGGATTTTTTTTGACTTTCAATTAAGGCTGTATAAAACAAAACTGTGGAACTGAAAACTAAAATCCTGAAAGACAGACGGTGCGAAACAAAGACATTCTCAAAAATAAATAATCCTGACAGTTCTTCTACAATTGGGATAAACGAGGCAGTTTGTACTGCACCCCATATCAAATTCAGCTAAGAAGGGGTGGTAACGGCGTCTGTGACCATTTACCTTGACCTCTTGACAATCTGCCCTGCCTGGCAGGTATAATAGGGTGGAAGTAAGAAAATGTTATATTGCTCTTATTGCGTTGTAGGAAGTAGCCGGCCAATTGAAGTTGCCAGGTTTAGTCCTGAAAGCCTGATCGGATTTCTTTTTTACAATTTCTATTTTAATTCTTTTCTTGCTGGCATTTTTTTGCTAACTAATTTTTTGAAGAAAGGAGGTGAGAAAAAGATGAGACAGGTCAGGATTCGTTGTGGAAAGGAAGAGGTGCAGCAGAGACTTCACCGGATGGCCTGGGCAGGCAGATTGTCAGATTATTGCCATAATAAGGAAGATTCTGACCTTCCCCTCACCCGACCAGGTGATTACGAATCCCGGCTCTTGACCGGCTTCAAACTTTTTGAGATGCCGGAAAAGGGTTATCCCACAGACTGAGACCGGTGAGTCTCAACTGGCCACATAGGGGTAAAATTTAACCACTGGGCTGGGTCTGAGAGTATAACTCTTTCCATAACTTCAGCGCCAGCCTGAGTTAACCAGGAGATTTTCTCGTCCTCACTTAGTTCTTTCGGCGGGTTAAAAGCTGGACCAAAGAAAAGGCGAAACCGTTTGCCTTCCATCTTTAAAAACCCCGGGAGCATCACCGCACCTGTCCTGATACTTAAGGTGGCTGGTCCACGAGGTAAAAAGGTAGTTCTGCCCATAAAAGTAGCAGGAATCCCTTTCTCGCCAAAAAGTCTGTCTCCCAGAACAGCGATAATTTCATTATTCCTGAGAGCCTGAAGAAGATGCTTGGGATTACCTCCAGTGAGAAGTACTCTTATCCCCTGATATTGTCTGCGGATAGTGAATAGCCTGGCTATTGATGGTCTTTTATAGGGAAGAGCAATGGCAGCCACCTTAAAACCAAGAAGACTGGTCGCAATTCCTGCCAGTTCCCAGTTACCCCAGTGGGCAGTCAGGGCAATGACACCCCTCCCGCAGGAGACAGCCTCCTGCAGAAAATGAAGATTCTCCACTTCTACCAGTTGTTTTACTGTCTGTTCATTCCAGCGTGGAGAACGTAAAAAATCAGTCAGGTATTTAGCAAAATGGTAATAAGCCTGGCGGACAGTTTTCCTCAGGGTAGCACTGTCAGCAGGAATTCCCAGCAATTTCTCCCTCTGTTTTAACACTACCTGCAAATTGGAACTTACCTGCTGCCGTAACCGGGGGAAAAAATAGTACCGGCAGTCTGCTATCCTTCTGGCAATGAAATAAGCCAGGGGTAAAGGAAGATGAAGTGCTAGAAAACTTGCCAGGCGGTAGAGAAGAAACAACATGTTTTTAAGTTTATAATGGTCTGCGGCCTTCCAGAGCCTTTTTCAAAGTTTGATAGTCTGTATATTCTATTTCTGCACCTACTGGCAGACCGCAGGCGATCCGGGAATGTTTTATACCCATCCCTTTAAGAATCCCGGAAAGATAGGTGGCAGTATCTTCCCCTTCCGGCGTGGGATTGGTAGCGATGATGACCTCTTCAAACTTCTCTTTTCTTAACCTTTCTGTCAGTTCTTTTATCCTTAAATCTTCAGGGTGAACCTGGTCCAGAATGGAAAGATGACCTCCTAAAACAAAATAGAGACCAGGATATCCTGCTTTCTCCAGGACTACCAGGTCTTTAACATCTTCTACGATACAGAGTATATTTTTCCTGTTTGTATCCTGACAGATGGAACAAAGAACAGATTCTGTTAAATTGAAACACCTCTGACAAAGATGTATCTGGTTCTTTAATGCCTTGATGTTTTCTGCCAGTGCCAACACCTCTGCTTCTTTATCCTCCAGCAGGAAGTTGACAATTCTTTCCGCACTCCGCGGTCCAATACCAGGCAGTCTTTTTAAACGGTTTATTAAATCATCAACTGTTTTCGGATAAAGAGCCATAGCTTTTTAGAAAGTTTTAGCCTAAAATGGTAAAGCCCCGATTTGCGATTTCAACTCCTCTGCTACCAGACGTTCCACCTCTTTCTGTGCCCTTGCCCAGGTTTTCAAGAACAGTTTTTCCAGAAAATCCTTCTTCTCCGGAGAAAGAACATCTGGACTGAACTCTATTTTGAGAAGTTCCATCTTCCCGTTAACTTTAATGGTTACCTCTTTGTTTGGGGAAGAAATTTCTACCTGTTTTGCTGTCAGAAACTTCTGAAACTGGGCTGCCTGCTGCCTCAACTGACCTAACTGCTTCAAATTATCAAGAATTCCGGCCATTTATTCCTCCAGTTCCACTACTTCTCCTTGAAAAAAGTTAATTACATCTTTAACTTCTTCCTGTTCCAGCAAAGACTTCCCGGGACTGCCCTGGGTAGTTATTGCCAGCCGGTATCCTGGGCCAAGCACATTTTCCACTATCTTTTCTACCAGTTTCCGGTTGTGGGGACGTTCTATCATACTCCGGTGAAAAGAAAAACGCGGGTTATAACTTAAGTAGATAACTCGGTTTTCCACTTTGTCCAGCTGGGCTTCCCGGAGACAGGCTTCCACTGTCTTATTCTTCTCTTTCACTTCAGACAAAATGGTATTCCACATTTTAGCAATATCATCTGTTAATGGTGCAGTTTCTGGCTTTTTCTCTTCTTCCTTTTTCCTTTCTTTTACATCCACACTGCTTTTTTCAGGTTGCGCCTTCCTGTTCTCTTCTTTTGGCTCTGCCCACAACCCACCAGTTTCTGTCTCCTCCTTCTGTTTTTCTTCTTCCACTTTTTCCGCTACTACCTGTTTACTTTTCTCCCCGGAAGTTAACAAAACAGTAAGCTTGAGAAAAAGAATTTCCAGCAGCACCAGAGGAGTGCTTTCCCGCCTCATCTTTTCCCGATACTCTACCACCAGACTAATCGCCTCCAGAATTTTTTCCAGACCAAGATTCTCAAAACCTTTCAGGAATTTCTCCTTTTCCGAGACTGGTCCAGGTTCACCCAGTTTGCGGAAACCAATGTCCCGCAATTTTTTCACCAGTTCTCCTAAAAGGACTCCTGCATCCTTCCCTTCCTGTAACAGCTGGTGTAGTAGAGAAATGGCACCGGCTGTCTTCCCTTCCAGACACAAAGAAAGCATTTCGTCTATGGTTTTTCCCTCCACCAGCCCGAGTAAACTGCGCACCTGCTGTTCTGTGATTCTGTTATCCGGACTGAAAACAATTAACTGGTCCAGAACACTCAATCCATCACGCAAAGAACCTGAGGAAAAATCAACAATTCTGTCCACAGCTGCCTGGTCAATTTCCACCCCTTCTTTTTTCGCGATCTCTTTAATTCTGCCAGCTATCTCCCCTTCGGTTAAAGGGTGGAAATCAAAGCGCTGGCAACGGGAAAGAATGGTGAGCATAATCTTCTCCGGGGCTGTGGTGGCTAAAATGAATATGACATCTTCCGGAGGCTCCTCCAGGGTTTTCAAAAGAGCATTGAAGGCATCAGGAGTGAGCATATGAACCTCGTCAATAATGTAGACTTTATACCGGGCCCGGGAAGGACGAAGGGTAACATTTTCCCGCAGAGCCCTGATTTCCTCAATACCCCTGTTGGAGGCAGCATCAATCTCTAAAACATCTATGGCTGAACCAGCGGTAATCTCCCGGCAAAGGGAGCAACTGTTGCAGGGATTAACAGTAACTCCTGTTTCACAGTTCATTGCTTTAGCCAGAATTCTCGCCATAGAAGTTTTACCAATCCCTCTTGGTCCACAAAAAAGATAGGCATGGGCAACCCGTTTTTCTGTAATTGCCTTCTTCAGGGTCTGGACAATGTGCTTCTGACCCACAACATCGTCAAAGGTAAGAGGTCTGTACTTACGTGCCAGTACTTGATACATAGACTTTTCCTGCGGCTATCTCAAATACTGCCAAGGTACTTGAGAATATCAACAAAAATTACCAGAAAACCCACCCCGCCGACAATCGCGGAAACCAGAATCATTATCAGTTTTAAATCAGGCCGGTAAACCTTATCCGGGACAACAGCTTTATCCAGGACCTGCACAATGGGTGTATCCCGGGCTTCATTTATCTTGGCTTCTTCCAGCTTGGAAGTAAGCAGACTGTAAACAGACTCCTGAATCTTCAGTTCTCTTAACACCCGCAGCAGTTCATCCCGGGAATCAAGCAGACGGGAAAGTGCCTTCTGTAAATCACTGATTTCCCTTTTCAGAAGGACTATCTGCTCATCATTTTCGTTCAGGATAAGCCTTTTTTGTTCCAGCTGGAGCTGTTTATCCACCAGCCTCTGCATAATGGTGCCACCGGACTGGGTAATCTGGCTTAAATCAGGGTCCGCCACAAATTTGTTAACCTCCTGCAGACGCTGCAGCTGTGATTCCAGAACAGCAATTCTTTCACTGGTCTGTTTTAACCTTTCTTCAATGAACAACCTGTTCTGCTTGGCTGTGGTAATGGTAAGCTCCTTAATTAAAAAATCAAGGTTGTCCAGGTAAAAATTGACCATGGCCGCTACCCGCTGCCTGTCAGTATCCAAAAGTTGTATCTGGATTACTTTGTTCTTGGTAAAAACGATACTCAACCTTCTGGTAAGTATTTCTCTGGCTTCGTCCATATTCCTGGCACCATACACAGCAACCAGATTATATTTTTCAATCAAATCGTCCTTCATCCTGCGGCTGGCTAAAAGAGACAGGAAAAGCTCTGTATTTGTTCTAATGTTGGCTACCAGCTCTTCAGAAAGCCGTGAACCTTTAGCCGCTGTGCTTTCTGTTTCTGGCGGTTGCAAAATGGTGGCAGTAGCCAGATAGTACTTGGGTAAAACAAGATAAAGGGCAAAAGCAAGAAGAGAAACAGCCCCGTAGTAAAAAACAATCAGGATGAAATGGCGCTTGAGCGGTGTACCACGAAAGATTCCTGGTCTCTGGTTATTATCCTTTGCTGATGTTCTGTTGTTCATGAGTAAAATTTCTCATTTAAAGAGTGGAGATACTCAGACTGATCTGGTATATCATCTGGACAATATCGCGGATAACCTTGCCTAACCTTTCTTTTGCCAGGAAAGGAACTACAATGGTATCTCCGGGCAAAATTTTATCCACTTTTCTGGTTGCTGTCCCATCAGCCCGCACAATGAAGATGTTGCGCCTATCAGCATCCCTGGTATAATCACCTGCCCGGGCGATGTAGTCTTTCAGGGTTAGCCTTTCTTCATAGATTATATTGGTGGTCTGACTCACTTCACCAAGGACAGCCACAGAAACAGGTTTTTTCGGAATGTAAAGCATATCTCCATCTTCCACATAAAAATCACTGGGGCTGTTCCGGAAAGTATCCAGAGAAGTTAAGTGTATAACCACCCTTCCCCGGACCTCACTTTCTGCCAGCTGTTTCAGCAGGGTTTTACCCCTTTCTATTAAAACCTGTTCTTCTGCTCCCTCTACCCTTCTTTCTTCTTTTTCTAACTGTTTAGTCTTCTCCTGGATAAAACGACGCAAAAACTGTTCTCTCTGAATGCGGACCGATTCCCGGAGAAAAACTGCTGCTGGTAGATATGCTTCAGGAGTAAACCCGCCTGCCCTGGCAATTACTGAACTCAAACGTTCTCCGCTGGCAGCAGTATACTCACCTGGTGAGCAAACCTGTCCCTGAATGATAATTCTCTTTTCCGGACGTGTTTTCCGACTGATAACAATTCTGTCCTGAGGCTGTAAAAGGATATTTTGCTGACTATCTCCAGCCAGAAGTTTTTCCGGGGAAAAACTTACTACCTCTAAACCACCATCACTTCTGCGACGTACAATCTCCGCTCTTTCCGTGAGTGCTTCTGGCAAAATCTCAGCCTGAGCCAGTATTTCCGCCAGCTTCAAGCCTTCCTTCCAGCCATAGACACCAGGTCTTTTTACCACCCCCTCCACTTCTACCTGGTAGTATTTTTCCTTTGGCAGACTTGCCACCTTCACTAAATCAAAGTCAAGAATCTCAAATTTCTCAAATTTATCAGGCGTGATATCAACAACTACCACCCCTTTTGCCGGGTCCTGCCTTTCCACCTGTAGATGCGCACTATCTGCTGTAGGTAAAAAACCTCCTGCCAGCTCAACCAGTTCTGCCAGTATTTTCTCCTCCCTTAGTTCATAAATTCCTGGCCGCCGTACTGCTCCTTCTATTCCCACCAACCTTCTGGCTAAAGGAATAAAAATTGTATCCTGCTGCCGGAATTCAATAGGACTTGGTCTTTTACCTTTCAGAAGAAAAGGGTAAAGGTCAATAGTAATTTCAGACGCATCTTTGCGGCTGATTTTAATGTAACGCAGACTTCCTCTTTCATTTGGTCCCCCGGCTAAAGCCAGAACATCCAGAATATCAAACTGAGGGGAGATTTCATAGGTTCCTGGTTTGCGCACTTCCCCCAGAATGTATACCGGCATGGTGCGCACCTTACCCGGTGTCACCGAAACCCTGATACCCTTGTACTTGGCATAAAGACGTTCTTCAATCAGCTTTCTGGCTTCACCCAGAGTCTGACCACCAAGTAGAATCCTGCCAATTTTTGGAATGAAAACACCACCATCTGCATCCAGGACCAGCTGGTGAGTTTCTTCCACAAACCCCCAGATATGCACTATCAGGGTATCAGAAGGTCCCAGGACATAACTGTCACTTACCGGCATCTCCGCAGGCCTGGAAATCCTGGAATAGTCAGCAAAAAAACTCTGCCCGAAAACTTCTAACCTGGGATAGCCTATGAAAACTTCACTCCCGGTTAAAACATCATAGCTAAAGAACCCAAGCCAGACAACGAACAATCCCGCCCGGAATCTTGTCCGTTTCATTGCAGCCATAAAATTTTTCATCTTTGCTTTTTGTTATATCTTACTACAAAATCTCCAGTTAAGAAAAATACCGTTTCCTGCAGACATCATATTCTCTTCCGCTTTTCATTGTAATAATGATCCTTGCTTCCTCAGGGATAGTTGGGGTCCGGTATGTCTGGAACCAGGTCTTTAATCTTGATTACTCTGCCTGTCTTAATTGATTCATTGGCAGCCACACCTGTGAGAATGGAGTACGCACCAGCCCCTGGTCCTGCTGCCCTCTTCAAAGGGTCAACTGCTGGCTCCGGTAAAAATAAATCGTCTAAAAGCAGGGTGTCGCCACCACCATGTCCTCCTCTGACCTCTGGAATGGGAACGCTGTATTGCTGGCCAAAATGAGGATGAACAACGATACTGGTGCCCTGTTTCAATAATTCACCTGGAACAGTACCATCCCCGCTAATATAGATAGATTCTACACAGGTATGCTCCAGCCTTCCCCGCTGCCCGTTGAAACTGATAGCATAGCCCTCCCAGGGAGTGAAGGCATTCAAAGCGTAAGACATAATCGCTCCGGTGCTATAGCGGACTACTGCATTCATGGTATCTTCAATGTCTATGTCGGGTGCAAAAACGCATCTATCCCTGTAGTAACCATCATAACTTTCCTGGTCAAGATAAAGACTTTTCAAAGTGGGATAAGCTCTCAGGTCCAGGTAAAACTTGCATTTTTTTGCTTCCGGACAGGTTAAACAACGTTCACTTCTTTCGGTCAGACCATAGTTTTCTGCCTGCTGAGGAAGGTAGAAAACTCGTGCCCCCTGGCAGTAAACCTCTTCCGGTGTAGCACTCAACCACCAGTTTACCAGGTCAAAATGATGCGTAGCTTTGTGCACCAGAAGACCACCACTGTTTTTCTTGTAACGGTGCCAGCGGCGAAAATAGTCTGCGCCGTGGCTGGTGTTCAGGTTCCAGAAAAAATCAACAGATAAAATCCTGCCTATTGTGCCTTCCATCAAAATCTTCTTCACAAGACTTCTGGCTGGAGAATAACGGTAATTAAATGTTACCCGTAATTTCTTGCCTGTGCGTGCAACAGTCTCCAGAATCCAGCGGCATCTTTCCGCATCAATCGTCATTGGTTTTTCGGTAATAACATCACAACCAGCCTCCAGTGCCCGGCAGATATACTCGTCATGTGTACAGTCCATACTGGTCACAATCACAGTGTCAGGTTTTTGCTCCCTGAGCATGCGCTCAAAGTCAGCACTGAGATAAGTTGCTATCTCATCGCCAGATTTTTCTTCCCATCTGGTTTTTGCTAACTGCAGTCTTCCCCGGTTGCTATCACAGAGACCAACCAGCCGGCTACAGTCAGCATAGTTACCCAAAATGGCTTCCAAGTAAAGGTAACTGCGGCCACCGGTACCAACCTGGGCATACCGTTTTCTCATTTTTTCTCCTGTGGTAAGAAAAGGGTTGATTAGCAGTGAAAACTTAGTCTACCTATGTTTTCCCTTTACGTCAAACTTATCTCCCTGTTTATTGACCGGGCTGTTCCCTGACAGCGGCAAAACGAACCACACAGGCTCCCTTTGTGTCCACCCAGAGATTATCACTGTTTACTTCATCCTTTCCCGCCGCCGAACACTTCTTATTCCGGCCACAAGAATATAACTGATACGTCCCGGGATTATAATAGCCGGTAATTGGTGGGCCAGCAATAGCCTGCATACTAAAGGGATAGGAAGAACTTTCTACATAAATCAGTTCCTTCTTCCAGCCATCCCGGTAAACCTGAGAATCAGCACTGATATATTTTTCCAGCTGTCCTCTTAGAATACTGATGTCACCACTTCCTTCCGGCAAACAATCGTAATCCTCAGAAAACATAGCCACTGCCATCATTATCTGCCGGAGGTTGTTAATAGTTTGAGTTTCCCTGCTTTTATCCCTGGCTCTGGAAAGAGCCGGTAACAGCAACCCTGCTAAAACAGAGATAATTACTATAACCACCAGTGTCTCCACCAGTGTGAAACCATCAGCCCCATCAGGCATTGTTTTCTCCTCTAATTTCCTCCTCTGCCTGCAGAGAAAAACGTAATCAAGGGTAAATACTATCCCTAAAACTTTCTGCGGTCAATATTCTCTGGCTGTGGTAAACTATAAAAAGAGGAATTCTATGGCTGGTACTTATATCACAGAAGAGATAGAGAAGGCTATCTCTGAACTGGAAGAAAAGTTAAGGCAGCATCCCCAGCGACGTCTTGATTTAGCCTGGCAGGCTATCCGGGAAGATAAACCCAGACGTTATCCGGTTATTTATCTCGGACGACTGGTAGATATTTCTGCTGGTGAGGGAAGGATAACCCAGGATTTTTCTCCGGACCAGGAAGAAAATCTTTTAAGGAAGTTAAAATCTCTTACCGGACCTCTGAAACTTTTCAACCCTATTGCTCCTGTGATTTCTACCGGGGTTGGACCGGGAACTTTATCTGCTTCCTTTGGACTTGCTGTGGATGCATCTACTGGTTATGTCCCCAAACGAACAATTTCCCTGGAAAAAGCCTTGAAAAAAGGAATGCCAGACCCGGAAAAAAGCGGCTTTTTACCTGCCATTAAAGAGGAGATTGAAGCAGTTAAAGCCCTCACTCCGGAATGGGTAAAGATTGGTCTTCCTGATACTCAAGGTCCTTTCAATTTGTGCCATCTGATTACAGGAGAGGAGGTTTTTACCGCACCTTACACCATGCCTGAAAAGTTTCAGGAATTTATCACTCTGGTGACAGAGTTTTTTCAGCAGGCGAACCTTAAGGTGAGAAACTGGATTGGCAGGGAAAGATTAGCAGAAAGAGAAATGGAAACCATTCATATTGCTGAATGTTCCGTAAATCTGGTTTCTTCTAAGTTCTACTGTCAGTATCTTCTGCCATATGATTTACAGGTGGCTAAAAAGTGGAAGTATGTGGATATACACACCTGTTCTGGAATGCATGTTTTCAGCGCTACTTTAAACTCTATTCCCAATCTGGTAGCTACAGAAGCCGGTTACATTGAAAGAGCCTGCGCAGGCTGGACACCTGTGGAAACTGCTTTGAGCCAGATTGGAGAAAGGCCCATTGCCTTGAGAATAGGGGAGGAACTACCTTCTGACTTCCAGGAAGCTGAAAACTACATCAAAAAACGTCTCCTTCTTGCCAGAAAAAACAACCGTCTTTTTTTCGCCTTTACTGGTATGTACTGGAAGAAAACTGACGAGCCTGCCATCCAGCAACTTCATCTTTCCCTGGATGAATTCTGGGAAAAAGAAATCCTTCCTTTTTCTTACGAGAAAACTTCCTGAGATGCAAAGAAGATCCCTTTCACCAGTTATCTGTCCGGAACGGAGAAGCTGGTAACCCGTTTCGGTTATAAAGATTACAGTCCACCGGATTGCTGGTGAAACCATACCTCACCGCCACAGGTCTGGGTACAGAAGGACTGGAGACTACCACAGTCTCCCCGTCAATAATGGCTTCAGCCTGGAAAAAATTCTTATCTTCTCCGGCTATACTGAACCAGTTCAATCGGCCACCAGAAACTTCCTGTACTGGTTCCAGCCCTTTTTTCCTGCCTATCATTAAACCCTGACCGACATTATCAAAAGAGATACGAATTTTATTGCCTTCCACGACGTGTTTTTTGTAAACAGGACCGGAGGCAACACCAGGCTGGTTGTAGTCATTAACCAGAGCCAGTTGTGCCAGTCGTTTCCCGACATCCTGCTTGTTTTTCGGGTGGATATCATCAGCTTCACCAATGTCAATGGTTATCGCCATCCCGGTTTTGGGTATGGTTAAAGATTTTAATTGTGCCTGCCGGAGAAAAGCCCAGCCATCCCCGCCGGCAAAATTTTTAGGGTCAGAATAACGATAACCAGGCAACTGAACATAATAAAAAGGAAAATCACCCTGCTGCCAGATTTTTCGCCATCCACCAATCAAAGCCTTCATCTTGTAATAGTAAGATTCTCCCTCACTCCCATTGCTCTCACCCTGGTACCACAAAACCCCCTTTATGCCCCAGCAAACCACCGGATTAATCATGGCATTATAAATTCTGGTAGGTTGCTGCTGGTCACCATCAATCCAGGGTACAGCTGGTGGCGTTTCTGGTCTCTGACCTGCTTCCACCAGCGATCTTGCTTTCTCTATCCAGGTTTTCAGTTCTTCCAGATACTTCAGATAACGAACCCGTCCTAATTCCGTAGCTGGATTGGCAGCCTGAACCCTCTGGTTCAAATCCTTCAACTCCGGAACCAGGTCATAACCCTCAGGGCAAATCCATGGTTCAATCCTTGTCCCGCCCCAGCTGGAATTGATAATACCTACTGGAACATCCAGTTGTCTGGCTATCTCTCTGGCAAAAAAATAACCGACTGCAGTGAACCCGCCCACCACCTCTGGTGTACACACCTGCCAGACCCCGGAGACCTTTTCCTGGGGCCAGGGATGATGAGATAAAGGAACTCTGAAGTGCCTGATTAAAGGGTTGTTGGCACTCTCTTTTTCCTGAGCAAAATTCAAGCAACCGCCGACAGTCATGGCCATATTTGATTGCCCGGAACAAAGCCATACCTCCCCCACCAAAATATCCCTGACGACTAAATTTTTATCCTGGCAGCTAATAGTCATTTCCTGGGGCTGCTTGCTGGCTGATAACGGGTCCAGTTTTACCATCCATTTACCATCAGTTCCTGCCTTTGCTGTTTTCTTCTGTCCCTGAAAAGAAACAGTTACCTCAGAGCCTGGTGCAGCCCATCCCCAGAGGGGCACAGGTACACCCTGCTGTAACACCGCATGCTCCTGTAAAAGAGAACAAATTTCAAGCTTACTGGCTGGCTGAGCAAACAAAACGGTTGCCAGTAAAAACGAGCAGAAAAAAACCCGACTACCCGGACCTCTTTTTTCCATTTTCCCCTCCCCGTCAGTATTTTTCTGCTACCACAGCAGCAGGTAAAGTGTGCCCGGGATCTACCTCACTACCGCTTTGCATTTGAAAGAAACCGACCCGCTTTTATCAACGGGCTGGTTCTGTCAAGTTTGGTGGTAAATTCCCTTCAGAAAATAACGTGCTTTGGTCTTGCAAAAATTCCTTTATTCTTTGTTCTGCTAAAGCGCAATATTTTTTATCAATATCATAAGCGACAAATTTTCTTTTTGTTTTTAACGCTGCAATGCAAGTTGTTCCACTTCCAACAAAAGGATCTAGAATAATTTCGTGCTCAAATGTGTAAAGTTGAATTAAACGATATGGTAATTCGACTGGAAAAGGCGCAGGGTGACCCACTTTTGAAGCTCGCTCGGCGGCGAATTCCCTAACGCTTTTTGTAAATTCTAAAAATTCATTTTTTGAAATTGTGCTTTTTCTCTTCTGCGGGTTTAATCTGGTGAACGTATCTTTACAAAAAACAAGAATATATTCGTGAATATCCCGCAACACTGGATTGTTAGCTTTTAAGTATGTTCCCCAAGCGGTTGAAGGGCTGGCACTACTTCCTTTATCCCAAAGAATTTCACCCCTTATCAGAAAACCTATGGACTGCATATCTTCAATAATATAACTATGAAGCGGTATATAGGGTTTTCTACCTAAATTGGCAACATTTATACAAGCTCTACCGCCCGGCACCAAAACTCTGTATGTCTCTTTGAATACTCGCTTTAATAACTCTCGATATTCTTTAAGAGATAAATTCTCGTCATATTCTTTACCAGCATTGTAGGGTGGCGAAGTAACCATCAAATGGACGCTATTATCTGGAAGTTCTGACATATCTTCGCTACTTTTACAAAAAACTTTATTTATATTTTGGGGGTCAATCTGATTTTCTACATACTCAACATCTTTTCCGTTATTTAATCCTTCGTAGAGTTTGCTATTGTAAAACTTTGACGAGTCATGATTAACCCTGCCCGGCGTACCAAAGGCACTGGTTTGTGTTCCTTTCTTTCTTTTATTGTAAAAACTTTGTGTTCTCATAGTGTTTTATTCTTTTGATTGACGCAATAGTTCCAAAAATTTTTGTGCTTTTGCTTCGTAAGTAGTTTCTTTATGATGAAAAAGACTTTTTCTTGATCTTTGTTCCAGAGTGCAGGCATAATCTTAATTTATTAACTCCTCAATATTGACTCCTAAACCACTATCAGCCATGCCCAAAAGTAAGAGCTTTTCAATAACTTCCTCTCACTTTTAGTTACAGCTTTCTCCACGCAATCCTTCTGCGGTAAAATGCGACAAAAATGGTTAGTATGATGTTAACAGATAAATTTAAATCAAGCAATGTAAATGAAAAAAAGATTCGCTTCTGGCCTTCCGCATTGCGGAATGAAGAGAAAAATGGAAGTTTCAACCGGTCACTGAACCGTTTGGTGCTCAGGGAGTAATCCCACTGAAATATGAACAAAAGTTTAAACTATATCCGAAAATAAGGTGTTAACGATGTGCCCGGAATATACCCTTCTGGCGGAGGGGGTGGGATTCGAACCCACGTCCCGATTACTCGAGAACACGCTTTCCAAGCGTGCGCACTCGGCCGCTATGCGACCCCTCCACTGCTTATCAGATTCAGGAGATGCTACCACCTGAGTTAGACCTTACCTTGAGAGCATGACCTGCTTTGAAACGTTTGTAAAGAAGTTTCCTTGCCAGACGGTTCAACTGAGAAGGAGGAATTTTTCCCTCTTCCATTAGTTTCAGCTGCTGTTTGGCTTTTTCTCTCTTTCTGTGGTAAAGGTGAACCATTTTTTCAAATTTACCCATAAAAGCCCCCTGCTGTTGTCTCAGAAGAATTATAGAAAAATACACCCTTCCCGTCAAACTTATTTCTATTCTGTCTGAAAAGTATGGTAGAATTTAACCAATGGCAAAAATATTACTCACAGGGGCTGCCGGGTTTATCGGGTCCAAAGTAGGGGAAAAAATTCTCCAGCGGCAGGACAAGGTCTTAGGGATAGATGACCTCAATGATTATTACGACGTAAGGTTGAAAAAATGGCGTCTTTCCCAGTTAGAAAAGTTTCCTAACTTTACTTTTCGTCAGGTTGATATTGCAGACCAGCCAGCGTTAAGAAAAGTAATGGCTGATTTCACACCTGAAGTTATTATTAACCTGGCAGCAAGGGCAGGTGTGCGCTACAGTCTGGAAAACCCGTATATCTATTTTCAAACCAATGCCTTAGGAACAGTTAACCTGCTGGAATTTGCCCGGGAGAAAGGCATAAAAAAATTTATCCTGGCTTCCACCTCCTCTCTTTATGCGGGTCAGAAGATGCCTTTTTCCGAAGCACTTCCTGTCAATGAACCAATTTCACCCTACGCTGCCTCCAAAAAGGCTGCTGAGGTTACCTGTTACACTTACCACTACCTTTACGGAATGGATGTTACTATCTTCCGTTATTTCACGGTTTATGGGCCGTGCGGTCGTCCGGACATGTCTGTTTTCCGATTCATCACCTGGATACAGCAGGGCAAACCCTTGCAGGTTTTTGGTGATGGAACGCAAAGCCGGGATTTTACTTATGTGGACGACATTGCTGAAGGAACTGTTCGGGGAATAGAACTGAAAGGTTTTCAGATTATCAATCTTGGCGGAAACAAACCTTATACTTTAACTGAAGCTATATCCCTTATAGAAAAGTACCTGGGCAAGACCAGTGGCAGGCAATACCAGAAGTTTCATAAGGCTGACTTAAAAGCTACCTGGGCAGACATCTCCCGGGCTAAGGAACTTCTGAACTGGGAACCCAGGATTTCCCTGGAAGAAGGATTAAAAAGGACTGTGGACTGGCACATTGCCAACCAGGACTGGCTGGCTGAAATTAAGCTCACACCATAAAAGGGTGAAAAATGAGAATTCTGGTAACCGGTGGTGCTGGTTTTATTGGCAGTCACCTGGTGGATAAACTGGTAGCGGAAAAACACCAGGTATGTGTCCTGGATAACCTCAGCACAGGAAAGAAGGAAAACATAAACCCCCAGGTAAGATTCTATTTGGCGGATATCCGGGACCAGACAGTAAAAACAGTGATGGAGAAAGAAAAGCCGGAGATTCTTTTCCATCTGGCAGCCCAGATTAATGTTAGAAAATCAACGGAAAACCCTATTTTTGATAATGATGTCAATGTCAACGGTTCCCTTAATCTGATTAAATACTTTTTAGAATATGGTGGTCGCAGTTTCATTTTTGCTTCTACCGGGGGAGTGATGTACGGGGAAACGACAATCCTGCCTACACCGGAGACAGTAGAACCCTTTCCTCTCTGTCCCTATGGTATTGCTAAACTTTCTGTGGAAAAATACCTTAACTACTACCACCGTTATTATAACCTGCATTTTACTGCTTTACGGTTCGGAAATGTTTACGGACCAAGACAAAATGCTTTCTCTGAAGCCGGTGTGGTAGCTATTTTTTCTGTGAGACTCCTGCGGGGACAACCGGCTATCATTTATGGTGATGGTCAGCAAACCCGGGACTTTGTTTACATTGACGATGTCATCAGAGCCTGCCTTCTTTCTATGGAAAAGAGAATCTCAGGATTTTTCAATGTAGGAACAGGCCTGGAGACTTCTGTCAACCAGATTTTTGAGCAGGTCGCCAGTTGTATTGGTGCCGGTGTCAGGAAAGAGTATGCTGCTGCCAAAGAAGGAGATATCAGAAGGAGCTGTTTAGATTCTGAGAAGATAAAAAGGCTTCTTGGCTGGCAGGCAGAGGTAAAGCTGGCTGAAGGAATTAAAAAGACAGTGGAGTGGTTCAGAAAACAGGAAGAGTCCGGGAAACTTGACAGGTCTTCTTAGTTGTATACTTCAATAGGAAGTAGCTTCCCAGTAAGGACCGCTGGTGAAGACGTTGTAGTCCTTATAGGAAAGGTTCAAAACCTTATCTCCATGATTATAGTAATGCCAGAAGCAGCGCACAATCGGTACCTGTCCACCTTTACCTTCATTCAGTGACTGATAAATCTTGGCTTCCTTCCAGGAAACCTGCCCATCACCGTTGGTATCAGCCCGGGCAATTTCTGTGGTATCGTGAGAATCTTCAAACCACTGGCACCTGAGAGGTGAGAATTCATAACAGTAACTGTTGGCTGCTACTTCTGGATTACGACCAACCGCTAAAGGATTACTGGCAATATCGTACAGCTCAGGAAACTGCGTGTTACCATGTCCTTGAGTACCTTTATGCAAATCTGTCAGACAGAGAAAAATTTTATCCGGTTTTAGATAAGAAGGATAAAGGTTGGAAAGCCAGCAGGGATAGTCATCGTTATCCTGGTAATAAATCTCCAGAGCAATAGAAAACTGTTTCAGCTGACTGATACAGTTGGCCTGCCGACCTTTTTCTTTTGCCTTGGAAAGAGCAGGAAGGGTCTGACCGGCTAGCATGGAAATAATCGCGATTACCACCAGAAGTTCAATCAGGGTAAAACCAAAATTTATTTTTTTCTTTTTCATTGTTTCTTCCCCCCTCTGATAGAAGCTATGACTTCTTTGGTCAGTTTTTTTACTTCTTCTTCCGGGTCGTTATACATCAGATTTAAAAGACGCCCTTCCATCTCCGCTGTACCTTTCGTCTTCAGAAGCTCCAGACACTTCAATCTCAAATCAAGTGGTTTTTCTGTTTCTTCAGCCAGACTTAATATCTTTTCATTCAGTTCCGGCTCATTCAATGTGGCAGCGTATTCTAACAATTTTAACTGTGTATCTTTATCCTCCCCGGTGATACCAGCAAAAAGTTTCACCACATTCTTTCTATCAAGTCTGACAAGTGTCTCCAGGGCAATCTCTTTTACCTGTTTATTTTGACTGTTAAAAATCTCAAAGAGTTTATCCTGGTCCAGCCGGCCAATACTGGCAGCTGCCATTCTTTTTACTCTGGCATCAGGGTCAGTCTCCAGGATTTCCACCAGCTCGGCAATGGTGTCTTTCAATCCCAGCACGCCACAAGCATAGATAGCATTTAATCTGGCGTCTTTGTTCCGGCTGTGAAGTTCTTTCAGGTATCTTTTAGGAGTTGGTTTCTTGTTTTTCAGTCCTACCCAGAGGCCAAAACGAAAAAGAGAAAGCACAATGACTATAATTGTTACCCAGAAAACAATCCTTTTATTCTGGGGCAATTTTGCGTAAAAATCTTTTATATTTTCCACAGCTTGTTTTTACCATTAAACCAGTTCGCCTGTCAAGAGCCTGTCTGTCGCCTGTAAATTCTTTTCTCTTTTTCCCTCTCCCTTCATCCACAACCTCGCCCCAGGTGGAAGGGAAGACTGGTAAAAAATGTAAACAGCCTCTTACCTGGATGTGGAAAATAGGTTAAAATAGGCAGGAGAAATGAAAAGCACCATTAAATACCTGCGCGCAGGACTGCAACTTTCCTGGAAACACCCTGTCCTGATAGCGGTGATTCTGACTTGGCTTTTCCTTCAGGGTTTTGTTTTGGACCGGTCCTTTCTGAAAAACAAACCTGAAGGTAACTGGCTGACACCAGCACTTTTAATTTTTTTCCTGCTGGATAACTACCTTTCCTGCTGCGTTTACTTTGCCCTGAAAGAATATTTATTGACTGACAATCTTCCTGTTTATTCTTGCTGGCGGGAAGGAAGACGATTTTTTTCACCTGTTCTTTTTTTTAAGCTGTTTGTGGGAGTATCTGGTATTTTTTTGATTTCTGTGGTAACTTCCACCCTGACAGTAGTATCGGGGGCAAGTTTATCTGTTTTCTCCTTTGTTCTTTTGCTTGTTGGTATCTGGACAGCTGCTGGCATTTACCTGTTACTTACTACCTTGCTAACACCTTTGCTGATTATTCTTGGCCGGTCAGCGTTTTTCCCTGCTGTGGAACTCAGTTTCCGGCTGGTCCGTCATCACCTTTCCACGCTCATCATCCTGGTGAGTTTGTTAGGATTACCCTGGGTACTTGTCATCGGTGCGAGCAGGTTGTACAATATCCAGGGGTCTGCGGTGTTGTCAAAGAAAGTTCTGACAGCTTTAGCTTTTGGGTACCTGGAAATAGTTACAGTTCAAAGTCTTCTTGCTTTCCTTAAAGAGCAACTTCATGCAGGCTCAAGGGAAGAAAGGAATAACTATGAAAGAGACACTTGAAATTCGCTGGCATGGAAGAGGTGGTCAGGGTGCCAAGACAGCCGCTCTTCTTTTTGGAGATGCTGCTACTTCTACCGGTAAGTATATCCAGGCTTTTCCGGAATACGGGCCGGAAAGAATGGGAGCCCCGGTACAGTCTTTCAACCGCATCAGCAGTAAACCCATCCGCACCCATGCTGCTGTTTTAAACCCGGATGTTGTAGTAGTTCTGGATGCCTCTCTAATGGAACAGGTTGCTGTTACCGCCGGACTGGACCAGAAAGAGGGTACAATTATTGTGAACACCAGTCAGACACCAGAAGAAATTAGAAAACGGCTTAATTTTTCCGGGAGAATTTGTACTGTGGATGCTTCCCGGATAGCCCTGGAAACCATTGGCAGCAATATCCCCAACACTCCCATGATGGGTGCGCTTATCCGTGCCAAACCCATCCTCTCACTTGAGGAACTCCTGGCGGATACCAGGAAGAAACTGACGGCAAAGTTCCGGCACCGGCCGGAAATCATTGAAGGTAATCTTAAAGCCATAGAACGTGCTTATCAGGAAACAAAAGGATAAAAACCATGGAAGAGAAAAAGGAAGGCTGGAAACAGTTACCACCAGGAGATATTCTGGAAGGAGCAACCTCTCTGTGTTTTAAAACCGGTAACTGGCGTAGCAGCAAACCGGTTCACCGGATGGAAAAGTGCATCCATTGTTTTCTCTGCTGGATAGCCTGCCCGGATGGGGCTATCAAGGTGAAAGACGGTCGTTTCCAGGAAATTGATTACGACTACTGCAAGGGCTGTGGTATCTGCGCCCGCGAATGTCCGAAAAAAGCGATAGAAATGCAACCAGAAGCCAGATAAATACGCAGCCTCTTATACAAAGGGAGCCAACATGGCACAAAATGGTACCAGAGTAGCCAAAACAGGAAATGAAGTATTTGCCGAAGCCATGCGCCAGATTAACCCTGATGTTGTTGCTGCCTACCCTATCACGCCGGCAACAGAAATCGTCCAGATTTTTTCCCAGTTTGTCGCTGATGGACTGGTGAAAACAGAGTTTCTTCCTGCGGAAAGCGAACACAGTGCGATGAGCGCCTGTATCGGTGCCAGTGCCTGTGGAGCCAGAGCCATGACAGCTACATCTTCCCAGGGTCTGGCTCTGATGTGGGAAATGCTTTACATCGCTGCCGGATTAAGGTTACCCATCGTTATGGCTATAGTCAACCGAGCTCTTTCCGCACCTATCAACATCCACTGCGACCATTCTGATACCATGGGTGCCAGAGATTCCGGCTGGATACAGATTTTCTCTGAGAATGTTCAGGAATCTTATGACAACCTCATCCAGGCAGTCCGTATAGCGGAACATCCTGAAGTCTGCCTTCCGGTTATGGCAACAACAGATGGTTTTATTCTCAGCCATTGTCTGGAAACACTGGAAATGCTGACTGATAGCCAGGTTCAGGAATTTGTTGGACCTGTTCCCGTGCGGCAAAACCTCCTTTCCTCTCTGGAGGCTAACAAACCAATTACCGTTGGTGCTCTGGACTTGCAGGATTACTACTTTGAGCACCGGCGACAGGTGGCAGAAGCGATGAGCAAATCCTTACCTGTCATCAGGCAGGTAGGTCAACAGTTTGGTGAACTTTTTGGTCGCAGCTACGGTTTTGTAGAACCCTATCAGTTAGATGATGCTGAAGTCGCGGTCGTGGTTATGGGTTCTACCACTGGTACCTGCCGGGAAGTCGTAGACAAACTGAGAGCTTCAGGGAAAAAAGCTGGATTATTAAAAATCAGAGTTTTTCGTCCTTTCCCTGCGGAGGAAATTGTCCAGTTCCTTTCCCCGATAAAGGTAGTAGGAGTAATGGACAGGGCTGACAGTTTGAACGCTGTTTCTGGCCCTTTGTACCCGGAAGTCTGCACAGCACTCTATGACTGTCCCAGCCGTCCCTTGACTCTGGACTTCATTTACGGGCTCGGTGGAAGAGATGTACCCCGTGATGACATTGAAAATATCTTTACAGATTTGTTTTCTCTGCTTTCTACCGGAAAGAAAAATTTCACCGTAAAGTATGTAGGCGTAAGAGAATAAGGAGGAAGTAATGCCAACATTGAAGGAATTAGCAAATCGTCCGGAACGTTTTGTCTCCGGACATCGTCTCTGTCCCGGGTGCGGAGCGGGTATCGTCGCCAGGCAGGTAATGCTGGCAATTAACAAGCCGGTAGTCGTGGGTTGTGCTACTGGATGTCTGGAAGTATCTTCTACCATTTTCCCTTATTCTGCCTGGAAAACACCCTGGATTCATTCGGCTTTTGAAAATGTTGCTGCCACCATCAGTGGGGCGGTTGCTGCTTACGAAGCGCTGAAGAAACAGGGGAAAATTACCCAGGATGTTGTCTTTGTCGCCTTTGGTGGCGATGGAGGAACATACGATATTGGCCTGCAGTCTCTTTCCGGAGCCGCAGAAAGAAACCACAGAATGCTTTATGTCTGCTATGACAACCAGGCTTATATGAACACCGGAATTCAACGTTCCTCAGCTACACCTTTTGGTGCTCACACCACCACTACCCCTGCAGGTAAAATTATCCCTGGTAAGATGCAGTTCTCTAAAGATTTACCTTCCATTATGGTAGCCCACGAAATACCTTACGTGGCTACAGCCATCCCTGGAAGGTGGAACGACCTGGTCACCAAGGTGGAAAAGGCTGTTGCCTGTGGTGGTTTTGCTTTCCTCGATGTTCTTTCTCCTTGCCGTCTGGGCTGGCCGCATGATCCTGCTTTAACCATGGAGATTACCAGACTGGCAGCCGATACCTGTCTTTGGCCCTTATACGAAGTAGTGGAAGGTAAATACCGTCTTACTTACCGGCCCAAAGAGAAAAAGCCTATCAGTGAATGGCTAAAACTTCAACGCCGGTTCAGCAATTTACTTAAGCCAGAAAATTCCGGGCTGCTGGAGCAACTGCAAAAAAGTGTGGATGCCAGATGGGAAAGGCTGCTCAAAAAGTGTGAAGGTTCCTGAATTTTCCGCCTGCTGACAGGCTTTGCCAGTATCAGAAAAGAGTCTCTGGTTCTTCATAAATGTCCTTACCAGAAAGAAGGGCTTTTAACCTGAGAGCATTTCTCATCGCCTGACCGGCATGACAGTTATTAAACATTACAAAAACGTTGTGCTGAGCAAACTGTTCTGCTACCTGCCGGAACTGCTCTAATTCCTCTTCGCTGTAAAGGTAGTCATACCGCAACGAGGTAGTGATATTAGACTGGCGCCAGCTGGTAGCATTGCGACCGTGAAGCCGTAAATAGACAATATCGGTGGTGGCTTCCGGGACAAAAGGCACGGTGGAATCATCAGAAAACTGCGGTTCATCTGCTGTAATGTAAGTCAATCCATTTTCCCTTAAGAAAGAGAAAACTTCTTTTCTTCTTTCCTCTTTCAACCAGGAACCATGTCGAAATTCCACCCCAAGAGAATATCCTTCCATTAACCGGCGACAGGACAAAATCTGTTCCAGTCCTGAAGGACCATAACGAAACCAGGGAGGAAACTGGAAAACAACCAGACCTAATTTCTTAGCTTCCCCCAGGGGAGCAATGGACTGCTGAAAGTATCTGGCTAAACTTTTTATCATTCCCGGGTCATGGATAAAAATGTAAGGACGATTTTTCTCCTTTTCTTCCAGCCGCTCCTGTATCGGCAGAGGAAGTGTTTTTGGCTCCACAGTATGACCTGTTAAAGCAGCATAAGCCTTAACATGGAAAAGAAAATTTTCCGGGGTGCGTTCGACCCACAACTGAGCTACCTGAGGCCGGGGAAGAGCATAATAGGTGGCATCAATCTCCACAGTATCAAAAATACTGGCATAGTAAGCAAGTCTGGCACTGGCACTTTTAATTCTTTTCGGATAGAAAGAACCACTCTCTATAATGCTGCGGTCAGCCCAGGAACATGTCCCTACCCTGATCATGGAAGAAATTATCCCGTTAACTTTTCAGCAACTTTTCTCCGCAGATTCTTCCTTTTCCGTTTCTTCTTTCTCCAGCTCCGTTAAGACCTTTTTCACTTCTGTTTCTGTCTTTTTCAACCTGGTCTGACACCATTTAATCAGAAAAGCAGCTCTTTTTACACGCTCGCTTAAGACATCAACATCAACCTGCTGGGATTCCAGATCCTCAAGGATACGCTGGAGTTCTTCCAGTGCCTGGCTGTAAGTCAGTTTTTCCATGTTCTCCCCTTTTGCCGCTAATGGCTTTCTTCATCCTTTAACGGCAGAAGATTTTCTTCCTTTTTTTCTTTCACTTCGGTTACCCTGGCCTGGAAACAGCCCTCATAAAGCATGGTAAACACCAGGTCATTCACTGAAATATTTTGTACATTTTTTAAGGGATGACCTTTGTAACAGGTAATACTGTAACCTCTTTTGAGGATATTGGTAGGGTCAAGAATCTTCAGCTTCTGGTAATCATGTTTCAGATTTTCCTGCCAGGTGTTTATGAGGTTTAGAGGTAACTTTTTCACTCTCTCTTTTTGCAAATCTAACAGGTGGGAGTGAGACATGATAAGGGAACGGATTACCTGCTCTACCCTGATTTGCATTGCGGTGAGAAGTTTTCCCGGGGATTGAAGCCCGGAGATTATTCCTGTCTGAAGATTCTGCATTAAAAGATATAACTGTGAGGATTTATCCTGCAGGAAAGACCTGATCAACTCCCTGAGATTTTTTCTGGTCTCCTCTATTGTATTTTCAAATGTTTTGATCTTCTCCAGGAGAAAATTGGCGACAGCTGTGGGGGTAATAAAACTCTGCCATGCCACATAGTTCAGTACCGGCTGGTCCCGTTCATGTCCTATCCCGGTGAGAACCGGTAAGGGGAAAAAAGCCACTTTTCTGGCTAACTGGTAACTATCAAAAACATGAAGGTCCACCTGGGAACCTCCTCCCCGGATAAGAACCACAGCATCAAAATCTTCAGCCTTTTCCTCCACCAGACTGAGAGCCTGAGATAAAGAATCTTCTGCCTGCTGTCCCTGCATAAAGGCAGGGAAAAGACTTATCTGGAAACTGTAGCCATAAGGGTTCTTAAGCAAATGGGCAAGAAAATCACCGTATCCGGCTGCTGTTTCTGAACTGATGACAGCCAGCCGCTGCGGAACAAGAGGAAAATCAAGAGATTTATTTCTATCAATAATTCCTTCGCGGGTTAATCTTTCTAATGTTTCCCGCCTTTTTAAAGCCATTTCTCCTAAAGTGTAACGGATATCCACATCCAGCACGTTAAGACTCAGTCCGTATACCTGGTGATAGTTCACATGTCCCAGCATGAGAATTTTCATTCCACTCTGTAATTCTGTACCTGCCTGCTGAAGAAAATTCTTCCTGATGGAAAAGAAATTATCAGCCCAGATTATCCCTTTCACCTGAGCCACTACTTTTTCTTCCTTCTTTTCCACCAGCTCTAAGTAGCAGTGGCCTGACTTCATGTTCACATTCAGACGGGCAATCTCAGCCACTACCCAGAGGCTGGGAGGAAGAAACTCTAAGGTTTCAGAGATAAGCTCTGACAGTTCACTCAGCGAAAGTATTTTTTGTTCGTTGAAAGGGAGTTGCACGGTATAATTTTATGCTTTTCCCGTAACTTTGTAAAGAAAGCCCGGCAGTGATATAATCTTGAAAAAAGCTCCAGAAAAGGGAGGAGGAAAATATGGCTGATAATTTAAAGGGAAATATGTTAATCGCCCAGAGCGGCGGTCCAACTGCAGTCATCAATCAAACCCTGGTCGGTGCTGTCCTGGAAGCAAAGGAACACAAGGCTGTCCAGGGTATCTATGGTGCTCTCTATGGTATCAAAGGTGTTTTGAAAGAAAACTTTGTTGATTTAAGGAAAGAAACGAAAGCCAACCTGGAGGCTGTGGCTAAAACCCCGAGTTCTGCCCTGGGGACTGTCCGTCAGAGGCCCACTGAAGAAGAATGTGAACAAATTTTTTCTATCCTCATGCGTTATAACATCCGCTATTTCTTCTATATCGGAGGTAATGATACAGCAGAAGCAACTTTTATTTTGAATGAGAGTGCTAAAAAGGTAGATTACGAATTTCGCTGTTTCCATATCCCCAAGACGATAGATAATGACTTACTGGAAAATGACCATACTCCGGGCTACGGCAGTGCTGCCCGGTTTGTTGCACTGGCTATTATGGGAGACAATCTGGACAACTGGAGTCTGCCAGGGGTTAAAATTGATGTCATTATGGGAAGACATGCCGGTTTCTTAACAGCAGCCTCAGCTTTGGCCCGCCAGCACCCTGACGATGGTCCACATCTCATCTACCTGCCTGAGAGACCATTTTCCCTGGATAAATTTCTTGCTGATGTCCAGGAAACATATCACCGGCTGGGAAGGTGTCTGGTGGCAGTTTCCGAAGGATTAGCGGCAGAAGATGGAACACCTATTGTTACTAAATTTATAAAGGAAAAAGAGGATGCCTTCGGTCATGTTCAGTTAAGCGGAACAGGGGTGTTAGGAGACTTTCTTGCCAGCCAGGTGAAAAGTAAAGCTGAAATCTCCCGGGTGCGGGCTGATACTTTTGGATATCTCCAGCGCTGTTTCCCCACCGTCGTTTCAGAAACAGATGCCCGGGAAGCTCGCCAGGTTGCCCGGGTTGCTGTCAGGATGGCAGTAAAAGGTGAGACCGGAAAATCAGTGGCTATCTGTCGGCACCCTGGAAAAAAATACCACATTTTCTACCAGCTTGTACCTCTGTCCCGGGTAGCCAGGGAAACTAAAACTATGCCTGATAACTTCATAAACTCTACCGGGAATGACGTTACTGAAGATTTCCTGGAATACGCCAGACCACTTGCTGGCAGGTTACCACAGATGGCCCGGCTGAAAGGACATCTGGTGCCCAAGATTTCTTAAAATCTTTTCTGCAATAAACCCGCAGCGTGCGATTTGCATCTAAAGATACAGAAAAAGGCCAGTTACTTTACCGGAGGTGAAAAATGAAACGGTCATTTTTCTTAGGTTTTGTGGTGGGATTGCTGGTAGTTATGTCAGGTGTAGTTCTGGTGCTCGGCTCTGGACGGCTGGTAGCTGGTAACCCACGCACAGCACTTAAGCCATTACAGGTAGTTGATTCTGCAGGAGCATTGGGATTACAAAATGCTTTCGTTCAGGTTGCCAGGATGGTTAAACCCTCTGTGGTACAGATTACCACTGAGAAGATTATTACCCAGCGTTACTGGGACCCTTTTGGTGATTTAGACGACTTTTTTGACAACTTTTTCTGGGGTACTCCAAGAAGAAAACAACCTCCCCGGACTTTCCAGCGTAAACAGCAGGGACTGGGTTCTGGCTTCATTATTGACGAACAGGGGCACATTCTGACCAACAACCATGTTATTGAAGGAGTCGATAAAATCCTGGTGAAACTGCTGGATGAAGAAAAAAAGTATGAGGCTAAGGTTGTCGGTACTGACCCGAAAACCGACCTGGCTTTGATTAGAGTGGACTTCAAACGGAAAGTTATTCCGGTGATTCTGGGCGATTCAGATGCCATTGAAGTTGGTGAGTGGGTGATAGCCATCGGTAACCCTATGGGCCTGGAAGAAACTGTCACCTGTGGTGTGGTAAGCGCCAAAGGCCGGAGTGGTTTTGGTATTACCCAGTACGAAGATTTCATCCAGACAGATGCAGCGATTAACCCGGGAAATTCAGGAGGGCCACTGGTGAATATCCGGGGTGAGGTTATCGGGATTAACACTTTCATTGTTTCCCCTTATGCTGCGCAGAATATTGGTTTTGCTATACCTATCAATATTGCGCGTCGCGTTTTCACACAATTGAAAGAACACGGTAAGGTCAGCCGCGGATTCCTGGGAGTAATGCTACAACCTCTCACTGAGGAACTGGCAACTTCTTTCGGCTTGAAGGAGACTTCCGGCGCTCTGGTGGCCGAAGTTCTCAAAGATACACCGGCGGAAAAAGCAGGGCTGCAGGCTGGTGATATCATTTTAGAACTCAATGGAAAACCAGTGAAAGATGTCCGGGATTTACAGATGAGAGTGGCTGACACCAGAGCTGGGGAAAATTTAACCCTCACTATCTGGCGTGACAGAAGAAAAATGAGTATCTCTTTGAAAGCAGGGGAGGCTCCTGAAGAACCTCTGGCAAGAAGTCCGGCTGTCTCAGAAAAGGAATGGCGAGGGATGAAAGTTGCAGATATTACTACGGAGTGGAAGCAAAGGTTCCAGCTAACAGAGGATAAAGGAGTAGTTATCACTGAAGTCCGGCCAGGGTCCATTGCCGAGGAAGCTGGTTTAAACCCGGGTACCGTCATACGTCGTATCGGCAGTACCGTCATCTTCAGCGTGACTGATTACAATAAAGCTATCAACTCTGTCCGAAAAAACGAAAGTGTGGTTCTCCTGGTCAACCAGGCAGGAAGAAACCACTGGGTTTCTTTAAAGGGAGAATAAACCCGCTTTTTCTCTGTTAAATTTTCTTCCTGGAGTTCAGTAGGCTATAATACCTACCAAGGAGGATTTTTTTGTTCGGGAAAAGATTTACGGTTTTTCGTCTGCTCGGTTTTGAAGTAAAACTGGATGTATCCTGGCTGATTCTGGCTGGTCTGATTGTTTCCTCTTTAGCTACAGAGTTTTTTCCCCATTACTACAGCGGGCTAACCTCTAAGGCGCACTGGTTGATGGCAATAGGCGGCACCCTGGGACTTTTTTTCTCCATCGTGTTTCACGAACTTTGCCACTCTCTGGTAGCCAGGAGGTTTGGTTTACCGATGAAAGGGATAACACTTTTCATTTTTGGCGGGGTGGCAGAAATGACAAAAGAACCGCCCAGTGCCAGAGCAGAATTTCTCATGGCTGTGGCCGGGCCTTTTTCCAGTATGGTTCTGGCTTTATTTCTTTTCCTTCTTTCTGCAGGAGGAAGGTCTGCCGGCTGGCCGGTGGCACTGCTGGGAGTATTTTCCTATCTGGCGCTTCTTAACCTGGTTCTGGCTACCTTTAACCTTTTACCAGCCTTCCCCCTGGACGGAGGTAGAATCATGCGTTCGGCAATCTGGGCATGGAAAAAGGACCTGGTCCTGGCTACAAAAATAGCTACCGCCTCTGGTCTGGGTTTTGCCTACCTTTTGATGGCAGCTGGTCTATTTGGCATTTTTACCGGGAAAGCAGTCGCTGGACTCTGGTGGTTGGTGCTGGGGATTTTTTTGAAAAGTGCGGCTGAACATTCTTATAAACAGGTTGTTTTCCAGAAATTGCTGGAAGGACAGAAGATAAGCCATTTTATGAAATCCCAGCCTGTAACTGTTTCCGCGGATCTTGCCCTTGGTGAATTTGTTGAAGATTATGTTTATGTCTTCCATTATCGCTTCTTTCCGGTGGTAAAAAATGATTCCCTTCTTGGCTGTATCAACGTCAGCAAACTGAAAAATTTAGATAAGAAGGAGTGGGACAGTTACACTGTGGAAAACTTCACAGAACCATGTTCCGCTTCTAATACTGTCGGTCCGGATGAACCAGCCAGTCAGGTCCTGTCCCGGATGCAGCGTACAGGAAACACTAAACTGCTGGTGGTGGAAAACGGAAAGCTTTTAGGTATTGTCTCCCTGAAGGACATGCTTTCCTTCCTTTCTCTGCGTCTGGAGCTGGAAAATACTGACAGATGAAAGACATTTAGAAATTTGTTTTTTTTCAGAGAATGTGTTATTTTTAAAGGCACCCATGGCAAAAATTCATCCTTCATTACTCAACCGGGAATTCTGGTACAAGGATATTACCTTGATACCTAACAAACTCCCTGACTTTGAACGGGATGAAGTAGACCTCTCCACCTATTTCACCAAAGGTATTCGCCTGAAAACCCCTTTTGTTTCCTCTCCCATGGATACAGTCACCGGGGCACAAATGGCTATTCTGATGGCTCTTTTTGGAGGTATCGGCGTTCTGCACTTCAATTACAGCACAGTTGAGGAACAGATTGAAGAGCTGGAAAAAGTCAAAAGGTTTGAAGCCGGGTTTGTTTTCCAGCCAGTTATTCTTTCTCCGCGGCATACCATCCGTGATGTCTATCTTATCAACGAAAAATACGGTTTTTTCAGTGTGCCCATCACCGAGGATGGCACATTAAAATCAAAACTGGTGGGTATCGTTACCCACAGGGACATCCGTTACAGACAGGACCTGCAAACACCTCTGGCTAAAGTTATGACTCCCCGCCGTAAGCTGGTTGTAGCAAAGAAGGAACTGACTGTAGACAAAAACGACCTGGAGTATGCCAACCGGCTCATCAGAAGACATAACCTTGATACCTTACCTGTTGTTGATAGTGCTGACCGGGTGGTAGCCCTGGTGACTGATAGCGATTTGAAGAAGAACCAGATGTATCCCCTGGCTACCAAGAATGAAAACAAGCAACTGCGTGTCTTCTTAGCGGTGGAATCACGGCTGGCTCTGGCTAAAAAACGTATTGGAAAAGCCTGGGAAGCAGGTGCTGACGGTATAGTCGTGGATGCGGGCATAGTTTTTCGGGAACAGATTGATATTGCCCGCTACTGTAAGATGAACTTTCCGGAACTCCAGGTAGTACTGGGTAATGTGGATTCTGCAGAAATGGTCACCACCATTATCAAAGAAGCAGGCCGTTTCTGCGATGCCCTGAGGGTTGGAGTAGGACCAGGAAGAGCCTGCATCACCCAGCAGCACCTGGGGACAGGACGGGCCCAGGGCTCAGCAGTACTGGACTGTGCCCTGACTGTTAAACAGCTTGAGCCCGACTACGGACCGATGCCGTTAATAGCTGACGGCGGGATAAGAGTCCTGGATGCTGCAGACCAGAAAACTGCTGAGAAACTGGCAAGAATAAGTGCCCAGAGCGAGGTCTTCAGACCTGGAGATATCTCCAAAGCCTTAGCCTTAGGAGCACAGACTGTGATGATGGGTTCCATCCTGGCTGGACTGGATGAATCTCCCGGGGAGAGAGAATTTGACGATGAGGAAAACCGTATGGTAAAAAAATACCGGGGAATGGGCTCACTGGAGGCTATGGAAAGACGCTCGGCAGTGAGATACGCCATGGATAAAGCAAAAATTAAAGTGGCAGAAGGCCGCGTCATCAAGGTGCCTTACCGGGGATCAGGTTATGTTTTTCTACCAGAATTGATTGCCGGGGTAAAACAGAGTCTCCAGAAACAGGCTTTCCGTACAATCGAGCAGTTGCAACAGGAAGCAGATATCCGCCCTATCTAAAAGTTCTGGAGGATATTTCTTTGCCATGGTCACTTCCTATAAACAAGCAGGTGTGAATTTGAAGATAGGGGAGATTTGCTCCAGGATTATGGCTGAGGCTGCTGAGCAGACCTTTGCCAACCGTAGCGGATTGTTTGGCCAGATTCAGACGATTGAAAAGGAAGGACTCCATCGTATTGTTATCATCAGGGTAGGACGGCATCGGCTGATGCTCAACAGTGACGGTATCGGTACCAAGGTGGAGATAGCAGAAAAACTGGGACAACACCAGACCCTCGGTTTTGATTTATTAGCGATGCTGTGCGATGATGCAGTTAGATTTGGGGCAGAACCCCTGGCTATTTCCAACATTCTGGATGCCAGTCATCTGGAACCTGCCACTGTCCGCGAACTGGCAAAAGGGTTGACGAAAGCTGCTTCCCAGGCCGGGGTAGCTATCGTTTCTGGAGAAATTGCGGAACTGGGCACGAGAATCCAGGGTGGTGCAACCATGAGTTATCACTGGGCAGGGACTGCTTTAAGTATCCTGCACCATGAAATTACCGGGGAATTGATAAAACCTGGAGAAGCTATCGTGGGACTGCAGGAAAAAGGATTCCGTTCCAACGGGCTTTCCCTGTTGAGAAAAGTGCTGGGTGACCACTACGGCGACAACTGGCCTCAGCAGGTGGTGAAGGAGAAAAAACTGGGTGAAATGGCTCTTTATCCTTCCACTATTTATACCAGAGCAGTTCTCAAAGTTTTACCCTGGGTCCACGGAATTGTTCATGTTACCGGAGGGGGAATACCGGGAAAACTTAACCGACTTCTGCGTCCTTACAAATTAGGGGCAGAAATTACCGAGCCCTTCTCCCCCTGCTGGTTGATGTTACACTGCCAGGAAATTGCTGACATTCCTGACAGGGAGGCTTACCAGACCTGGAACATGGGTCAGGGTATGCTTCTGGTCACACCTTATCCGGAGAAAATCCAGGCCACAAGCGCAAAATTTGAGGTAGAAAGCAAAATTGTCGGTTATATTTCCAGCAAGCCCGGAATCAAAATAACAAGCGCCGGGTATCACCAGCCCGGCCACATCCTTAACTTTTCCTCATAATTTTACCTTACTGTCCTTTTACGGAGACTAAAACCTGCTGCTGATTTTTCGTCTAAAAAGTCATGGAAGAAGATGCCCTGTTACTGGCTAAGGTCGCCGCAGGTAACCGCGATGTGTTTAACCAGATTATCAAAAAATACCAGGCACGACTGCTGAACTTTCTCTACCGCTTGCTTGGGGATAAACACCTGGCGGAAGAGGTTGCCCAGGAGACTTTCCTCCGCATATACCTGAAGGCTGCCAGTTATCTACCACAAAGCAAATTTTCCACCTATCTTTATCAGGTAGCCAGAAATATCGCCTTCAATACTATGCGGCACCGGAAATTTGTCACTTTCTTCCGTGATCCTTTCCAGGCTGATAAAGTTTATGAAGTGAGAACTTACCAGGACCAGGAAGATTACCGGCAGTACCTGAAAGAAGTTGTTCAGCATTTCCTGCAGAAACTGCCGGAAGCACAGAAAACTGCCCTGGTTCTGGCAAAATATGAGGGATTGCCGTATGAGGAAATTGCTGCGGTGATGAAAACTTCTGTGCCGGCAGTTAAGTCTCTGGTTCACCGGGCGACAGAGACATTGAGAAAAAAACTTTCCTTCCTGCAGCAAGAAAAAGCAGACCGCAACCTTTCAGCCAGGAAATGTGTTTCAATGGCAGAGGGAAAAAACCATGGATGACTATGATATCCTTCAACTGTTAGACAGGACAGACCAGCTGGCTGTACCGGCTGACTTCACGTTCCGTTTCTGGGAAAGAGTGGCCAGAAGGGAAAGAAAAGTTCATTTCTTCCGCAGGTTGGTTCCGGTTGCCACTTTCTTGTTTCTTTTCCTCTTTCCTGTCAGAACACGGCTGCAGCAAATCGTCAGCAGACAAAACCAGGAGATTGTTTTCCACCAGCTGGCAGAAGATACCCTGATTGAGGAAAGTATCCTGAGACTGGGATTATCAGAAGTCAGCACCAACGTGCTTTCTTCTGAAGAAATCGTGGAAATACTTGTCCCAAAAGAAATTTTATTATTTTCGCCTGGCAATAAAAAAGGAGGTGAACGACTATGAAAAAAATTTTTACCCTGCAGGTTGTTTTCCTTATCTTCCTGATAAGTGGTTTGCTTTCTTCTCAAGAAAGGTTAAACCAGGGAAAGTCTGAACAGACATTTGATTCAGTTTTTACCTGGAGACTGATAGATGAAATGAACTTGTCCGAGCAGCAGCAGTCCAGTTTTCTTGCTAAATTTAAAGAAAGCCGCCAGATTATGAAACAACAGAGGCAACGGCGGAAAGAGATTCTGGAGCAACTGGCTGAACTCCTGAAAGAAAAGAATACAAACACGCGTCTGATTGAAGCTAAACTGGCGGAGATGGAAAGGGCTCAGGAGCAAGCACACGAACGTTTGAAGCAGATACGGGAAGAGATGAAAGAGATTCTTACTCCGGAACAAAGAGCAAGGTATCTGCTTACCGAAGAGCGGCTATCCCAGGAGATGGTTCATGCCTTGAAAAGAAAAATGGAAGAAAGAGCAGGGTCTGGACCCGGTAGCCATTTCTGGAGAAGGGAAAAAGTTGACCGTTAAGAATACCTGGCTGGAGGAAAAATGAAGCAGAAAGGGAGTAAAAAAGAACCACAAAGTAACTCAAAAGGGAGGGGATTATGAAGCAGCTGGTAAAAATTTTTCTGGTGGTGTGTCTGCTGCCGGTCCTGGCTAAAGCTCAGCCAGCAGGAAGACAGGCGTGGGGAAAACAGTGGAAAGACAGATTAGAAAATTTGAATCTTACGGAATCGCAGAAAGAACAGTTGAAAACTCTGAGAGAAAGGATGCGTGAAGAAAGCCAGAGTATCCTGAAGAACGATGCTCTCACACCTTCTGAAAAGCAAGACAAAATTACTGCCTTAAGAGAATTTTGGCAGGCAGAACTGGCTAAAATACTGACTCCGGAACAGCTGGCTAAATGGAAACAGATGCAACCAGGTCCTAAAAATTACCGCCTGCTGGAAAACTGGGAAGAAATCGTCTCCGCACTGGACCTTACAGCCGAACAGAAAGAAAAAATCAAACCCCTGCTTCAGAAAGGGGCTGAACAGGCGAAAAGTATTCTTCAGGATAATAGCCTGAGCAAGGAAGAGAAGAAAGAAAAGGTTCAATCTCTGTGGAAGGAAACCCGGGCTGCTTTACGGGAAATCCTGACACAACAGCAGTGGCAAAAACTCCAGGAAAAGAGAAAGGAAGCCATCCAGAGGTACAGGGAAAAAAACAGAGGTTAGCGTCTACCTAAAAAGGTACGGATGAATTCTTCTCCGTGCAGTAAACCATAAGAACCACACCGGCAGGATTTTTCATTAAACGCTGTTACCTTATCCGGTTCAGTTGCTGGCCGAAAGATAAGAAAAGGTACCGCATCTGGCGTGTGACCGCGCACCGCTACCGGGGTGGGATGGTCAGGTAAAACAGCGATACTTACCTGCTTTCCCTGCACACCGCTAACAACCGGTGCAACAAGTTTACTGTCAAAATCTTCCAGACATTTTATCTTCAGTTCTGCTTTCCCTTCGTGACCGGCTTCATCCGGAGCCTCCACATGTACATAAACCAGGTCATACTTTGCCAGAGCATCCAGACAGGCTTTGGCTTTAGCCTGATAGTCTGTATCATACCAGCCGGTAGCTCCGGCTACCCTGATAACATCAAAACCACAGTAAAGACCAAGCCCTTTCACCAGGTCAACCGCAGCGATAACCGCTCCTTTCAATCCAAAACGACTCTGGAAACTTTCCATTTCTGGTTTTCTTCCCGGGGACCAGGGCCAGATGGAATTGGCTGGCTCTTTTCCCTGCCTGGTACGTTTCTCATTGATGGGATGACTGGCAAGAACAGCCCAGGACTTTTGAATAAGCTGCTTCAGAAGCCGGGCAGTGGCTTGCCCTCTGTCTGATGTGGCTTCAGGCATAATATCTTTCACCGCACGCCCGACATAATCATGAGGTGGAACACAGGTAACTTCCTCTGACCAGTCTCCTCTCAACAGGAGAATATGCCGGTAACCGAAGCCTGGATAGAAAAAAATTTCTTCATTGCCAAAATTCCTGTTTAATGTCTCTATCAACTCTGCTGCCTCTTCCGAGCTGATTCCGCCGGCAGAGTGACTCCTGATACATCCATCCAGAATACACAGTGTATTACAGCGAAAAACAAGGTCCTGACTTTCCACCTTTATACCCAGGGAAGCTGCCTCCAGAACACCACGACCATGAAAATACTTCCTCGGGTCATAACCTAAAATGGAAAGATTGGCTTCCGCGGAACCACAGGAAAAACCAGGAGGAATTGTTTCCAGCATCCCACAACGAGCCCTGCTGGCAAGATAGTTCAGATGGGGAATTCTTGCCACTTCCAGAGGTGTTTTATCACCCAGTTCTTTAACCGGGTAATCAGCTGCTCCATCCGGAATAAGAATGATGTATTTCATAAATTATGAAAGGCGTCTGGTAAGGAATTCTACCAGTGATTGATAATCACTGGTAATGGTTTCGTACTCTTCCTTCTTCCATTCCAGGTCAGCAAGACTTTCCGGCAAAACCGGCTCCACACCTGAAAGCTCTTTTATCTTCTCAGGAAACTTAGCCGGGTGAGCTGTCTCCAGCACTACTACCGGGCCTGCTACATCTGCTTTCCAGGCTGCCCGAAAAGCCACTGCCCCATGCGGTTCCAGCAACAAACCATATTTTTTATAAATGGAGACTATAGTCTGGTCCACTTCCTCCTCACTGATGGAGAAAGAAATAAAATCCTGGCGCATGCGCTCCATATCCGGACTTACCTTAAGATACCCCCTTTGAATTATCCGTCCGTTTTCATCTCTCTCATCAGTCAGCCAGCCGCCATACCAGTCCACCAGCCGTGCCAGGTTACTGGGATGTCCGACATTCATTGCGTTTGAGGAACACTGCCGCGAAGGAATTACAGGCTGGTATTGACCACTCTGTAAGAAACGAGGGAATTCGTCGTTTTCGTTTACCGCCACAATAAACTTTCTTACCGGTAACCCCATCAGCCTGGCTAACACTCCCCCGCAGAGATTTCCAAAGTTCCCACAGGGCACAGAAAAAACAATACCGTCTCCAGCCAGCCGCGACCAGGCATAGCAGTAATAAACAGCCTGGGGTAAAAGCCGGCCGAAATTGATGGAATTTGCTGATGTCAGATTCAGCCAGGATAAATTCTTGTCATTAAAGGCCTGTTTCACTAAAGCCTGGCAATCATCAAATTTTCCCTTCACCGCCACTGCGATAATATTATTGCCAGGGGTAGTCATCTGTAACCTCTGTCTTCTGGTCACCTCCCTTTCAGGGAAAAGTATCACTACTCTGATACCCTCCAGTCCAAGGAAGGCACTGGCTACAGCTCCCCCGGTATCCCCGGATGTAGCCACCAGAACTGTTAGCTGTTTCTTTTCCTTCCTGGCAAAGTACTCCATCAGTCTGGCCATCATCCTGGCAGCAAAATCCTTGAAAGAAGCTGTTGGTCCACGGTCCAGCCTCATGAGGTAAAATCCTTCTTCCACTTTTTCCAGAGGTATCTCAAAATTATAAACCCTGGCAGCAATGCTTCTTAAGACATCCTTTTCTATTTCTTTGATAAATTTTTCCAGGACGACTGTCGCTATTTCCGGGTAAGAAGCTTGCAAAAAAGATGTCAGTTCTTCTCTGGTAAACCTGGGGATTTCTACCGGCACATAAAGTCCATAGTCTGGAGCCTGACCTGCCAGTAAAGCTTCCTGAAAAGTAACCAGAGGCGCCCTGCGGTTTGTACTACGAAAAAAAATTTTGCCCATAACTTTCCTATCTGCCAATCTTTTCCAGCACCTTCTTTAAAACAGCAATGTCCTGTCTCAGTTTAGATTCCGAATCACGTTTATCCAGAGCTTCCAGGGAGAGGAACCCTTTGTAACCTGCTTCCTTGAGGGCACGCAGGGTTACTTCCCAGTCAATATCTCCCTCGTCTAACTTCCCAAAAACAAGGCTGTATCTGCGACCAGCAGGAATGCTGCCACCTTCTTCTACCGGCCGGGCTGCTTTCACATGTACATGTGCCAGGTACTCACCCAGGACACTGACTGCATACTCTGGACGGGTATACCCTTCATAAAGAGAGTTTCCGGGGTCATAAATCACCCCCACGCAGTCAGAGGGCAAGCCTTCCACTGCCTGCCGGCAGGCATCAGGTGTACAGCAGACAGCATAGTGATGTTGTTCAATAACAAACTGGACACTGTATTGTTTCGCCAGACCTACAACATTGTCTCCCAGCCAGCAGTTTAATCTTTTCAGAAGTTCCTGGACACAGGCGCCGGGCTGGTACGCGAAACTGTGGCAACGTATCTTTTTTGCTCCAATTATTCTGGCAGCAAGGAAAAAAGGTTCTAACTCTGCCTTTGTTTCCACACATCCAAAATATGGCGCCAGACCTGCAGCTTCCAACCCGTAATCTTTCATCAATTCCGCTATTCTACTGGCAGAATCTTTCAGGTTATTGCGGTCAACATGACCTTTTTCCTTACACCACCATTCTACACCTTCACATCCGTATTTTCTGGCTAACTCCAGTACTTCTTGCGGGGTCTTATCTGCTGTGGAAAGAGAATAAAGACTGATTTTCATTTGTTCTCCTTTTCCTTTCTCCGTGTAATTATCAGGCGCACTGCTTCCATCAGCACAAACAGAGAAAGCAGAACCAGCCCGAGAGAAACATTCCCGAGAAAATAATTTTTCTTCTGGTAAAACTGGCCTGCCTGCCAGAGTAAAGCCCAGATGGTGGTGATAAACATCAAAATAGAGGGCACAAGAACGGCCGCAGAGTTTCTATTAGATAGCAGAAGATAACAGCCACAAACCAGAAGCACAATGGCAGCCACCAGCTGGTTGGAAGCACCAAAAACAGGCCAGAGTTTCTGCCAGTTGCCAAAAGCAAGGTAGCCGGTGCAAACCAGAACCAGGAAGGTGGAAAAGTATCTGTTCCGCAGCAGCCTGATTCCACAGCCGTAACCAAAAAGTTCTTGTGTAATATACCGGGCAATCCTGGTGGCTGTATCCAGAGTGGTGAGAACAAATCCGTTAATCATAACAATAGCCAGAAAAGTCCCGGCCTGGCTACCTATCACCCGGGCAACTATCTGGCCATATCCCAGTCCAAAAGTCCTGATAGGCTCTCCGTTTTTCATTAATTCTGGATAATTCAGACTGGAACCAGGAGTATCCCAGCTAAGACCTGCTGCCACGCATACCAGAGCCAGAAATGCTAAAGCGCCCTCGGTTAACATTCCACCATAGGCTATTTTTTTTGCCTCTTTTTCGTTTGCCAGCTGTTTGGAAGTAGTACCGGAAGAGACAAGAGAATGAAAACCACTGATTGCCCCGCAGGCAATAATCACCAGCAACATTGGCCAGAGATTCCCCTGAGAAGAATGGAAACTCAGATAAAAAGGAGATTGAAAAACCGGCCGCAGGGTTAAAATTCCAAGATAGCCAACAGCCATTCCTGCAAAAAGAACGAAGGAGGAAAGATAATCCCTCGGCTGTAACAGGAATTGGACTGGCAGAACCGACGCTACCCCGGCATAAACAAGTAAGATAATAGTCCAGATGGTAACAGCATGCTGAGCAGGAATTTTTATCGGTAGATGATACCCAAGGATAAAAACAATAACCATCAGAATCAAACTCAACAAGGTGGTCACTCTCTGACTTAACCCGGCTCTGTAAACCAGCAGTCCAAAGAAAACAGCAATAAAAATAAGAGAAAAGGTAGGCACCACAATCTGTGGTTCAGAAATTAAAGTTTTGGCGGTGATGGCTGCAAACACTGCTACCACAAGAACCAGGGTAATCCACAAAAAAAGAGAAAAAACTATCTGCGCGCGCCTGCCGAGAACACTGGCGGTCACATCTCCTACCGAAGTACCCTGGTGCCGCAGACTTACCATTAAAGAGGAAAAATCATGAACCCCACCGAGAAAAACACAACCTAAAACAATCCAGGCTAAAGCCGGACCCCATCCCCAGAAAACGCCAGCAATAACTGGACCAAGAATTGGACCGGCACCGGCAATGGAAGCAAAATGGTGGCCAAAAAGGATTGTCCAGTTTTTGGCTGGCACATAATCAACTCCATCAGTTTTTTCCACTGCAGGTGTTTTTTTTTGCGAATCAACCTGCCACAGACGCTCCAGTAAGCGGCCATAAAAATGGTAAGCCAGGAAAAAACTTCCCAGAACCAGACCGGTTACGGAAAGTACACTCATTTCTTCCCCTCAGTAAAGTGGACGATACTTTTCCGAGCGGCAGCGAAACTTTCTTACGGGATACCTTTTTTGCAACAGTCTCAGTTTACTTTTAACCGCCTGAGTGATATCAACACAGTATAAATCAGCAAAGTTGAGAAGCAGGATAAACAAATCAGCTATCTCCCGGGTAACCGCTTTCTTACTTTTCCCCTGACGCAGGTACTGGCGTGTCTGGTCCGGAGACTTCCACAAAAAATGCTCTAAAAGTTCCGCGGCTTCAATAGCTATAGCTTCACCCAGGTCCTTGGGACTATGAAACATCTCCCAGTCTCTTGCCTTCACAAAACTGGCAATTTCCCTCTTCAGATTCTCCACAGTTGTCCGGGAATCATCAGGAGAGGCTTTCATAGCCAGAATTATAGCAAAACTTTAGCCAGCAACCAAGTTTTTCACTTCTTACTTTCCCGGTAGCTTCTAAAACGAATGCCGGTTAAACCTTTAGCCTTGATTAGCCCGGGTAAATGTTTTTCCGGAACGGACTTCATTGCTATATCCCACGGGTCAATAAGAAGAAGTTTCTCCTCAAGGTAGTGGTAACAATCAGGCAAGTCCAGGTAAAGGAGAACCTTCCTCAAAAAGCTGGCACTCGGCCAACCAACTACCTGGCTCTGCGTCCAGGAAAGGAAATCAAGCGGTGCGTTAATCAGAGTCAGCTTTTCCACCGCAGGATGCAACAGACTGGCAAAGACAGCCAGAATACTACCCTGACCACGACCGGAAAGCATTATCTGTCTGGCACCAAGAAAGGCAAAAAGGTCCAGCGTACGCAAAACATCATATACCCTCCGGCCAAGGTAGCTTTCACCCAGAAGCAGACCATAGCCGTGACACATATAATCCATTCCATACGGATGGAAGACATCTTCCCAGCTATCAGGCATTAATTCTCCTAATCCGCGCACATCAAGAAGGTAAAGTGGACGAAGAGATTTCAGGTATCTGGAGTAAATTCTATGCTTCAATTCTTCTGCTGCCCCAAAGTGGGGAAGATGCAGATAAATTTTCTCCTCTACATCCAGAGTAACAGCTTTCTCCGGGGCAACTGTGGCTTTGTAAAGAATTGCTCTCACATTTCTTTCTGTTTCCACAGCATACCTGGAAACCAGATTTTTCCCTATCTTTTGTGGCCTCAGGTTGCGGTAATGAGCAGCTCCCTTTTCCTCAGGCAGGCACAAAAGTCCCCTCAGCACAGAAAGCATCTCTTCCCTGGAGAGGGATTTCCGGCAGGCAGCAATCTTTTCTGCTTTTTCTCTGATGAGTTCTGTAATCGGCCTGGAACCCATCAGATTTACCTGACCGGCTGCTGTAGCCCATAACTTCTCTGGCTTGCGCACCTGTATTCTTGCTTTTCCCGGCTCTGGCAATCCAGCGTGACGGGCAAAGAAAGAAACCATAGCCTGCTGATTCTCCGGATAGTAACCGTGAGGATGGTTACCGATAAAAAGCTTTACTTTTTCTCCTGCCTCATAAATTTCGTAAAATCTTTTTATCTCGGCAAAGGTTTCAGCCAGACCGCGACGGTCAAAATAGTCATATTTTTGCCCCAGTAATAACACCGGATGAGGCGCTCTGGCAAGGAAAAAATCTGCCATCTCCAGACCAGAACCGATAACACCTGGAGGATATTGCTCTGCATCAGCAGGCAGTTCATTCTCCAGATTAGCAAGAAAGGTAGTAACAAAACAACTTGGTGCCGCCATCTTGAACCTTTCCTCCAGAGGCCATAACCAGGTTGTCATCGTCCCGCCACCAGAGTTTCCGGTGATACCCAGCCGGGAAGAATCCACCTCCGGACGGCTTACCAGGTAATCCAGAGCTCTGATACCATCCCACGCTCGCCAGGCACCAAAAAACTCACCTATCAGTTCCAGTTGCTTACCCATCATATTATGGCCAAAGCATAAACCAGTACGGGTAGGTTCCTTTTCTGGCAGAGAAAGATATTGATTTCTTTCTCCCTGGTGCCAGGGGTCATAAATCAGAACCGCAAATCCTGCCTGAACCAGACGCTGGCAGAACTGCTGGTAACGTGGTTCAGCTTTCCCGTCCTTAGAATGGCCGCAGCAACCAAGAATCCCTGGTACCGGTTCCTTAATCTTTGCGGGAAGATATAAATTGGCACTCACCAGACACCCTGGCCTGCTTTCCAAAAGAATTTTTTCTACAGTATAGTCTCTGGCTTTAAGCACTCCGGTAACCCTGGCATTCAAGTCTGTTTTCTCAGGCCAGGGCTGAAACGCTTCCCGGATAATGCGGCTAACATGCTGCCGGTATTGCTCTGCTTCTTCTCGGCTACGGATGGTTCTTAATCGTTCTGCTCTTTTCTGCCTGATTTCCTTAACTTTCTCCACATAATAATCCAGAACCATATGCCCGTAACCCTTTCTTAAAATGCCCATTTTTTCCCCCTGTCCTGTCAAGGATTCTGGTTTCTCTCTTTTTCTATGTTATAATCATCTGCCAATGTTTCTCCGACTTTTCCTGCGTATTCTGAGCATTTTTTTGATGATTTCTGCTGGTGCCCTGGCCAGAAGGCTCAATTTTACCACTCCTGAGACTTCACAGCGGCTGGCCAGACTTACAGTCTGCTTTTTTTATCCTGCCTTAATTTTCTCCGCTATTTTTACCAGCTATACCTGGCCGCAGTTAGTGGCCAACTGGGTTTTACCGGCTGGCGCACTGATGATTATGACAGCTGGCTATATCATAGGCCTTCTTTTCTCTTCTCTCCTCACCTTTGAAAACCAGAGACAGAAAAACAGTTTTCGTTTCCAGTGTACCATTAACAATTATTCTTTTCTACCATTACCAGTAGCTGTGATGCTCTGGGGCAAGCACGGTATGGCACAGTTACTTTTTTCTACCCTTGGTTCTGAGATAGCTGTCTGGACGTTAGGAATTCTTGCTCTCACCGGTAACCGTTTCCGGAGGGAGAATATACGCTTACTCTTTAACCCCCCTTTAGTAGCACTTCTTTCAGCAGTACTGGCAGTAGCAGTTAAAAATATTCCTTTTCTCCAGCCACTGGGCGAAGATAATTTTTTTCGCCAGGCAGGAAATTCTCTCCTGACTGTGCTACAAATGTTTGGCCAGGCTACTGTTCCACTTTCCATGTTTGTTGCCGGTAGCCGCATGGCTGACTTAAAATCAGGACACCTTTACACCGGAACTCAACTTTATGTCATTATCCTGAGACTTGTTGCCATACCAGCTATCAGTATCGCCTTGCTGTTATATTTTCCGATAGATTCTGCCACCCGCCTGACACTGGTGCTTCTGGCCACCATGCCTTCAGCTATCGCCAGTGTGGCTTTGAGTGAAATCTTTGAAGCAGATGCTCAGTTTGCCGCTTCCAGTGTTTTGCTGACACATCTTTTTTCTCTGCTTACCATACCAGGATGGCTGGCTTTTCTTATCTGACCGTGAGCAAATCAAATCCAGTTTTTTTATCTCTCACACGTCTGGCATTGCTTCCTGTAATCTCCAGAAGCACCAGTTCTCCTACCTGCCAGGTTTCTACCCCTGGCCTGAGGCAGCCGGTGTGGCTTTTGCCTTCCCGACCAGCGGAACCATGAAGATGAAGATGCGGTTTTTTATCCTGGCCAGGGAAAATCATCCCTAAGGCTAAAACTTCATGAACACCGAAAAGCTCAAAAAATAAAGGCTCTACCGGTCTTTCCCTTTCTTCTTTCGGACCGACCACCATTCTTCCGCCGTCCTTGAGCCCTCCTATGAGAAAACAGAGAGCACACTTTATGCGGTGACGAACAGCAAATTCTTCAATGGCAGAGGGGATTTTGTCTCCATCCTTCAGGCTGATGATAAAAACACGATTGACCTTACCCTGACTGTAGTTAATAATTACCTCCTGTTATGTTAGTATTATACCACCTGGCAAAAATTTTTCGGGAAAAACGCCTTTCCCCGGAAAAGATCTGATACCAGGGAGAAAGACAAAATCTTCTGCGGACTTTTTAACTTCAGAAATTATAGCCCGGTCACAGGTCAACTCCTGCGGTTGGAAAAAAAGACTCGTTTTTGGGAGAAACATTAACTGTAAAAGCCAGATATACCTTGCGTCGTGCAGCTATTTCTCTGAAGAAAATTTTCCACCATCAAGAATGGTGACGTTGACCAGCCGGGACAGGTATGTTCCCTGCCGGGTTCTGACACCTAAACCTAAATCACTTACCACTACCCGGTTGACCAGTCTGAGGAGTTCTCCGTGCCAGGTTGGCTGGGAGTAAGCGTATAAACTGTGAATAGCATACGGTTGACCATTAAACTGTCCGAGATACAAAAGACTGTGGCCAGGCATAGAAAGTAGTGTCAGCCCCGGCATTGCCTTTTCTGTTAACAGTTTTCTCTTTTCTTCCTCCCCGAAGTTCCGGTCAAAAAAATCGATCTTTCGGCCTACTCTCCTCTGTTCCCAGGAATTGCGCGGCAGAAACACTCCTGCCGTAGCAAAAACCGACTGGATAAAACCAGAGCAATCCTGCATTCCATACATACCTCCCCAGCCATATGGCAGATGCAGATACCGGAATGCCTGTTCCAGAATCGTTCTTGGTGTATAAGGCAGAAAACCTTCATGGATATCCCTTCGTTTGAGATAGCCGGAAGTAAACTGGCATCTACCATCTGAACATTTAGCCGGCAGTATCACTTCTAACACAGAAGAACCAGATTTTCGCACTGGAAGTCTGGCTCCCATACCCAGGATGTCATATCTTCTGGTGAGACTGATGTCAACATAAACGTCTGTAAGAGGTTCTACCACTACAACAAACGGTTTCCCTGACCTGAAGTTTTCCAGCTCCTGCTGACTTACCAGAGCCACCTTTTCCGCTTCCACCCAGCCTCTCGTCCACGGTCCTTCCACATAAAACCAGCCGTTGTCCACGGTGGAATGAAAAATGACAACCGGTGTACCTATCTCTAAAAGATTATTCTGAAGTAAATCAATATTTCTCTCCCCGGGATGGCTGTAAAGAGGAAAACGCGTGGGAAGAAAACGCTGGTCAGCTCTTTTTACCACCAGACCATATCTTATTTTTTTTGTTCCGGAAAGTTCTCCTGAGGACATCACCTGGAAAAGATTCCGGTAGAAAACCTGGTCTACCCTGCCACTGAAAGTATAAAGTGTCTGTTTCTGAAAATAATCAAGGTCAGCAGAAAGTTTTTTCTGAAGGTTTTCCCCGGAGAAAAACGTAGACCAGGAGAAAATATCACCCCGTCCAGAAAGTTCAGCCAGTTTTTCATTGAACGAAGAAAGTTCTGTTTCCGTAAGCACCAGCTCATCAGGAAAGGGGTGTTTCTGTATCCAGAAACCCGGAGAAAGCATTTCCGCTGTAACATGGGGTAAAATGGTGCCGGCAGCATAGTAAAGTTTTTCCCGGCAAGAAACCCCCTGCCCGGAAACGAAAAGAAACAAAAGAGACAGAAGAAAACCTTTCTTTGCTCCCGGTTTCAAAAGCGCCTTTCTGTTATTCTTACTTCCTGGTGGCACCGTCCAATTTCTCTTTCCACTTTTCTTCTAACTGGTCCACATAGATATTTTTTTTCTCTTCGCCCCAGGTTTCACCACCAGCACCGACCAGACCAAAAGTAGAAAGCTCCAGATATTCTTTTCCTTTTGGCGTCTTCAGTATTTTGTACTGATAGGGATGTCCATAGGGGTCCATAAAGTTAGTACCTGCTCCCAGGTACGGCCCTTTCCAGCCAGTGACACCAGGGTTTTCCATCAAATCCTTCAATCGCCGGGGAACAGTTCTGGTATCCAGATAGTATAAGAGAATAGCTGATTCAATGTTTTCAAAATCTTTCCTGACTTTCTCGCTACCTTTCTTTGCCATCCCCATTTCTCTTACCAGTCTGGCAGCCTCCTGGCTTTGCAGGGCGTTTATCTCTGCTATTCCACCGACTATTCCAATTTGAGAAAAAGGTATCCTTTCTTTCCATCTTTCCCATTCCTGTCGCTCCTTTTCTTCCAGAACCTGAGGCGGAACCGGAGGTTTATTGGCGACAACAACAGTAGACATATTTTCCTTCAAAACAACATACCCTTCTGCCAGTTTTGAAGACACAGAGACCTCACCAGAGATAACCGCAATTTTAGAACTTAGCTCTTCCGGGTTATAACCAACTAAAAAGATGGTACCACGCACTCCAGCCAGAGCATTGGGCGTTTCTATTTCCAGCTTACCTTCTGCCGGTAGTTTCTCCACCACAGACCAGAGACGACCTTTTTTTGTTTCTATCTGCAGTGTTTTCAGGCTTTCTTTCTGGAAAGAAAAATTTTTAATCTGGACCAGGGTATCACCGGAAAGGGTAACCACAGCTTTCTTTCCGAAGGCAATAATTGCCTCTGCATCCTTTCCTGTCCTCAGATAAGAACCTACGGAAAGTCTGGCACCACCGGGTACATCCTCCCAGCTTCTCGTCCCTGCGTTCCAGAGATAAACACTACCTTTCTTGCTGACAAGCACTACAGCCGGTTGCTCCTGGCTTACTACAGAAAAAGAGAACAAACAAAACAAAAGCCAGATAAAAATTTTTCCTTTCATCCCTCTACCCCCTGTTCCATCTTCACCCTGTAAAGATTTACCTGCCGGTCCCTTCCTTTCACTCTGGTAGAACCAATAGCCTCACAATCAACCACATCCTTTACCAGCTGGTAAGTATCCTCACTGATAAGAATCTCCCCGGCTTTCGCCTGGCTTTCAATCCTGGCAGCCAGATTAACCGCATCACCAATAGCAGTATACTCTATCCTCCGGACAGTACCAACATTGCCTATCACCATCACCCCGGTATTGATACCCACACCGACCATCAAAGGTAAACTCTCCTGTCTCCTTTTCAGTTTTCTTACCATTTCTATCGCGGAAAAAACTGCTCTTTGGGCATGGTCATTTTGTTCTACCGGTGCCCCGTAAATAGCCATCACAGCGTCTCCAATGAATTTGTCCAGCGTGCCACCATAAGCAAAAATGGCTTCTTCTACAATGCTGAACATTTCATTAAGAAGAACTACTGTTTTCTCCGGCGGGATTTTCTCCGCCAGAGCAGTGAAACCACGCACATCAGCAAAAAGAACAGTGAGTACCTTCTTTTCCCCGCCCAGACTTATTTCCTTACTGGAACTGAGCAGTTTTTCCATAACAGAGGGAGCGATGTAGCGCTGAAAAACTGAACGTAATCTCGTCTTTTCTCTTCTCTCGGAAAGGAACTGCGTCAACGTTATTGTCAGACTTGTCAGAAAAAGAGATACTATTGTCGGTACAATTTCCAGCCATAATCCGTAACTGGAAAATAACCAGCTGGCTACTACTATAAAAAGACAACCAAGAAAAATGGTGAAGAAAAAACCAATCCCGGCAGGAAAAAAAACTCCTGAGAGACTGGCTGTGATTGCTCCCATTACCGGCAGCAAAAAGGAGATAAAATATCCGGCTGGACGCAGGAACTCATTCTGAAAGAAATTTTCCAGGAAACTGGCATGTAATCCTGCTTTTAGGTATCTTTCCTTGCCGGAGACCGGTCCGATATCTGTGGTTCCGGCAGCAGTATGAGCCACCAGAACAATTTTGTTGGTGAAACGGTCAGGAGAGATAAAAGGGGTTTTCCCCTTACTCCAGGCATCATATGACTGCAGAACCTGGACCAGGGCATACTGAGGAAAGACTCTCAAATCCGGGTAAATCTTCAGCCAGACAGAACCGCTACTGTCTACAGGGAAAATCCTTTCCTGCTCCTGAACGGTTAAAGCTATTTTGTCTTTGTCCACCATCTTGATGGCAGAAGCAGGTAGGTTATAGTACTCCTTAAGAATTGCCAGCCCCAGGGAAGGAATAAGTTTTCCCTGGTAACTGATAAACAGAGGATACCTTCTGGTAATACCATCTTCATCTGTAGGAGTATTGAGGAAACCAGTACAAAGCGGCTTGCCCAAAAAAGCAGGAGGCAACAGCAAATTCTTTCCCTGGAGGGAGTCTGCCTTCTGGAATAACTCGCCTTCAAAGAAACAGGGGAGAATAACATTACCAGCCTGGTTAATACTCTGCTGGAACTGGTAGTCAGCCTTTCTGTCCCCGGATTCTTCCAGAAAAAGAATATCGTAAGCCACTATTCTTGCACCCCAGACTTTCAAGACCTCATTCAAACCAGCATACCAGTACCGGGGAATAGGCCAGCGTCCTAACATCTTCAATGTTTCATCGCCGACAAACACAATCACCACATTTCCTGTGACTTTTCTAACAGAGACTGTTTTCATCCGCCAGTCATAGGTAATCAGTTCAAAACGTCTCCAGGTAGGTAAACGGGAAAGGAAAAAAACGCTAATTCCCAGAAGAACCGGCAAGAAAAAAATAGTACTTTTGACTTTCTTAGCTGACCTTGGTTCCATCTCCGGGGCTGACAGGTAAGGTAATATAAAACGTTGTTCCCTGACCCACTGCGGATTCCACCCTGATTTGTCCCTTATGCTCGGAAACTATCTTTTTGACTACAGCAAGACCAAGACCTGTCCCTTTATGTCCTTTTGTGGTGAAAAAGACCTCAAAGACTTTCCTCAGATTTTCTGGTGGGATTCCACAACCGTTATCCCTGACTGAAATTTCAAATCTGTCTCTTTCCGGAATCCGCCGGGCAGAAAGAATAATTTTACCTGTATTTTGCGGAATGGCTTCCCGGGCATTATTGATAAGATTAATCAGAACCCTCTCCATCCCCTGATAATCAAAAAAAACCTCCTGGAGAGATTTATCTGCTTCCACAGAAATAGAACAATTCTTTTCCCGGAGACAGTCATGATAAAGACTGGCTGTAGTTTCCAGAAAAGCAGGAAGATTAACCTTCTGGTAAAGGGGTTTTTTCCTGGTAGAAAAGTTGAGCATATCCAGAATTAAGTCTGAGATACGTTGCACATTCCGGCGGACAATCTCCCATCCTGTTTTCAAATTATCAGTGGTACCGGACTTAAACGCTTCATCCACCAGAGTCAACCCGCCCATAAGACCATTGAGAATGTTCTTAATATCATGCGAAAGAGAAAGCATTGCCTGACCTACTCCAGAAAAATGTGCCTTCCTCAAATTTTCCCGGTAAAGATAGGCATTCTCTATCGCCATTGCTGCTTGTGTCGCCACAATCTGGAGCAACTGTTCATCAGCCTCATTAAAAAAATCCCCATGACGTTTATTCAAAACCTCCAGGACACCTAACAACTTTCTTTTCCAAACAAGGGGAACAGCCAGAATGTTTCTTGTTTGAAACTTACTTTTTTTGTCTGCGAGGGCATAGAAATGACTTTCTTTCCTGACATCCTGGACATTGACTATTCTTCTGTCTCTGGCACAGATACCAGCAATTCCCTGGCCTAACTTCAGTTTGATGCGCTTTAGTTTATCCCCCTTTTCTCCCCTGGCTACCTCAAAAAAAAGAACCTTTTGTTTCCGGTCATAAAGAAGCAGGGAACTGGCTTCTGCCTGGAGAATCTCCTTACTTTCCTCCATTATCAATTCCAGCAATTGATGAAGATTGGTGATATAGAGGATAAAGGAAGAAACCTTCTGCAGGGTATCCAGACGCCGCTGAAGGATATCTTTCTGCTGGTTTTCCACATATTTATTTTACCGTATATCTTGAAATCTGGCAACCCTTGACAGGTTTAAAAATTAACAGTATAATTATTTACACATAATGGAGGGGCTTATGCAAGATTTAACTGTCCGGCAGAAAGAAATTCTTAGTTTTCTTCAGAAATTCATCAGTGAGCACGGATATCCACCAACCCTGAACGAAATCAGGGAACATTTTTCCTTTGCCAGTGTTCAGGCAGTCAAAGGTCATCTTCTGGCTCTGGAAAAGAAGGGGTATCTCCAGCGGATAGAAAAAATCTCCCGGGGTTTGATTCTCAAAGAAAGAATGGAACAGTCACTTCCTATTCCTATCCTGGGAAGGGTACCAGCCGGTCAACCTCTCTCAGAAGAAGAAAATATTGAAGGTTATTTCTTTCTGGATAAAAACTTTCTTGGCTCAGGAAAAATTTTTGCCCTCAAGGTAAAGGGAGAAAGTATGAAAGAAGCAGGTATCTTAGATGGAGATTATGTTATTGTTAATCAGGAATCTTCTGTCAACAACGGAGATATTGTGGTGGCTCTGGTGGATGGGGAATGCACGGTGAAATTTTTCTTCCGGATGGCAGAAAAAATTGAACTGCGACCCGCCCACCCTTCTTATAAAACAATCAGCAGCAGAGAAAACCTGCATTTGTTAGGAAAAGTGGTAGCTGTTTTCCGCAAGATACCATGATTACAGAAATTGGTGAACCTGTGAAGGTGGCAGCTATTTTCGCTCCAGGTAAGGTAAAAATTTGCTGGTTTAGCTGGAAGGGAAGACGGATACAGGTAGAGAAAATCACCTTTTTCTGGAAGACTAAAGAAGGAGAAAAAACTATTCATCATTTTGCTCTTTCCACTGGCCAGGAAGTTTTTGAGATATCTTTCTGTCCTGAACAACTTTCCTGGTTGCTGGAAAAAGTCCATCTGGAATAGATTACTGAAGAGGACTTATGGAAAGGGTCATTCTCCATGTAGACATGGATGCCTACTTTGCCTCTGTAGAACAGCAAATCAATCCATTCCTGCGGGGAAAACCGGTTATTGTCTGTGGAAACCCCCAGACGAAAACCGTGGTAGCTTCAGCTTCTTATGAGGCTAAAAGACAGGGTGTTCGTTCTGGAATGAGCATTCCCCAGGCCCTTTCTCTCTGTCCAGAAGCAGTGCTGGTACCAGGTAATCCCATCTGTTACGCCGAAACATCCCGGACTATTTTTTCCCTCCTGACCTCTTTCAGTGAAGAGGTAGAAATCTATTCTATTGATGAAGCCTTTCTGGATGTCTCCTCCACAGTTCATCTTTTTGGTGGGAAAGAATCTCTTGGGTTACAGATTAAAAAGACCATTCTGAAAAAAACAGGGCTTTCCTGCTCTGTGGGGATTGCGCCCAATAAACTTTTAGCTAAAATTGCTGCTTCCCTGGTTAAACCTGATGGTTTGCGTATTATTGAGGAGAAGGAAATTTTAGAGTTAATGCTTAATCTACCTATAGAAGAAGTACCGGGAATTGGACCAAGGCTGGCAAGTCTTCTTTCTGATTGGGGAATAACTACCTGTGGTCAGATTCAAAAATTAGGAGAAGAATTTTTTGTCACCAGATTTGGCCTGCGGGGGAAAATACTTTACCAGGCAGCCTGTGGCCTGGACCAGTCTCCAGTAATCAAGACACCACCCCAGCCTAAATCTATTGGTCACTCTTACACCTTACCTTTTAACACCACTGATATGGAATACATCCGGGCTGTAATTTTCCGCCTTTCAGAACAAGTCGCCAGCCGGATGCGGCAGTCTTCTTTTTATGGCAGGGTGGTTACAGTCTGCGTCAGACTGGGTGACTTCACCACCTTCACCAGACAGAAAAAATTCCTTCCTTTCCCTCCAGATGGTCACCGCATCTATACCCTGGCCTGGCAAATCTTCCATAGCTTTTCTCTTAACAGACAAGTACGCATGCTTGGTATCAGCGTCTCTGAACTCTCCCGGGATATACCCGGTCCCCTTTTCCCAGAAGAGAAATCCCGGGAAAATCTTTTCCAGGCTATAGACCTTATTAACGGTAAATTAGGAGCAAATACGGTTTTCCCGGCCACCTTCCTTTTAGAAAAGACAGTACAACCACCTGTACCCAAGACCCATTCTTTCCAGTTCTGGAGATTCAAACCATCAGGACAAACAAAAATTTGACACGGATGCTTAACCCTGATAAACTCTTCCCTAGTTAACATTTAAAACATTCAAAAACTTCAGGAAAACGCGTGGGAAGGACAAAACAAAAATTTTTATTTTTCTTTCTGCTGTGCATCTGGTCTCTTCAGGCTGAAGAATATTGTGTCCAGAAAGGTGACAGTCTTTACAGAATTGCTAAAAAGTATGGCACCAGTGTAGCTGAGTTAAAGCGACTTAATAATCTCTCCAGCAATAAACTTTCCATCGGACAGACTCTCCTGGTAAGTCCGGTAGAGAAACAAACAGAAGATGTTGTTCAATCTGGTTCCCGCTACCAGGCAGCCAGAACCTACCACCGGGTAAGAAAAGGGGAAACACTTTTCTCCATCGCACACAAATACGGTCTTTCTGTTGACCAGCTACGCCAGCTCAACCAGATTGGCGGTTCTCTTATCAAGCCTGACCAGCGCCTTTTAATCAGTGTCTCCTGGTCCCGGGAGACAAAACCAACAGAACCTGTTCTGGAAATAGCTGAAGAAACACCTTCAGAAACTGAGCTTAAACTTCTTTCCTCCCTTCCAGGAGAGAATAAAATTACCAGGGTAATTGAAAATGCCCTTGGTTTTCTGGGAACACCCTACCGTTTTGGAGGCACAGGTAGAAGTGGTATTGATTGTTCCGGCCTGGTGAAGAAAGTGTTTGGCGGGGTAGGAGTTCAACTGCCAAGAACAGCCTGCCAGCAATACCAGGAAGGAACAGTTATCAGCAAAGATGATTTAGCCGCAGGGGACCTCCTTTTCTTTTCCCGGTTGAAAAGCCTCCGGCCAACGCATGTGGCTCTTTATCTGGGAAACGGATTAATTCTTCATGCCAGCCAGAAAGCCAGAAAAGTGGTGATTGAAAGTTTTGACAAAAACTATCTTCTGAACCAGTTTGTAGGTGCCCGCCGCATCATTGAAGAAGAAAACCAACAACAATATACTGTGACGCCGTAACTCTTATATGCCTGCCGGTCGTTACACCTGCCTTTTTATCATTTCTCCCCTTCTGGTAACTGTAGTTCTGGGAATATTCTTAGCCGCTACAGCTGTTCAGAAACCAGTTTCCACGACCATCACCATTGCAGCTGCTGGGGACATTATGATGGGCACTGATTATCCTGAGAAATTTCTACCACCAGAAGACGGAAGACATCTCTTCCGGGATGCTGAACCCTTTTTAAGACAGGTGGATTTGGCTTTCGCCAATCTGGAAGGACCGTTGCTGGATAGAGGAAACTGTTACAAAGACATTTCCCGCGCACATGTTTTCGCCTTCAAAACACCGGCCCGTTTTGCCAGAAACCTGGCCAAAGCCGGCTTTGATGTTGTCTCTCTGGCTAACAACCACAGCCGCGACTTTGGAGAACATGGCCTGAAGTCAACCAGAGAGATCCTTCAAGTCTGGGGCATAAACGGAATCAGTGATGGGGAGACTGCTGTCTATCAACGGGGTAATATCAGCGTATGTTTTGTGGCTTTTTCCTTCAGCCCCGGTTCTTTTTCCCTTATTCAGCCAGGCAAGGCTTTGACCATGATTGAAACCCTGGCAAAAAAATATAATATCGTTGTTGCCTCTTTCCATTGTGGCAGTGAAGGACCAGCGGTACTGCACCTGCCAGACAAAGAGGAAATCTTCTGCGGAGAAAAAAGGGGCCACCCCAAAAAGCTGGGGCGTGATGCAGTGCAACGGGGAGCTGATTTAGTTTTAATGCATGGTCCCCATGTACCAAGAGCTATGGAAATTTACCAAGGCAGATTAATCGCTTATAGCCTGGGAAACTTCTGCACCTACGGATTTTCCTCCCTGAAAGGACCTGTTGCTCTCGCACCACTTTTACTGGTAAAACTTGATAGCCAGGGAGGCCTCCTGCAGGCTGGAGTAATCTGTTTCCACCAGGTTCCACCTGGCATACCCAGATATGATTTTTCCCATCAGGCTTTACACCTGCTCAGGAAACTATCCCGGGAGGACCTCAACCAGCCAGAAACATTTCTCCAGTCAGATGTTGACTTTTTCCCTCGGGGAAAGGTAAGATAGTATAAAAATTGCGGGATTAACTCAGAGGTAGAGTACGAGCTTCCCAAGCTCGGAGCACGGGTTCGAATCCCGTATCCCGCTTACACAGGGAAACTTACTGCTGCCTACCTTTCAGACGACCTCTGGCTCTCTCCAGTTTATAGACAAAGTCTCCTTGCTGATACTGTTTCCGCCAGCCTTTCATCAGAACCCAGCCACCAAATCTTACCAGAGTATTTCTCCAGTTCCGGTACCACTTCTTCCATCCGTCTCTCAGCCGATGCAGATAAAAAAGTAAACAGGGAAAAGCAAAAACATTAATTACTACAAGGAAAAAGTAACGAAACCGGTAGAACTTGCCCATGATTTGCTGTACTGCCATCTGCAGGTCTTCAGCAGCAACAGGCGGGTCAGGTTCAAAAACAGGGAAATTACCGTCATAGTACTCCCAGCCAACATCACCTGAAGGGTAGATACGGTTCTGCCTCAGCAACCTCTGGCGCAATTCTGTCCCTGGTAAAGGAACCGGTAATAAAACCTGCACCGTATCAATTCTTGCCTGCCGGATAAATATGCGGAAACGTCTGACCCTTTCAGCCACCGGCATAGAAAAAACTCCTTCTGCCAGCGGATAACCAAAGATAAACATTCCGTGCACCAGAAATCCAAACCTCTGGAAGACCCTTGCCATTTTTATCATCTCCTCCGGGACTATGTGCTTGCGCATAATCTGTAACTCTTCCTCAATAGGGGATTCAAAACCAATGGCCACGGTATTAATTCCTGCTTTCCTCATCGCTGATAACAACTCGCCATCCTTTGCCTTATCCAGACGAATCTGAACTGTAAAATCAAGTCTAAGATTAATCCGGCGCTGGTATTCAAAAAGCATTCTGCAGAAACGGATTGTTTCTTCCCTCTGCTGACCGAAAAGGTCATCAACAATGAAAAAATGTCTGGCATCCCTTGTCTCCACCAGGTTGCTTATTTGCTCCAGTAATCTTTCCGGGGAGGCAAAACGAGGTTTTCCCTTGACAGTACAGAATTCGCAATCCATGCCACAGCCACGTATTCTCTCCACCGGATAGATACTAATTCTGGCATAGCGAACCAGAGAAAAGTCCGGTAAGGGTAAGGCCTCAAAATCGGTGATTGGTTCTCTTGGTGGTGTCTGGATAATCTTCCCTCCCTCATAATAAGCCAGTCCTTTCACACTTTTCAAATCAGAACCATTTTCTAAGGAGAGAAGAAGTTGCTGTATGGTAACTTCACCCTCACCCCTGACAATGTAATCAATACCAGAGGCAAAAGCCTCTGGCATGGTTTCTTCTACAAAATGTTGCCCACCAGCCACAGTAATCACACCTTCCTTTTTATAAAACCTGGCCAGTTCATAAAGCCTGGGAACTGTGCTGGTAAGGCCACCATAAAATCCTACAACGTCAGCACTTCTTAATCTTTGCAGCAGACTGTGGTCCACCTTGCCCTGCTCGGTTCTGGGTCCATGGAGAGAAAAGTTATTCTCATCAATCACTTCTACATCCCAGTTTCTCAGTTCACGCACTGAAGTAGCAACACAGACGGGGCCTAGTGCCGTAGTTTTATTAGCTACATTAGAATAAATATTAAAGGCAGGGTATGCCGGAATGACGATCCTCATTCTTTTGCGTTTCTTTCCTGCTGCGTGGAGATTCATTGGCCTGGTATTGCAGCTATCGTTTCTTTAACCTTCTATTCCGTGAATAACTTATTTCACTTCTCCATTTGAGAAAATAATCTTGTCAGTCGCAACTGTGTCGGCCAGAACCGCCACTGAATAGATAACTGCAGGAGAACGAAAACTATAAGCCAGGTTAGATTACTGCAGATAAGAAATCCTAAAAATCCGGAAAGAGAAATTAGATTCATCATTTCCATCACAAAGATAGTGTAAACCAGATAAAGAGAAAATAACTTCTTCCCTTCTATAGCCTTGACGTTTTCCTGCCTCATTATCCTTCTGGCTAAGAAACTGGCAAACCCATCACAGAAAAGAAAAATACCTGCTCCCAGGGCAAAAAGGAAATACTGCACAAACCTGACAACACCTTCCTCGTAATTGGGAATAAGAGGTTGCCAGCCTGCCTTTTTTAAAAAATAACCCACTGTTGCCAGGATAAACGGCGGCAAGAAAAAGGAACTGCTGACCAGCCGCAGAATTTTCCAGAACCTATGGTCTAACCGGACAGGAAGCGAAGACAGACTTTTCTGGTCCTGCATGGTTAAATTATAACACAGTTTATTATTTCCAAAAACCTTTTTGCTTGACGCTAAATCTAAAAATACGTAAAATCATCTCATCACGGAACAAGCGCCTGTAGCTCAACCGGAGAGAGCACCTGCCTTCTAAGCAGGGGGCTGCCTGTTCAAGTCAGGCCAGGCGCGCCGGTAGGAATTACTTCTAATTTTAGCTGAAAGCAACTGAAAATTATGGGCCGTTAGCTCAACTGGCAGAGCAGGGCACTCTTAATGCCAAGGTTGGAGGTTCGATTCCTCCACGGCCTACCCTATCTCTCCTTGAGTAAGTGGAGGAAGCGAAGGGAGCCCGGGTTGTGAGGTGCGACGAAAAGGAGCACCGAACGGGCG